>Ga0172377_10001063_pt1 | contig 27350 bp, 23 predicted proteins | sample Pumphouse3metaG_FD_119749 | JGI IMG/M metagenome (GOLD analysis project Ga0172377, IMG submission 119749) | Leachate microbial communities from a municipal landfill in Southern Ontario, Canada - Pumphouse #3 metaG | ecosystem: Engineered > Solid waste > Landfill > Unclassified | place: Canada... | reverse complement strand
TTCTACCAGTGTCACCCCGGAGATAAAGCCGAAAGATTTCTCCACCAGATAGACCAGTGAATAGGAGAACATGATGAAAATAAAGTTGATCAGAAAGTAGACCAGCATCAGCCAGTCACCTTCCGTGATGCTTCCTTCCTGATACATGATCAACCCGAGGTAGATCAGAATGTAGGTGAGCAGAATAAAAAAAGAACTTCGGATCAGTTGCGATCTTTCCGACAACTCTTTCAGCATAAAAATGGAGACCATCGATACCGCTATCTGAATTATGATGAACTCAAATGGAAAGGGAACCATCAACGAACTCAGGATGATGGTGGTCAGGCTGGCAAAAAGAGCCGTGCGCGAGTCGATGAAAGTGCGGATGAGGATGGTGACGATAGCGTAAGGGAGGATATAGACACTGAAGAGATCGAATGTGACAGTGATGGCTGTGAGCAGCAAGAATATAACAATCAGCAACATCATGAAAAGCACATGCTTCCGGTTGCGGTATTCTATGGGCCTGAAAAGCAGGAGATAGAAATAAAAGCAGGAGAACATGAGGGTGATCAGCGTGAACTGACCGAGGATGATCCAGATGTTTCTGCTCGAACCGCCGCTTCGTTCCTCCATGACCCTTTTCAGTGAAGAAAGAATGTTATAGGTCCTTGCATCCACAATCTCACCCTGATCAATGATGCGCTGCCCCTGTTGTACCATCCCCCGGCTGATGTCAACCTGCTGAATAAATTCATCCTGTGCCTTCGCTGAGGTTTGCGCGTCATAAATCACATTTTCGCGAATGTACTCGTTGATGTCGGCAGACTGTATGGTGGATACGTCTACACCCGCGGGTACATCTTGCAGTACCTTTTCATATGCAGATCGAATGGTAAAAAAAGTCTCTATGTTACGTGATTCTGCGATGTTTCCTATTTTGATGCGCAAGGAGCCTGTAGCTGAATCCAGTATGCGATCGTAATCTTCCGAACGCATGATCCCGTTGGTATACAGTTCCTGCAACATGTTGCGGATATATAACTTGTGGGCTGCAGGGAGCTCCGAGATTTTGTCACTCAGGTTGACATCTGCATCGAAGTCGGCCAGCGCATTTTTTTGTACCTCTTCATCTATCTCAAAATAGGGCTCGTAAAATTCCAGGATGCTGTCTTGCTCTGCTTTTAGCTGATCGGCAGGTTTGTACACGGGGAAATCGAAGGGCGCAGTGAGAAGGCCGTATTGCCAGGGCCTGCCCTCATTGAAAGAGTACTTGAAGCTTCCCTGACGGGGAAAAATATAGGTGATGAGCAAAATGGCAGCGATGAATACCAAAGGAACAAACACCTTTGTTCTGATGCGAAATTTCTTTTTTTTTGATGCAGCACGTGTAGCGTTCATATCTCAGTGCGTTAACTTGTAGGTCGTTGATAGAACAACCGAAGCTGGTTTATTGTTTTTTCTTTCAGAGGAAACAGCATATGACCTGGTCGGTTTTCCCATCGCATTACCTTGTTTTCATAATTGGATTTATTGCACTATTTTTGTACCTGGTTATAAAACAAGTGACTCCTATGCAAAGTTAAAAATATTTTCGGTTTAAATATGAAAAAACAACTACTTGTTGATCTCTCTTCACTTAAAAATATTTATTCGGGGTTGGGACAAATAGCCCTGAGTTATGGTGCCTATTTTAAAGATCATTATAAAAAAGAAGATGCCCCCTATGAGTTGACTCTGCTTTTGCCGAAGAAATATTTTGGTCTCTTTGGGGAGGAGGTGCACTATGTCTCTTCTACCAATGTCATCCGGAAACATGTTCGTTTTCTATTTCCAAAATATGATATTTGGCACTCTATTCATCAGTTAAGTCGCTTTCGGCCCATCTGGAAGGATACCAAATTCATCCTAACCATACACGATCTGAATTTTCTCTACGAGAGAACTGCCGGTGCCAGGGAACGGAGGTACAGGAAAATGCAAAAAAAAATCTGCCGGGCCAATGAGATTGTTTGTATTTCCAACTTTACAAAAAACGAGGTGGAGCATAATTTCCAATTAAATGAGAAACAATGCCGGGTGATCTACAATAAGGTGACTTTGATTGATAAAGATGCGGCTCAGAAACCCAAACACGAAATCAGAGAGCCTTTTTTCTTTACCATGGGTATCATTCGTCAGAAAAAAAACTTCCACGTATTGCTCGACATGATGAAGCTGTTACCTGATAAACATCTTTACATCGTAGGAATGAAGGCAGATGTGAAAAAGAATAACTACGCCAGACATATCAAAGAACGTATCGAGAATGAACAAATCCATAATGTTACCCTGAGGGGACCGGTGTCTCATAAAGAGAAGATATGGATGTACCAGCACTGTGAAGCATTTTTGTTCCCTTCTCTGTTGGAGGGATTTGGCTTGCCTGTGATTGAAGCCATGCAATTTGGAAAGCCTGTTTTTTCATCCAAAGAAACCAGCCTGAAGGAGATCGGTGGCGACTTTGCTTATTTCTGGGATAACTTCAATCCAGAGGAGATGAAGAAACTGATCGACGAGAACCTAACGCAATTTTATCAGAACGAAAGCCTGGCGGATAAGGAAAAAGAGTATGCCCGGTCGTTTTCATACGAGAAACACTTTGAAGAATATGAAGCATTATACAAAACCGCTTGAGGTTGATCTTGTTTACCTCTGGGTAGACGGCAATGATCAGGAGTGGCTTGCAAAAAAAAAACAATTCCTGGGAATAACAACTGATCTGAACACCGAGGCTACCACCAAGGCACGCAACTCCGACAACAACGAGCTAAAGTATTCGTTGCGATCCGCTGAGAAATATGCTCCCTGGATTCGCAGAATCTTCGTTGTTACGGATGGACAAATACCCAAATGGCTCGATCTGCAAAATGAAAAAATAGAAATTGTTGATATACGCCAGCTACTTCCTTCAGAGGCGTTGCCCTGTTACAACTCAGTGATCATAGAGCATTTTTTATATAAAATTCCTGGGTTGTCGGAGCATTTCCTCTATGCGAACGACGATATGTTTTTCAATGCACAAGTGGATCCCGGTTTCTTTTTCACGGATGATGGTCTGCCTATCGTGAGATTACAACGCGCTTTCACCAGTAAGTGGATCAACAAGTGCAGAAAGAGACTCAAATTACACACCAATATTTACCGGAAAACCATTGAAAGGGCTGCCTCTCTCATCGATGAAAGGTACGGGAAATACTATTCGGGCACGCCACATCACAACATCGACTCCTATTTGAAATCCGATTATCAGTATGTTTCAGATGATCTCTTCCGTCGCGAGATTGGCTCCACCATCACCCATCATCTCAGAAGTGTGGACGACATACAACGCATTATATACCTCTATTATGCTCTTGCTGTAAAGAAGGGGACTCTTCGGTATGTAACCAGAAGGGAGTCTTGCAGAATACGTCTCCACAAGCCCGATTTCATGGGTTTTATTCGTACATACCAGCCTGTTCTTTTTTGTCTGAACGACAGCCATCATGCTTCGGATGCAGACCGAAGCAGAGTAGAACCTTTTTTGAAGAACCTTTTTCCGGAAAAATCTTCCTTTGAGCGTTGACCGATACTGAGAACAAACGGAAATGAGAATTACTGTAGGTCGTTTGAATAAACAATTGCCATTTGGATGGCACGCCCCTCTGGTGCATGATCTTGTTTTTTGGTCGGATCACTTTCCTTACATGAAAACAGAATAAATTGGTTTACAATTCAAATTGCGACTTCTCCGGTAATATTGCTTCAAAAGCTTTCTCTAGATCCTGCATCACCTTTTCGTAGTTTCTGATGTGCGCGTTGTCGTTGAGGCAGATCAGCTTGTAGCTCTGATTGTGAATGGCTTCAATTGCCTGTTTCGACCGCAGTATCAGCGGGAACATTTTGGTATCCTGATAGGTGTTGTAGGGTTCAAACTTGGAACTGCATATCTGCCAGGTCCTGAACAGCTCCTGCGTGTAGTCTTCGGCGCTGCGGAAGCGGTTTTTAGAAACGGCTGTAAGCTTGTCACCGGCATAATTCCACACCTCTTCAAAAGTCGATTTAAGGTAGGGTTGTGCATTGTGTGGCGTAATCAGTGTCACAAACTTGTCATAGGGCTTGAGTAACCGTGTCAGATTGGCTTTCTTGCCATATGAAGGATGGAACCATTTATCATGATCCCTATTTAGCACGGTTTTCTTGTCAAAGCGTTGGTTGATGAGCCGGATATTGTTTTTCAGGCATTTCGACCAGAGTCCTATGCCTGAATTGTGCCGGAAAGCAGCAATGTCGTTGGGCAGTCCGTTGCTGAAAAACCGACTCTCAGGGAGATGATTGATGATGAAAAAGTCGTCGTTGAAATAAACAAACTGATCGGCTATACCGGGTATTTTGTGCAGGTAAATCTCAATGAGAGAGGAGTTGAAGACAGGAAGAAATTGATTGGGTATATAATCGGCATGGTTGATCAATGACAGTTTGGGATGAGCGGGGTTGAGCCATTCCGGTTGTTGGCCGCAGGTAACAAAATGGACCTTCCTTACCCAAGGTGCAAACTTCTCCACTCCCCTGAACCAGTACTTTAAAAAGCCGTGATCTCTAAAACGAGCCTCAGACACCTCATTTTTTTTGTTGTCGATCTTACCCGAATACTTTGCAAAATCGGCCTTCCATTTCGGATCGTTCATGTCGACCCATGTGATGACAAAATCGATGTCCATTTTATTGATTGTTTATATTTTCCATGAGAGTCGGTATGCGCAGTATGGCTCGCTCAAGACGTTCAATGGTTTCTTCTTTCCCGATCACTTCGGTGATGTGGAACATATGGACTCCCTTTCCTTCTCCCACGATAGCGAGCCGGAAGGCGTTCATGATGTTCCCTGTGTGAAGCTGGTTTTGTTGAATCCACGCCATCACAATCTCTTCCTGGTTTGTAGCAGAGAAATCTTCCATTTCGTTGAGGAGATGCACCAGTTGTTGCATTTGTCCGGCTGTTTCGCTTTTCCAACGTTTCCGGATGGTTTTCTCGTCGTAGCTCTCCGGTGCAACAAAGAAATAAGCGGACTGGTCCCATAATTCTTTCACAAAGTGAACCCGATCCTTGACCAGTGCCACTACCCGCGTAACCTTTTCAGGCGATACGGTGATGCCCTTCTCTGTAAGTATCGGCATAAAGAGGGCCGCCAACTCACTGTCGGGTAGGTGGAGGATGTACTGGTGATTGAACCATTTGGCCTTTTCTACATCGAATTTGGCGCCACTCTTGCTGCACCGTTCAAAAGAAAAGGCAGCGATGAGTTCCTCCAGCGAAAAGATCTCCTGTTCTGTGCCGGGGTTCCATCCCAGCAGGGCAAGGAAGTTGATCACCGCCTTGGGGAGATAACCACTTTCGCGATATCCCGTAGACAGATCGCCTGAGGAGGGATCTTTCCATTCCAGCGGGAAGACAGGAAATCCGAGCCGGTCGCCGTCGCGTTTGCTCAATTTGCCGTTTCCTTCGGGCTTGAGCAGCAGCGGCAGATGGGCAAACCGAGGCATGCTCTCTTCCCATCCCAGGCTCCTATAAAGCCATACGTGCAACGGAGCGGAGGGGAGCCATTCCTCGCCACGGATCACATGGGTGATCTCCATCAGATGATCATCCACCACGTTGGCCAGATGGTAGGTGGGCAGTTCATCGGCCGATTTGTAAATCACTTTGTCGTCGAGTACCGCAGAATTGATCACCACGTCGCCGCGGATCATGTCATGTACGGTGATCTCGTGACCCGGATCCACCTTTATGCGGACCACGTATTGTGTGCCCGATGCGATGAGTGAATTAGTTTCCTGGGCATTCATTGTCAGCGAGTTGCGCATGCGCTGTCTTGTGGATGCATCATACTGAAAGTTGGGTACTTCCGCACGAGATGCCTCTAGTTCCTCCGGCGTATCAAAAGCAATGTAGGCAGCCCCTTTTTCTAACAGTCCCTGTACATATTGTCGGTATACCTCTTTGCGCTGAGATTGCTTATAAGGACCATATTTTCCTCCTTTTGCGGGGCTCTCGTCAAAGGAAAGTCCCAGCCAGTCGAAGGCCTCCTGAATATATTCTTCTGCACCCGGTACAAAACGGGTGGAGTCGGTATCCTCAATGCGGAGAATGAAATCACCTCCTGTTTGTTTGGCATAGAGGTAGTTGTAGAGTGCTGTGCGAACCCCGCCGATATGCAGTGGCCCGGTGGGGCTGGGAGCAAAACGGACTCTTGTCTTTTGTTGCATCTGGTTTCAATTTTTTAAACGGTCTTCACCACATGAAGCAAGATTAATTGAAAGTACCTGCTGTCGCTGATGTGTGAGAGGCCCGACATTACAAACTGCAAAAGTACATGAAAAACGGTGCATTTACAAACAGATAAAATGAAAAACATTCCGGGATAGCATTCAGAAGGCTTCAACCCAGAAACAGAATGCTTTCATTTCCCATATTGAAGAGGAGATCGATGATGCTTAAGTTAGGAATAAAGCCATTTTTCTCGGCAAAAACCTGATAATAGCGAGGGGTAGCCTCGATAGCTTCCTTTTTGGGATGGATTGCTTCACGCAGATCGTGGTAATCGGGGCTGTAATTTCCTGTATATTCCTGTGTGTAAGACACGGCAGTCTCAATGCCGATTAAACGGCAGATGAGTTGTCGAAGTTCTTCGTTGAAGTCGTGCAGAAAATCGAACCTTTTTAGGTAGAAGGGACGAAAATCATCTTCGTAGTATTGAAAGTAGGGTGTGGAGTTGTAGGCCGAGACAATGGCGTTCCAGTGCAGGTGTTTCCAGTTCCCGTGATCGGCAATGCGGATATCCTTCATTCTGCCTTTCGCGGTGGTTGGCTTTTCCACCGGTATACTCAACGAAAGCATGCCGTTTGCTCCGCCTATGTGGCACCGGTTTCGGTAAGACTGTTTCTGGTAATGATCGTTCACTTCAAGAATCGCACTCTCAGCACGATAAAGAGCAGCATAATATGCTACCGGTGCCAGGTAAAGAGAGGAGAGAAGTGCGATTCTCGATTGCTCTTGCATTTGCAGCATCATCACATCTTCAAATCAGTGAATCTTTGCATCGAATTTCATGCAGGTATCTTTGCATTGCGGAACAGCCTTTTCCATCGAATCTTCCCATTGAACCATCCTTTGTCCTTCTCCAGAGAGAGCCAGATGAGCATGGGGCTACCCACGATATGATCTTCCGGCACAAAGCCCCACACACGCGAGTCTGCCGAGTTGTGACGGTTGTCACCCATCATGAAATAATAATCGAATTTGAAGGTATAGGATTCGGCCACTGCCCCGTTGATGTACACTTTCCCATCGCGATAGGCAAAATCGTTTCCTTCGTAGTTTTTGATGCAACGTTCATAAGCGGCCACCTTGAAATCCATATCCGAATCAAATGTAAGGGTTGCACCCTTCCTGGGTATCCAAAGCGGACCAAAGGTGTCACGTGTCCACCCGGTTTCGTAATTCAAAGGATAGTAATAGCTCATGCCCGGTTGTTCCTTCTCCTTAATTACTTTCCACACGAAGGGTTTCGACTGCAATGTGGCTACCATCTCATCGGTTAAGGGAATGCTGAAGTAGATCCTTCCATTGTTGCCATTGTGCTGCTGCAGACCAAAGAGTGCCATACTCAGGCTGTCCACACCAGTCAAATCCTGGGAGCGAGAGACAGTCTGCCCGTAGGCGTCCTGCGTAAAATGATCGGCTTTGTTGATTCCCAGCTCCTCAAATAGATCGGCTGAGATCTGTGTTCCATCGGTGTGAATCAGGTAATTGTGTTGCGAAAGGCGTGGGTTGGGAAGCAAAACGCCATCGATAAACAGGCTGTCGTTTCTCAGTTCAATGGTCTCCCCGGGAAGACCGATACATCTTTTTACATAGTTTTCACGCCGATCCACCGGACGGTAGACAATCTCGCCGTAAGTACGCTTGTCGGCACGGACACCGGCACTGCCATTGGGGTTGTGTTTGGCCAGCGAATAAAAGTCGACCCCCTGCTGATTGAGCGCCACCGTGTCGCCGGTAGGGAAGTTGAACACCACGATGTCATTCCTTTCCACTTTACCAAATCCTTTCAATCGTTTGTACTTCCATTGTGGTTTATCGATATAGGACTTCCCACCCACAACGGGCATAGTATGCTGCGCCAGGGGAAACGAGAGCGGTGTAATGGGTGCCCGCGGTCCGTAGCTGAGTTTACTCACCGCCAGAAAGTCACCTACGAGCAACGACTTCTCGAGCGACGAGGTGGGTATCTGGTAATTCTGAAAAAAGAAGGTGTTGATAAAATAAACGGCAATCAATGCAAAGACAATCGCATCTACCCATTCCATGGTCTTGCGGAACGCATTGTTCTTCGATTTCTTCCAAAATCCCCAAGGCACAAACTTGGTGATGTAGATATCGAGAAAAAGAAAGATAAAGAGCAGTATCCAGGGTGAACCTGCCCAGAGAGCGAACAGGATGGTCAAAACCACCCACACGGCAAACCAAATCCATTGGCGGCTCGTGGCGTTTGAAAATCGTTGTGTACGTTGCATTGTTATTTCGTATATGTTTTTTACAAAATGCCGAGCATGTCGTTCATTCCCAGAAAACCTTGCTTCCCTTTGGTAAACTCAGCTGCCAGCACGGCACCCAGGGCCAAGGCTCTTCTGCTCTTGGCTTCGTGTGTAATGCGGATGCTGTCGTCCTCCGATTCATAGATCACACTGTGGATCCCTGGTACTTCTCCCTCACGAAAGGATGTGATAGGGAGATCTTCCTTCCGACCTACTCCCCCCAACACCCATTTTTCTTTTCTGTCAAGCTGTGCCACAATCTCCTCGGCCAATGTGATGGCTGTACCACTGGGGGCGTCAAGCTTGTGGATATGGTGCGTTTCTTCCATCCGTACATCGTAGCCGGGGAACTGGTTCATTAACTTGGCCAGATGGTTGTTCAAGGCGAAGAAGATATTTACACCCAGGCTGAAGTTCGACGCATAGAAGAAAGTTTTACCTCCCTTTGTGCAAGCCTCCTGTATCTCGGGCAGATGCTCCAGCCAACCGGTGGTGCCGGAAACAACTGGCACGTCGGCTGCAAAAGCACGCCGGTAGTTTTGTAGGGCGCTGCTCGGAGCGGTAAACTCAATGGCCACCTCGGCACTGCGGAATGCCGGAGATTCAAATTTCTCCTCTTCGTGCAGGTCGATGATACATACCACTTCATGTCCTCTTTCCAGGGCAATCTTCTCAATCTCGTGCCCCATTTTACCGTAACCGATCAGTGCTATCTTCATATTTGTTTTATTTCTTTGTATCTGCATGCATACGCCTGCATGCCTATCAACGATTAAAGTAAATGCTTACAGTTGTTTCATTCGAAAGCAAAAGTACAAAAATTGGTTGATTTACGCTACTTATACAACAAAAACACAACCATTCTCTACGTTCGTGTCTTTTTATTCAAAGCCAGCCTTGCTCACGGTACCATGCTATCGTCTTCCTCACTCCCTCTTCGAGAGGGTAGGCTGGCACAAAATCGATATCCGCACGCAGGGAACTGATGTCACACGACCAGTTGCGCTGTTTCATGATCCGGTACTTGTCGGTGTTGAAAGTGGTTGCCTTTCCCAGGAGAGCTGCCGCTTTTTCACTGATGTAAGCGGCAGGCTTGACGAAGAAGAGGGGCACGGTAACCCTTGCCACATGCTTTCTGTGCAGTGCCCTTTGAACAATGGCATTAAACTCCCTGTCGCTATAGCAATCCCCATCGGCCACAAAATAGGCTTTTCGGCGAATGCCTTTCTCAATGAGGGTGAAGATGACATGCACCAGATCCTCGCTGTAGATGAACGACAACAGCTGCTTCCTGAAGCCGGCACCTACGTTTAATCCCTTTTTTACTGCTTTTATCAGGATCAGGTAATCGTTGTCGCGCGGGCCATAGACACCGGTGGGGCGCAGAATCAACCAGGGGAAGTCGGTGAGTCCCTGCAGGTAGTCTTCAGCTTTCAACTTGCTCCGGCCGTAAGCGGTGTTGGGATTTGGAATATGATCAGCACCAAAGGGTGCATAGCCGGTCTCGTCACCCACACCCATGGCGCTGAGTGAACTCATCAGCACAAATGAATCGGTCAGAGAGTCAGTTTCTCTGAGTGCCTCCACAAGGTTGCGTGTATAACTGTAATTTATCCGGTCGAAGTCCGACTTACGAAATGTCTTGGTCAATCCTGCAATGTGTATCACATGATCGAAGCTGCCGTTTTCATCTTTGAATTGGCGGAGTTGCATCTTCAGCTTTTCCTTGTCTCCGTAGTGAAGATCGATGAACTTTATGCGTGCGTCCTGCAGGTAACGGCGACTGCTGGTCGCGCGTATGCCCGCCCAGGTTTCATATCCCAACTCCAGTGCCTTGTCCACGGCGGTGCTGCCAATAAAGCCGCTCGCTCCGGTAATCAATACTTTTTTTCCGTTCATACGCTATAATCTCAAACTGTGGACAAAAATAAGGATAACTTCAGGAAGTATCATTTTTTTTTATTACTTTGCAATAACTAAAACGTCATTTTTTTGTTTTAGTCAGAAACAAACAGAATATGAGCAACAAAGTGAATGCGGCTTCTTCAACCGCCAAGCCGAAAAAGAAAGACCTTTCGGCATCTATTATCCATTTCCTGACAGAAAATAACGATAAACAGTTTAATTACAAGCAAATTGGTGCGGCACTGAATGTGCGGGGTGAAGAAGGACGACGCCTGCTGATCAAAGTACTCGACAAGCTTCGCGACGATGACCTGCTGCTAGAGACTTCCCGAGGGCGCTATCGGATCAATAACAGGGGACTGATGCTGGAAGGTCGTTTCGAGCGGAGAAGTAATGGCAAGAACTTTTTTGTCCCTGACGACGATGCGAACATCATTCATATACCCGAGCGAAACAGCAAACATGCCATGAACGGCGACCGGGTGCGTGTCCAGCTACTGGCAAAGCGCAAACGTGCCGATACCGAAGGTACTGTGGTAGAGATACTGGAACATACACAAAGCCGTTTTGTGGGCGTGCTGGAGGTGCAGAAGCATTTCGCCTTCCTGGTGATGGACAACAAATATCTGTCGAACGATATTTTCATTCCGAAGGAGGATCTCCTTGGTGCCACAAACGGCGATAAAGTAGTTGTAGAGATTGTAGAGTGGCCCGAGAAGGCCAACAACCCAGTCGGCAAGGTGATCGATATCCTCGGCAAGCCAGGACAGAACGATACCGAGATGCATGCCATCCTCGCACAATACGATCTGCCTTATAAATATCCGGAAGAGGTAGAGAAATATGCAGCTCAGATTTCTGAAAAGATTGAGGCGAAGGAGATTGCAAAAAGGGAGGACTTCCGGGATGTGTTCACCATCACCATTGACCCCAAGGATGCAAAGGACTTCGACGATGCCCTCTCCATCAGAGAAATATCTCCTTCCATGTGGGAGGTGGGAGTACATATTGCCGATGTGACGCATTATGTGAAACCGGGTGATCTGGTGGACCGGGAGGCGGAGAACAGGGCTACCTCCATTTACCTGGTCGACAGAACCATTCCCATGTTGCCGGAACGGCTTAGCAACGGACTCTGTTCCTTGCGTCCCCATGAGGAAAAGTTATGCTTTTCTGTTATCTTTCAACTGAACGAAAAAGCAGAAATATTAAAGTCTCGAATTGTACGTACTGTCATCAAATCCGACAGCCGCCTCACTTACGAGGATGCGCAGGCGGTAATTGAAACAGAAAAAGGCGATTTCTCGGTCGAAATACTTCAATTGAATAAATTGGCAAAGCTGCTGAGAGAGAAAAGATTTGCCAATGGAGCGATTAATTTTGAGCGGTATGAGGTGAAATTCAATCTCGATGAAAAGGGAAAGCCTCTGGGAGTTTATTTTAAGGAATCGAAAGAAGCCAACCATCTCATTGAAGAATTTATGCTGCTGGCTAACAGGACAGTTGCCGAAGCCATTGGAAAAGTGCCCAAGGGAAAGAAAGCCCGGACGTTTGTTTATCGCATCCACGATGTGCCCGATCCGGAGAAGCTCGATACGTTGAATACCTTCATTCTTCGTTTTGGTCACAAAATTAAGCAGGATGGCTCCAAGGTTGAAGTTGCCAAGAGCATCAATGCGTTGTTGGATAAAGTGCAGGGCCGCCCAGAAGAGAACCTGGTGGAAACAATCGCCATCCGCACCATGTCGAAAGCAGTCTATTCCACGAAAAATGTGGGACATTACGGGCTGGCATTCGAATATTATACCCATTTCACTTCTCCCATCCGGCGGTATCCTGATATGCTGGTACACCGTCTGCTGGAGCATTATCTCGATGCAGGTAAAAGTGTAGATCAAGGTTCATTGGAGGGTGAATGTAAGCACTGTTCTGAGATGGAGCAGGTTGCAGCCAACGCCGAGCGCGACTCCATCAAATACAAGCAAGTTGAATTTATGTCGGATAAGATTGGAAAAGTGTACGATGGTGTCATATCGGGTGTTACCGAGTGGGGTATTTATGTGGAAATAAACGAAAATAAGTGTGAAGGCATGATCCCCATCCGGGAAATGGATGATGACTTTTATGAGCTGGACGAAAAAAATTATCGTCTGGTGGGGCGACGCCGAAAGCGGGAATATCGACTGGGACAACCTGTTTCCATTCAGGTGGCGCGGGCTAACCTCGACAGGAAGCAACTTGATTTCATCTTCGCGTAATTTCATTTTATTCGTTTTAATATGCATCCGGAACAAAAAAAAATAACGGTAACGGTTCCTCTTCTTCCTCCGCTGGAGGAATTCACGGAATATCTCAAAGATATTTGGGAAAGAAAATGGATCACAAACAATGGACATTATCATCAGGAACTTGAAAAAGCGCTGAGTGATTATTTAAAAGTACCTTATATTAGTCTTTTTACAAATGGGACCTTGCCATTGATGGTTGCATTGCAGGCATTGCGGATCACGGGTGAGGTGATAACCACCCCTTATAGTTTTGTGGCAACCACCCATTCCCTTTGGTGGAACGGAATTAAACCTGTTTTTGTGGATGTGGATCCGGAGACAGGAAACATAGATCCTGAAAAAATTGAAGCGGCCATTACTTCCAAAACCACGGCGATCATGCCGGTACATGTATATGGTAATCCATGTGATATGGCCCGCATTCAGCAAATAGGAGATACTTATGGGCTGAAGGTTATTTACGATGCTGCCCATGCTTTTGGCGTAGAAGTGAACAGCCGATCGGTTTTGGAAAGCGGAGATATGAGTACCCTCAGTTTTCACGCAACAAAAACGTACAATACCATTGAAGGGGGAGCTCTGATTTGCAGAGATGAATCAATGAAACGTCGGATCGATTATCTGAAAAATTTTGGTTTTGCTGACGAAACGACGGTGATTGCACCCGGTATCAACGGTAAAATGGACGAAATCAGGTCTGCTTATGGATTGCTTGAGTTAAAGTATGTAGACCAGGCAATTGAGGTGCGAAAACAAATTGCAGAAATGTATCGCGAGAAACTGAAAGAGGTGGCAGGAATTCATTATTTCAAAGACTTTGCCGGTATAAAACATAATTATTCCTATTTCCCAATTTTTGTAGATGCACAGCGTTTTGGGAAAAGCCGAGATGAGTTGTATCATTATTTACAGGAATACAATATTTTTGGGAGACGCTATTTCTATCCGCTTATCAGTGAGTTCTCCACTTACAAAGGATTGCCTTCTGCTGCCAGAGAGAACCTCCCAAACGCCCACAAACTGGCAGACAGTGTGATCTGTCTACCTATCAGTCACGAACTGAATTCGGAGGATGTTGAGCATATTTGTTACCTGATAAAAAACTACTAAACGCCACATCATGCTTGTCATTGGTGCCAAAGGATTCGCAAAGGAACTACTTGAAATATTATCGCAAAACGATGATCTGCAAGATCTTGCTTTTTACGATGATGTAAATGAAAAAGATCCTCTTTTTTTATTTGATCGTTTTCCTGTGCTAAAAAATGTACTAGAAGCAAAACAATATCTGTCTCATACCGATGCACGCTTTACGATCGGGATTGGTAACCCTCAGCTGAGAAAAAAAATGTATGATAAATTTACGGTCTACAGTAAAAAGTTTACCAACGTGATCAGCAAAAACGCCGATATCGGTACTTTCGGAGTTGTAATTGGAGAAGGGTGTAATATTTTATCGGGTGTAAAGGTTTCCAATGATGTGCATATAGGGCTGGGCTGTTTAATATATTACAACAGCATAATTACCCATGATGTCCGCATTGGCGATTTCGTGGAGATTTCTCCTGGTGCCTGTCTATTGGGACGGAGTACAATAGGTAGTTTTACTCAGGTCGGAAGTGGATCAATCGTCTTGCCGGACGTGAAGGTAGGCAACAATGTAATCATCGCTGCCGGAGCTGTTGTCACAACAGATCTTCCTGATCATGTGATGGCAGCTGGTGTTCCTGCAGTAATCAAGAAGAGAAACCTTTCTTATTAACACATCAAGCCGCTTATGAATTATCACTTCATGATCGATGAAAAGTTCACGGATGACTTTATTGCCAATGCTGAAAGATACGCCCCGGGGAACAATATTTACCTAGTAACCCTCTATACTCCCAAACCCAGGTTCACGAAGTCACCACTCATCATCTACCAAAAGTCGGTTAAAAAATACTGGTTTTCCCAGATAGCACCACACTTGAACAGTACCGACCAGGTTTTTATCCATTGGCTCGACCGTCGGGTGTATGATATTGTGCTTTCATTGCCAATCGGAATCAACGTCGGTATCTTCAGCTGGATGGGTGATCTAATTGCCACGCCTACCTGTTTGTTTGAAAAAGAGATACTGAAACCTGTCAGTTATGCTTTTTTCAGAAAATATAAAAGGTACCAATTTCAAAAAGATTTGTCACATGGAGTAATTTATAATTTTCTGCTATTTGGAAGACATATCTTTCGTATTCTGAATGCACCGAGAGAATGGCGCAAAAAGAAGAAAGTGATGCAAAGGATTAATCTGTTTTTTCATTGGAATGAATTCGATTATCATTGGCTAAAAAAACGTTATCCAGGTTTTAAGGCCCTTTTTGTCTATTTTGTTTATGATGTGGGATTAGACAATAGCTTAGGCGTGCCCAGCAGTATCAAAGGAGAGAAGGATCCGTTAACTATCTGGCTTGGGAACTCTGCAACGGTTTCCAACAACCATTTCGAAGCGCTTGATGAGCTCCGTCACCTAAAAGACGAACAGATTGAGATCATTTGTCCACTAAGTTATGGGGAACTACCTGATTCCGTTTACACCAGACAGCTTATAAGAAAAGGAAAACAGATCTTCGGTAATAAGTTTATTCCGTTGCTTACATTTCTCGAGAGAGATCAATATTATGCCCTGTTTCAGAAAGTAGATGTTGTGCTGATGAATCATATTCGAAGTCAGGCAGCTGGTAATGTGTTTGCTTTTTTGAAGCTGGATAAAATTATTTTTATGGAGGAGAAAAGTACATTGTATCAGTTTCTATTCGCCAAAAATATTGATCAATTGCATGCGATGAGCGAGTTGAAAAACTATTCATTTTCAGCACTAAAGGCATTGACTGTTGCAGATCGTTCCCACACAGATATTCACAAAATCCTTGATTGGAATCTGAAAGCGGAAAATTTAAAAAAATACTTGCAATGACTTCTCAACTTGGTTTTCTTTTTTTTTCGAACAATTGTTCGATCTCTTTCAACATCTCAAATCGCATCATTTTACAAAGTACTATATAAGTAATGCCTGTAATGAAGAGATTGAAAAGGATAAACAAAAGATTGCTTTCAATCTTTAGGGTAAGAAAGTAGGATAGTGTAACAGAAGCCAGTGCTGTGATGAGATAAGGTATTGTATCACTCATAAAGTCAATTAACCGGTAGCGAATAAGCTTTTTTGAAAAAAACACAGATATAAAAAGCGTGATACATGTGTAAATGATCCAGCTCACTGCCAATGCCGTAATTCCGCGAGGAAAAAGAAATGTAATTAGAAATATCAGGATGACGCCTTTCACAATTTCCAAACCCAGGAAGTAGTTGGTATTTTCTTTGGTGATGAACAATTCATTGAATATATGGATGAAAGGGGAGAGCATTCCTGCAAGCGTGAGAATCTGAAAATAAGGTACAGCCGGCAACCATTTATCTTTGAAAAATAGGAAAAATGTAGGTTCAGCAATCACAATCATGATACATCCTATCGGAAAAGAGAGGAATGCAATCGATTTGATAATTTTACTGAATACGCGTCTTAATCGGATGGCTTCACTGTTTATCTCAGGCAAGATAAGCATAGATACTGACTTGAATGTGTTCCCGATGATGAGAAAAGGGATATCCTGGTATTTCTTTGCCTGATTAAAGAACGCCACCTGACTCATGGGATAGAAAGCAGCGATCAGGCTGGGATAGATATTATTGATTGTGGTGGTGACCGCTGATGCAAGCAACAATTTGTAGCTGAAACCGAAGAACGATTTCAAACGGGACAGGCTAAATCTTGCTTTGGGAAGCCACGCACTAGATTTAAACAAAAATGCCGATCGGCAGAATGCGTATAAAAGAGTTTGTGCCACCAATGCCCATACGCCTTTACCTGCTATAGCCATTAGAATGGCAAGTATATCCGCAATTAAAAGCGATAGCATGTTGATCCTTGCCAAACCTTTGAAGTCAGCCTTTTTTATGAGAATAGTCTGATGGATAAGACCGAAAGCATTAAAAATGATAGAGAGAAATACGATCCGGATAACCATCACAATGGGTTGCGAATGAAATACCTTTCCTAAAATAGGAGAAGCGAAAAAGAAAATGAGATAAAGAACGATGCTCAGGGAAACATTGAAATAAAAAACTGTGGAATAATCGCTCTGTTCCAGATTTTTTCTGTTGATCAACGCTCTACCAAAACCACTGTCTACAAGAATCGAGGAGAATGCAATGAAAATGGCAAGTGAACCGATTAATCCATAATCTTCGGTAGCCAGGATATTCATCATGATCAGCATACTCAGAAAGTTGAGTGCCTGCTGTCCGAATTTATCAACGAAGCTCCAGAAAAGAGAGACAGTGGTGGTATGTTTTAATGTGGAGTCGGCCATCAACGATTGCTTATTGCTGTTTATTCACGCAAAAGTACGCAACTTAATTCATATTTTTATTTTTTGCAGAAAGAGATTGACGTGTAAACGCTTTCCGGTGGGAGGTAAGAAATATTGTGGGGGAAAGTTTTTTTTCGTACGTTTGAAGCATCATGCACAATGGGACAACCTTCTCGGAAGAAATAAAGCTGCAGGCACTGGCTTTGGGGTTCGATGCCTGTGGTATTTGCCGAGCCACAAACAGTGGCGAGGAAGCTCGTTATATGGAGTGGATCAAAGATCACTGCCAGGGCAGCATGGCCTATTTGGAGCGCAACATCGATAAGCGGATCGATCCCCGACTACTGGTCGAGGGTGCCCGCTCAATCATCTCGGTGGCACTGAACTACTATCCCCCCGTGAAGCTCCCGGGAAAGGTGCCTCGCTTTGCCTATTATGCCTACGGGAAAGATTACCACGAGGTGATGCGGGAGAAGCTGGGAAGCCTGTTCGACTGGATCAAAACCCGTTTCCCGGAGGCTATGGGCAGGTGTTTTTCTGACTCGGCCCCCGTGCTCGAACGTTTCTGGGCGGCACAGGCAGGTATCGGGTTCGTGGGCAAAAACACCCTATTGATTATTCCAGGAAAGGGCTCCTACTTTTTTCTGGGTGAACTGATTCTCGACCTGGATCTGGATTATGACAGCCCAGTTTCAGAGAACTGCGGCGACTGCCGCCGTTGCCTTACCTCCTGTCCAACGGGCGCCATAGAAAGACCCTACAGGGTGAATGCCAACAAGTGCATATCCTACCAGACCATCGAAAACAAAGGAGAGATTGCTCCCAATATTGTGCCAAACCTACGGAACAATGTATATGGCTGCGACATCTGCCAGATGGTCTGTCCCTGGAACCGTGGCGCCCTGCCACATACTACACCGGAGTTTATGCCCTCTGAACAATTCCTTTCGCTCACCTTCGATAAACTGGAAGCGATGGATGAAGAGGAGTACCGGGAGACTTTTCGCCACTCTGCTGTGAAACGGGCCAAATTTGCGGGATTGAAACGGAATGTGGCTGCCATTTCCAAAACTCGCCGGAAATAGTTATTTTTGTATCAACAAATGATGGAAGATACATTCGACATACACGACAACCTCCACTTGCAGGATAGCGAGCGTGAGTATGAAAATACACTGCGACCGCTCACCTTTGGGGGGTTCAGCGGACAGGATAAGATCACGGAGAACCTGAAGATTTTTGTCAGTGCCGCCCGCATGCGAGGCGAATCGCTCGATCATGTGTTGCTGCATGGCCCCCCCGGGTTGGGAAAGACCACCCTGTCGAACATCATTGCCAACGAACTGGGAGTCGGCTTTAAAGTTACCTCCGGGCCGGTGCTCGATAAGCCGGGTGACCTGGCAGGTATACTCACTTCGCTCGATACGAACGATGTCCTCTTTATTGATGAAATTCACCGCTTGTCGCCCGTGGTGGAGGAATACCTATACAGTGCCATGGAGGATTACCGCATCGACATTCTAATCGACAAGGGACCCAGTGCCCGTTCCATTCAGATCGACCTAAACCCTTTTACCCTCGTGGGTGCTACTACTCGCAGTGGGTTGCTTACGAGCCCTTTACGTGCCCGTTTTGGAATCAACATGCACCTTGAGTATTACGACATGGATACCCTTGCGGGCATTGTCTTGCGATCGGCCGACATCCTAAAGATTTCCTGCGCTGGTGATGCAGCTCATGAGATTGCCTCCCGCAGTCGGGGTACACCCCGAGTCGCCAACGCCTTGCTGCGCCGTGTGCGTGACTTTGCTCAGGTGAAAGGGAACGGAAAAATAGACAAAGCTATCTCATCTTACGCTCTGGAAGCGTTGAACATCGACCGCTATGGACTCGATGAGATCGACAACAAGATATTGCTTACCATCATCGACAAATTTAAAGGGGGGCCAGTGGGCATCACCACCATTGCCACTGCTGTGGGAGACGACCCGGGTACCATTGAGGAGGTATATGAACCCTTCCTGATCAAGGAGGGATTCATCAAACGCACCCCCCGCGGTAGGGAGGCCACCGATCTGGCCTACCGTCACCTGGGTCGCAGAAGAGTAGAAGAGCAGGGATTGTTGTTTTAAATGTTATGGTCGATCATTTTTTTTATGTCGTTTTTATGTCCGTAAACGACAAGGATGTCCCCTTCTTCCAGAACGGTTTTCGCATTGACAATTTCTCCAGCTTTCGGCTGCAGCTGTAGGGTATTTGCACCAATCGGGTTTTGCTGACTAATTTGCTTCAGCTTTGTCAGTACGATCACATGATATTTCTTGTTCAACTCGCTTTCCGCAATCGTTTCTCCGATAAGTTTCTGCGGTAACAGAACTTCCACGATGTAGTAATCGTTCGTTACTTCAAACAGGTTGATATAGTTCTTTATGGAAAGTTTCAAAGCCCAGCGCTCAGCTGATTCTATCTCGGGATGAATGATTTCTGTGACACCCATGGCTTCCAGCACACTCTCCTGAAGTCCAGTAATGGAACGTACCGTTATTTTCTTTACACCTCTTTTCTTTAACATGGCTGTGATCAGAAGGCTTTCGCCTTCATCCGCTCCGCCGCAAACTACAGCCATATCCGTATTTTTCAGTGGCAGATGATTTGCTGCAATCGGGTCCGTACTATCTATGCAAATCACGTCTGTACATGTATCTTTGCACGCATCCACCCGGTTCATTGATTTGTCCACACCAATCACTTCGTGTCCCATAGCGACCAATCGCTCTGCAAGTGCTGCTCCAAAATGTCCCAGTCCGATCACGATAAATTTCATGTGTTCTCTATTTAATTGATTAATATTTCTTCTGTTGGATATCTGTATTTACCGTATTTTACCTGTTTCGTCATGCTGGATAGTAAAGTGTACAAACTCACCCTACCCACAAACATCGTGACAATGATAAGCCATTTTCCTGCATTCGATAAAAATGGGGTCACATTCCGGCTTAAACCGACCGTACCATATGCCGATACAGTCTCAAAAAGTAAATCCAACGGTTCTTTACCCGATTCTATCTGGATCATTAAAAAAGTAATCGCCATGATGAATAATATGGCAAGTGTCATTTGTGCAAATGCCCTGGACACCGCCTGTTGAGGGATCTCCCGCCCTCTGTATTCAATGCGCTTTTTGCCTTTGAGTAGTGTCATGAAATTCATGAAAGCAACGGCTAAAGTACTGGTTTTTATGCCACCACCGGTTGAAGCCGGCGATGCTCCGATCCACATCAAGACAATAAACAGGAGCGCGGTAGGTACAGACAACGCAGCGGTATCGGTACTGTTAAAACCTGCTGTACGCGTGGTGACAGAACCAAAAAATGCAGCAGTCCACTTACCGAAAGGTGATGAATATCCGGTTAATACGCCCTCTTTCTCAAAAATAAAAAAACCAATCGTCCCAATAATCAGCAGAATCGCAGTAGTAATTATCACGATATGTGAATTTACACTGATCACCAACGAAGAATAACTGTATTTTTCGTGTCGAAAGACTCTTTTATAAAGTCCCTTTATGTTGTTCGTAATATATTTCCAAATATTGTGAATAATGGGAAATCCCAGTCCCCCGAATATAATCAGGAATGAAATGATCAAATGAACCGGGTAGTCAAAACGGATGCGTATGTCATACAGACTTCCCGAGAGAGTGGAAAAACCTGCATTACAGAAGCCTGATATGGCATGAAAAAGGGAAAAGAATACCCTTTCCCCAAAAGTGAAATCCTCTTTTCCCATAGTAGCAAAGATGAGGAGAAAACCCAATCCTTCAATGACGATTGTGATTAAGAGGATATTTTTCAATGAGGAAAAAACATTGTCCAGTCTCTCTTCACTGGTAATGTCCTTCACTAGCAGCTGACTTTTATAAGAGGAACCACCCTTGAAATAATAACTGAAATAGGTGGTAATGGTCATGATTCCCAACCCGCCGATCTGTATCAACAGCAAGATTATCACCTGGCCAAACAGGGTGAAAGTCAGCTCTGTATCCACTACGTTCAAACCTGTGACACAAACAGCACTGGTAGAAGTGAACAAAGCATCCACATAAGAAATATTCTCATAAGTTGCCTTTGGTAATAACAAGAGAAGACTTCCCAGTACAATGATGGATAGGAAGCTTGTTGTAAACAACTGAGCAGGTCCGAACGGCCGGAGATGGATGAACGAACGCAGTGAAAAAAAACGATGTCCTGAATCCCTAAAATTTTGTTTGGACGACATTTTCTCTTTTATCTAAACATGTTTAGAAGACAATGAGAATACGGTACAAAATTATACAATTATATTGAGATATGATTGCTCGCCAGTCATATTCCAAAACTCTGTCGCTCAATTATATCAAGGATAAAACCGAGAAGCCCCACGAAGATGATCGCAGCAGTACAGAAGATCAGGCTCACCCTGTTCCAGGAATCGGTTCTGAGTGTAGGCAGTGGCTCTTCGTTCTGATCTATGAACATGGCTTTCACCACTCTCAGATAGTAATAGAGTGAAATGATGGTGTTGACCACGGCGACTATTACCAGCAGATAATATCCTTGCTGCGCGGCTGCCGAGAAAATAAAAAACTTACTCATAAAACCAGCAAAGGGAGCGACACCGGCCAATGAGAACATGGCCAGCATCATCACGAAACTGAGCTTCGGGTTTGTCTGATAGAGCCCTTTGTAGTCGGGAATGTCTATTTTGCCGGTCCGGCTCTCTATGGCGGAAATTACACCGAATGCGGCCAGGTTGGAGAAGAGATATACAAAGATGTAATAGATCACTGTGGTCATCCCCAGTGCCGACCCGCTAATGATTCCCAAAGCAATATAGCCTGCCTGTGAGATGGAGGAGAAGGCTAGGAAACGTTTGAAGTTTTGCTGCCGCAAAGCAAAGAGGTTGCCCACGATGATGGTCACTATGATGATCCAAAACAGCAACGTCTGCCATTCATGCACATAACTTCCAAACAGTTTGAAGAGCAGCGTCATCAAAACGAATGCGGCCGATCCTTTGGAGACGACTGACAAATAGGAGGTCACATTTGTGGGAGCACCCTCATATACATCGGCGGTCCACAGATGAAACGGTACAAACGATACTTTGAAAAACAACCCCGACAGAAAGAAGACAAAAGCCATGAGCTGCAGTGGATTGTGACTGATCTGGGTGGATACCTCCGAGAAGTAGAGACTGCCGGTTGTCCCGTACAGATAAGAGATGCCGAAAAGCAGGATGCCGGAAGAGAAGGCCGAGAGAAGTATAAACTTGGCTCCGCCCTCTGCCGATTTTTTGCAATGTTTGCTGAATGCTACCAGTGTGGCCAGGGGGATAGAAGCAGTTTCCAGTCCGATAAAAAACAGGAGGAAATGTCCACTTGAGATCATGAGATACATGCCTAGCAGGGTACTCAGTGTGAGGAAATAATATTCACCCCGTTGATTCTTCATCTCGTTTCCGTCGAACACATGTTTCGATTGCAGAAAAATGATCAACGTAGCCACATTCAGCACGGTTTTAATGATTGTCATCACGGGATGATATTGATACATTCCGCCGAACGATTCACCCGTGGCCATCGGAACAAGGTTCAAAAGGGTGTGCAGGGCAAAGAGAAGGATTGCCACTGGCTGAAAATATTTTTTTCCTCTCTTGCCGGCGATGATGTCAAAGAGCAGCAAGAAGAGAATGACTGTCAATAGCGAGATTTCGCTGCGCATTATCAGAAAATTATCGAAATAACTCATGAAAAAATAGTGTTGTTTGTTCTTTACTTTGCTACCTGCAGCATACTACTGAAACTATTGCTGATAATCTCAGCAATGCCAGTTGGAAAGGAACCGAGATACAGAATGCCCGCAATCAGCGTAACTACAGCCAGTCGTTCAAACCAGCGGGCATCATCAAGCTTTCCATGCTCCTCATTTTGCAGGGGACCCTGCAGAAATTTCCCAATGCTGCGCAGGATGTACACAGCGCCAATCACGATGGATGTGACGGCAGCGACTGTGAGTATACGGCGAAACAGGTCTCCATTTTCAAAGGAACCCACAAAGATGGTCATCTCTGCTACGAATCCGCTGAATCCGGGCACACCGATATTGGAGAATCCGGCAATCACGAAACTGACACCCAGGAAAGGCATAATCTTCATCAATCCTCCCATGTCGGTGATTAACCGGGTATGGGTGCGGCCATAGATCATTCCGATCAATGCAAAGAAAAGTGCGGTAATCAACCCATGGGAAAGCATCTGTAACACGGCTCCCGTGAGCGACGTCTGCGTGAGCATCAGAATGGCAAACAGCACCAGGTTGCAATGACTAACCGACGAATAGGCGTTGATATACTTCAGGTCGGTCTGACGAATGGCTGCCATGGCACCATACACCACTCCGATGGCGGTGAGGACGAGAAAGATGGGGGAGAGCTTTTCAGCCGCCTCCGGCATCAGCTGGATGGCTATCCGGAAACAGCCGTACCCGCCCAGCTTCATCAGTACACCCGCATGCAGCATGGAAACAGCTGTCGGTGCCGAAGCATGTCCGTCGGGTGACCAGGTATGAAACGGGAAAAGAGCACCCAATACACCAAATCCGAAGAAAGTGAGGGTGAAGAAGAAATATTGTTGTTCCATAGGCATCGTACGCTGTGCCAGCTCAGAGATGTGCATGCTGGTTGCCCCTGATCCGAAATAAATGCCCAGAATGCCCACCAGAAGGATCATGGAAGAACCCATCAGCATGAGGGTTAGCTTCATCGCCGCGTGCGATTTCCGGCCGCTACCCCAGACACCGATCAGCAGATACATCGGGATCAGCGCCGTCTCATAAAACAGAAACAGGGTGAACAGGTCCAGGGAGATGAAAAAGCCGAAGACTCCGGTGGCAAGGAGGCAGTACCACAGGAAAAACTCTTTGGTGAGTGGTGCTATCTTCCATGAAACGAAGGTACCGGTGAAGACAATCAGCGAAGAGAGGCAGAGCATGACCACCGACACACCGTCTACTCCCATAGCATACTGAATGTGAAGTGGTTTAAACCACGACAGTGAGGCGGTGAAGAGCATTGGATCGGTGATGCCACTGTTTCGGACAGCGATATATTGAAAAGCCAGAAAACCAGCAAGTGCTACCAGCAGCGTACTTCCGGCGACCATGATTCCCAAAATCTGCTTTCTGCTTCGTGCCACAAACAGGGCGAGGATCATTAGCAGCGGAAGGAGCACGAAGAGGGATAAAAAATTCATATCTCTATTTCTTTTTAATCATTTAAACAAACAGGATCAATGCCGTGATCAGCAAGGTCCCAAAAAGGAATACCCAGGCGTACCACTGTATTTCGCCTGACTGGAATACCCTGATTCTGATAGAGAACCAGTCGGTTGCCGTGGCAAGACCATTGATGAAACCATCCACCACATGGCGGTCGAACCAGGTAAAAGCCCGCGAGATGCCATTGAATAGGATCTTTTTGGTGATAAACAGATATACCTCGTCTACGTAAAAACGATGGCTTGCAGCCTTATGAAAACCTTTCAGGGCGGCAGGAACCACCGGTTTCTTGTCGGGATGCTGATACAGCTTCCTGGCAATGAAAATGGCCTCAAGTGCGACAACAACACTGATTACCGCCACCAGCCAGTCCATATGTATGCTGTATGGTGCACGATCGGCCGTCACAAATTGTCCGAAGGGGACGAATCCTCCCAGCAAGGTGGGTATTGCCAGAAATATCAGAGGAAATGTCATTGATTTGGGCGACTCGTGGAGAGGATGTGTATGCTGCTTCTCTTTTCCCCAAAAGATCGAAAAGTACAACCTGAACATATAGAAGGCAGTGAGTGCTGCCACCAGTGTCATCCAGATACCCAATCCTGTATTGTACTGATAGGTGGCTGAAAGAATCTCATCCTTGCTGAAAAAACCTGAAAAGGGTGGTATGCCTGCGATGGCGAGGCATGCGGTCAGGAAGGTAAGGTGGGTAATAGGCATCTGTTTGCGCAGCCCTCCCATATTCTCCATCTCATTGCTGTGAACGGCATGAATCACGGATCCTGCTCCCAGGAACAGCAGCGCCTTGAACATGGCATGGGTGAAAAGATGAAACATGGAAGCCATATACCCCAGCCCCTCATGCCCTTCTAGCTTCGATACACCCAGCGCCACCATCATAAAACCAATCTGGGAGATGGTGGAAAACGCCAGTACCCGTTTGATGTCGGTCTGCACGATGGCAATGAGTGCTGCAAACATCGATGTGAAGGCACCCACATAAGCAATTCCTTGTAGTACTTCTGGTGTGAAAAGTACATAGATGGGGAAGAGCCGCGCTACCAGGTAGACACCAGCAACTACCATGGTGGCTGCATGGATCAGTGCCGATACTGGAGTAGGACCCTCCATCGCATCGGGTAGCCAAATATGCAGGGGGAACATGGCCGACTTACCGGCGCCGCCGATAAAGATCAGTGCCATGGCCCATACCAGTGCCGAGGCCCCCAGAAACTTTGCTGAGGCAGCCTCTTGAAAAACAGCGCTGTTGCCCGATGTAAGCGTGCCAAAATCAAAGGTCTGCGTATAGTAGGAGAGTACCAGGATGCCGATCAGAAAAAACATGTCGGCAAAGCGGGTCACGATAAATGCTTTTTTGGAAGCAGCCACGGCAGCTGGTTTTGTATAATAGAACCCAATAAGCAGGTAGGAGGAGACACCCACTAGCTCCCAGAAGATGTACATCTGAAAAATATTGGTCGACAATACCAGTCCCATCATTGAGAAAGTGAAGAGGGAGAGGAAGGCGTAGTAACGCTGAAATCCCTTTTCTCCCTTCATGTAACCCAAACTGTATATATGCACCATCAGCGAGACGGTGGAAATCACCACCAGCATCATCACCGAAATCGGATCGAGCAGGATTCCCATATCGATATGCTGTTTGGCACCCATATTGAGCCAGGGCACATTCAACGGCACCAATGTTTGAAAAACAGCATCGACTTTTTGTGTCGTGAAGTACTCCCCTGCTGCATAAAAGGAGAGCAGTGCCACCATAAGGAGGCTCCCTGTCCCGATCATCCCCGATGTTTTGTGATTCAGTTTGTTACTGAATAGGCCCAAAAGCACGAATGTGGCCAGGGGCAGAAGTAGTAACATTAGTGTATATTCCATGTGTCTATCCTTTCATATTCTTGAGGTTATCCACATCCGCATTTCCAAAATTGCGGTATAAGTTGATGATGATGGCGATGGCTACCGCAGTCTCACAAGCCGCAATGGCAATGGTGAACAACGCAAAAAACATCCCGTCCATCTCGCCGGGAAAAAGATACCTGTTGAATACCGCAAAATTAATATCGGCGGCATTGAGTATCAGTTCCACAGCAATTAGCATCATCATTAAGTTCCTGCGGGTGAAGAAGCCGTAGATACCAGCAAAAAACATGACCAGGCTCACTAGCTGATAGGCCAGTACCGGCACTCCTGCATTATTAATCAATAATTCTCCCATATTTATAGTTTCGTCTCGTTTGGTTCATTCTTCTCTGTCTTCGTTTTTCGGGCTATCAAGATGGCACCCACGATGCAGGCAAGCAGCAGAATGCTCATCATCTCGAAGGAAAGCAGGTACTGCTGTTTCCCCGTTCCCAGCATGGCCGTGCCGATCTGTTGCATGGTCAGCTTCTCATTTTCGATAAACTGATATATCCCAATGACATTGTTCAGGATAATGTCACCACAAAGCAAGAGCCCCGCAACCGATAGCAGCAGCGATGAGCCAATTCTCCAGCCCCGTCTGACACTGACGTTTTTCCCCGGTTTGTGGGTAAGAAAGATAGCCATGATAAACAGTACCATGATTCCCCCGGCATAGACCGATATCTGCACGGCAAACAGGAAATAATAACCTAGCAGCATGTAAAGTCCGGCTGTAGCCAGTAATACAAACAGCAGGTAGGTGGCCGAACGGACGATCCGTTTGCTTGTCTCTGCCATAATTGAAAAGGCTGTGATTGCAATGGCCAGCAGATAAAAAATAATTTGTTCTGTCATGCTTCTTTATTTTCTTTTTTTGCGATTGCATCGGTGGCTGTTGCAGGTGATTCCTTCTT
>Ga0172377_10001062_pt1 | contig 27351 bp, 22 predicted proteins | sample Pumphouse3metaG_FD_119749 | JGI IMG/M metagenome (GOLD analysis project Ga0172377, IMG submission 119749) | Leachate microbial communities from a municipal landfill in Southern Ontario, Canada - Pumphouse #3 metaG | ecosystem: Engineered > Solid waste > Landfill > Unclassified | place: Canada... | reverse complement strand
TCAGGGACGTATCCAGACATCGGCCGCAACCGTGGCCGTGTTCCCGGAGGCGGGCGAGTTCGACATCGATCTGGATATGAACGACATAAGGAAAGATACCTACTGCTCTTCCGGTCCGGGAGGGCAAGGTGTGAACACCACTTATTCCGCCGTGAGACTGACGCATATCCCTTCCGGAATCGTGGTTCAATGCCAGGAAGAGAGATCTCAGCTAAAGAATTTCGACAGAGCTTTGGAAGAACTCAGATCCAGGCTCTATAATATGGAGCATCAGAAGTATCTTGACGGCATAGCAGCCAAAAGAAAAACTATGGTGTCCACGGGAGACCGTTCGGCCAAAATCCGCACATATAACTATCCTCAGTCGAGAGTTACTGATCACCGTATCAACTGGGCCACTCACAATCTTCCGGTCTTTATGGACGGCGACATACAGGAGTGCATTGATGCCTTGCAGGTAGCCGAGAACGCTGAGAGACTTAAAGAGGCGGGAGGGGAATAATTATGAGCGGTAGAGAAGAAGATGGCCTTAAGGCTCTGGGCAAAAAGACAGCTTACAAAATGGATTACGCTCCCGAAGTGCTTGAAACCTTCGTCAACAAGCATCAGGACAACGATTATTGGGTAAGGTTCAACTGCCCTGAATTTACCAGTCTCTGTCCTATTACGGGACAGCCTGATTTTGCTGAGATACGCATCAGCTACATTCCCGATGTGAAGATGGTCGAGAGCAAGAGTCTCAAACTCTATCTTTTCAGTTTCCGCAATCACGGTGATTTCCACGAGGATTGCGTGAACGTGATAATGAAAGATCTCATCTCCCTGATGGACCCCAAGTACATCGAGGTGACCGGTCTTTTCACTCCTCGCGGAGGCATATCCATCTATCCTTACGCCAATTACGGACGCCCTTCCACCAAATACGAAAAATTGGCGGAGCAGCGCTTCGCCAATCACGAATAAATGTCGTTTCCGGTAGAACCCCGGCTATTTAGCCACGAGTGCGAATGAAAGTTTGCCTTTGCAGCATAGTTTCCCTTCTACCGTGAGTTTCGCCGTACAGAAGAACAAATCTCCTCTCCTGTCTTCGAGTTTTGCGGTGACCTCACACAAATCTCCCGGACGAACAATGTTCTTGAAGCGAACGTTGTCGATCCCGGTGTAAAGTGTGTTGTGTCCTACTATCTCATCTTTGACAAGGATAGCGCAGCTCTGAGCCATTATTTCGCATTGAATAACTCCCGGTACAATCGGGTTGCCCGGAAAATGGCCTCTGGTGAAGAATTCGTCCTCTTTGATTCTGTACTTGCCGTGAGCAAGTCCGTCGTCATCAATTGAGGCTTCCTCGATAAGAAGCATAGGCTCTCTGTGTGGAAGATATTGTTTGATTTGTTCTTTGTTAAGCGTCTCCATTATATAAATAGGTTTTAGTAATAATCTATAGTTTTCTGAAAGCGATGCACGCATCGTGGCCTCCGAATCCGAAAGAATCCGAAATTCCGATGGTGAGATCGGATTTCACGGCCTTGTTAGGAGTGTAATCCAAATCGCATTCAGGGTCAGGAGTGTCGAGATTGATTGTCGGAGGAACGATGTTATCTCTCAGTGCCAGAACTGTGGAAATGGCTTCTGCCGCTCCGGCCGCTCCAAGCATGTGGCCTGTCATTGACTTGATAGAACTGATGTGAGCCTTGTAGGCGAACTCTCCAAGCGCGATTTTGTAGGCGTTAGTCTCGGCCGCATCGTTCAGTTTCGTTCCTGTGCCGTGAGCGTTGATGTAAAGGTTGTCGCTGCTCTTGTCGAACTTGGCTTCGGCGAGCGCATCCTCAATACATCTTGCCTGAGTTGTTCCATCAGGCCTCGGTGCCGTGGAGTGGTAAGCGTCGCAAGTGTTGCCGTAGCCGACCATCTCAGCATAAATCTTGGCCCCGCGAGCCTTGGCGTGCTCATATTCCTCAAGCACTACAATGCCGGCTCCGTCTCCCATCACAAATCCTCCTCTGTTGAGGTTGAAAGGAAGGGAAGCGTGTTTTGGATTTTCCTCCCTTGAAAGCGCTTTCGCATTGGCGAAACCCGCGATTCCAAGAGGAATGGTGGCATGCTCGGCCCCACCTGCGATAATCGCATCGGCGTAGCCGTGTTTGATTGCTCTGTAAGCCTCTCCCAAAGTGTTGGTGGAAGTCGCGCAAGCGGTAACTACGTCAACGCAAGGGCCTTCAGCAAGATAGTTCATAGCTATGTGCCCCGCCGCAATGTTTGAAATCATAGTCGGAATGAACAGCGGCGAAATCCATCTTCCGGAAGGATCTTCCAGCATCTTGGATATCTCTCTGACCTGAACTTCGAATCCTCCTATGCCAGAGCCCACATAGACTCCGAGTCTGAACGGGTCGATGTTGCCGTTCTCTCCGGTCGAGAGAGCCGAGTCATTCATAGCTTGAAAAGCCGCGGCCATCGCATACTGGGCGAACATATCCTGTTTTCTTGAGAAATGTTTGTCAATTCCAAAATCATCAGGGTTGAAATTCTTGATTTTTCCTCCGATTTTTACGGGGAGTACGTCAGTGGGGAATTCCGTAATATTATCAATTCCGCAAACACCGTTTACGAGATTGTCCCAAAAAGTTTTTATGTCATTTCCGATTGGAGAGATAATACCCAATCCTGTGACGACTACTCTTTTGTGCATATATCGTTGTTTATTTTAATAAAGACGGAGCGTTTTTGAGAAGTCTCTCAGCTCCTAAAATAATGTCATCTGTAATCTCTTTTGCTGTCTGTCTCTTGGTGATCATTCCGGCGACTTCTCCGGCAAGGTAGCTTCCCATTGCGTTGTCACCGTCAAAAACTGCTTTTCTCATAGCTCCTGTGCCGAATTTGAGCACTTCCTCTTTAGGAATCGAAGGATCGTACTCCATCTTGAAGAATTTCTTCGAGAAAGGAGTCTTTAGGCATCTTACGGCATCTCCGTAAGATTTCCCCGTGACCATAGTGCCTATGTCCGAAGCCTTCAGAAGTTTCTCTTTGTAATTCTCGTGGATGTGGCATTCCTCGGCTATCAGGTACCTTGTGCCGACTTGAATGCCGACCGCTCCAAGCATAAAGGCTGCCGCAGCACCTCTGCCATCGAATATTCCTCCTGCTGCCATTACCGGAATGTCAAGAGCGTCAATAACTTGCGGAACGAGCGCCATAGTGTGGATGTCTCCGATGTGTCCTCCGGACTCGGCTCCTTCCGCTATTACGGCCGTGGCTCCGAGCTCCTGCATCTTGAGAGCGTAAGCCACTGAAGCTACAACCGGAATCACTTTGATTCCAGCGGCTTTCCATTTCTCCATATAGGCCGAAGGTGAGCCTGCGCCGGTGGTAAGGATCTTGATGCCTTCCTCGACAACCATATCAGCCACTTCAGCGGCGTTTGGTGCTGCCAGCATAATGTTGACCCCGAAAGGCTTGTCAGTGAGAGTTCTGCATTTACGTATCTCCGCTCTTACGGCTTCAGTACCGAAATTGATTGAGGAAATCAGTCCAAGTCCGCCTGCGTTTGAGACAGCGGCAGCGAGATTCGCATCCGCAATCCACGCCATTCCACCTTGAAATATTGGGTATTTGATTCCCAAAATATCGCAAATCGTGCTTTTTATCATAATAATATATTGATTTTCAGAGTTAAAATCATACAAATATACAAAATAATTTTTTTTTACCATTCGATGATGGCGGCAGCTGACAGAAGCCCCGCTCCGAAGGCGCTGAAGACTATGTTGTCGCCTTTCTTGAACAGGCCTTTCCGGTTGCATTCGTCCAGAAGAATCGGACAGGAAGCCGATGACGAGTTGCCGTGATCCTGAATGTTGGTCGGAAACTTTTCTTCCGGTACGTCAAGATATTTCCTGATTGCGTCGATTATTCTGGCGTTTGCCTGATGAATCATATAGTACGACACGTCGTCTTTTGTCATATTGTTTTTGGTCAGCAGTTCCTCGATGTCTCTGTCAGAGGTGGTTACCGCAAATTTGAACACGTCTCTGCCTTTCATCTGAAGAGGAACTTCCACCTCCTCTTTGGTAACGTAAGGGGTGTGCATCAGTTTTCGGTACTGATAGAGCTTGTCAGGATCGGGGAATGAGTTCAATTTGATTCCCTTGATATTGTTTCCTTTCGTCATCACCACCGCTCCTGCTCCGTCGCCGAACAGCACGCAAGTGCTTCTGTCTTCCCAACTGGACATCCTGGTGGGCTCTTCAGCGCAGACAATCAGCACATTCTTGGCCTTTCCGGCCAGATAGTACGACTCTGCGATGTCCATAGCATATATGAATCCCGGACAAGCGCAGTTGATGTCGATGCACGGGCAAGATATTCCGAGATTTGACGATATGACGCAGCTCAGGCCCGGAGTGATGAACTCGCTGACTACGTTTGAGCAGATAAAGAAGTCTATGTCCGAAAGTTTAAGTCCGGATGATTCAACTGCCCTCTTTGCGGCCAGAGCGCCGAGATCCTCAAGTTTCTCGTCAGAGATAACGTGTCTTTGTCTTATTCCTGTCCGCGGGAATATCCACTCATCGCTGGTGTCCAGAAATTGGGAAATCATTTCGTTTGTCACGACCTTCTCAGGAAGTGCGCTTCCAGTTCCTATTATTCTCATTTTGTTACGGAATTATAAATTATTTCTTAATTTTGTATCATTATTTCGAGCAAAATTAACTCTGAATTACCGGCCGGCAAAAATAATGTGGCGAATTCGATTAGTTGTTGGCATTTGTCTTTTTTGTCGGTAATTTGGCGTTATTTGTGGTGAAATGGATCGAAAAATCTAATTTTGTAGTTATGAGCAAGTCGAATAAGTTGCCGAGGTATCTGCTCGGGAAATATCAATTGATAGCAACCGTAACCTTTACGGCGTTTTTCGCTATCGTCTTCCTGCTCGTCAGTATTCCGTTCTCTCACAATGCGTGGTTCACGTTAGGTAATTCGGTTTTTTTCCTTTTTACCCTGCTTTTTGCTATTTTGTCTCTGCTGCTGGTGATTTTCAGCAAAGTGCTTCTCTACAAAACCAGAAACGTGTTTGAAATCACTTATTTTCAGTACGTAATGTGGGATGTCGCGGAAGTGGTAGTGATTGCTTTGATTTACACTTTCATAACTATCGGCGTTGTGGGCGTGCCGAAAGATGATTTTGGGAAGATTTTCGGGAGCGCGCTTGTGTACGGAACCATTTCCCTTATGATTCCGTACATTATTGCGGGAATGTATCTTGCGATTATTGACAAGAATAACACGATCCGTCTGATGAATTACAGCAATGTCGTTTCAGACGAGGTGATTCCTGCGGGCAATCAGGAGAAAATCTCTCTTTTTGACAACAGCGGCGTTCTGAAACTTTCGGTCAGTTCCACCAATCTCTACTACATAGAATCTGACGACAACTACATTAAGGTCTGGTACACTGACAGCAAGGGTCACCTTACAAAATATATGCTCCGCTGCCGTCTAAAGACGGTAGAGGACAGTTTTCAGGGAAGCAGTCTGGTGCGATGCCACAGGCAGTATGTGGTGAATATGCGCAAAGTGAAAGTTTTGCGCAAGGAGAGAGACGGTTACGAACTTGAACTTGACAACGACAGTATTCCTCCTATCGCAGTCACAAAAACGTATGCCGACAATGTTCTGAGACTATTTTCTATGGAAAAGAACAACAAGAAGACGGTTTAGCGCCCTTTTTCTCTTTCCCTTCTTTTCGCCGAGCGGATGTGCGAGGCGCTTTCCACGATAAGTTCGTCTCCGTAAATGGCTCTTGCAGCCAGCAGGTTGAGTATGCAGGCGATAAGCGGGAATATGGCCGTGTACCTGAACACTAACCCGTCAGGAGCGTTGAAATAGTCGACGGCCAGCCAAATCTGGAATCCGAGCAAAAGAAAGGCCCCGATCACACTGACGCGCATCTGAAGCATTCTTACCTTGAATGTCGCTATGGCGGCGATGTCCGCCACGAGTATGGAGCACATTATGATTAGATATGGAATCTTCTCAACGAAATTGATGTAGGATTCGTTCCCGTCGTTGCCGATTGCAGTAGCGACGCGGCTGAAGAACATTGCGATGATAAGGATTAGCGAAATTGAAAGATATAACGTCTGAATTCTCTGCCACATAGTGTTTTTGATTATTAAGATTGCAAAAATAGGAAATTAGAGAATAAAAAACTATTTTTGATAATTGTTCGTTAAATTTTTTAAATAGCATTATTATGAGAATAGCAGAATCAGAACTTATAATCAATGATGACGGCTCGGCGTTTCACATTCACGTAAAACCGGAGGAACTTGCCGATAATGTGATACTTGTGGGAGATCCGGGCAGAGTGGATATGGTGGCTGAATTTCTTGAGGACATCGAATTCAGGCATCAGTCAAGAGAATTCGTCTCCATAACTGGCCGTTATAACGGAAAGCGCATAACCGTTCTTTCCACAGGTATCGGCACCGACAACATAGACATAGTGATGAATGAGCTTGACGCCTTGGCAAATGTGGACTTCAAGACAAGGGAAATCAAACCTGAGCACAGGACATTGAACATTCTCAGAGTCGGCACAACCGGAGCTATCCACGCCGACATCCCTTTGGGAGCATTCATCTTCTCCCACGTTTCAGTGGGATGCGACGGACTAATGAACTGGTATGCGGACAGAGACCAAATCTCGGTTTTGGAGATGGAGAACGCCTTCGTGAGGCACGTCGGCTGGGACAGACATCTGCCTGCGCCCTATTTCGTAAAGGCAGGCGAAAAGATCATTGACTTGTTCAAGGACTGCACCGTCAAGGGCGTGACCATCTCCGCCCCCGGCTTCTACGGCCCTCAGGGGAGAGTCATCAGAATGGGGCTGGCAATGCCGGATATGCTTGAGAAATTCGAGTCGTTCAGATTCGGAGACTATAGGATCACCAATTTCGAGATGGAGAGTTCGGCCGTCGCTGGAATCGCCGCTCATTTGGGCCACAATGCCGGTACGGTGTGCTGCGCAATTGCCAACAGGTACCTCAAGAGTAGCAATCCTGATTACAAGCCGCAGGTAAGAAAACTTGTGGAACTGTCACTTCAGAGGATGTCGCGGCTTTAGTTTTTTCCGTAGAGTTCCTTGCGATTGCGACTTCCGTCCCGAACTGGAATCGAAGGGTCATCGATCAATGAGTCGATGACCTTTTTGCGTTTGAGCATAACGTTCTGCTCGATGAAAGATTTCTGATAATCGAAGGTGCTGCTCATCGCAGAGGAGATGTCGTGTCCGTGATCTTTGAACCTCAAAATGTTGTAGTTGTAAGCGAATTTCGAGAATCGCTCGGCCAATTTGTCTGAGCCGAAAAAGCCCAGCCGGAACACCTTGATCTGTCCGTAGTTTACCACTTTGTCGGCAGTTCCGTGAAGCATAAGTGTAGGCGACGGAGTCTCGTGGTATTTAACCTTCCCGTCGTGTGAGAGGATGGCTCCGGCGAACGAGATGACCCCGGCATAATGGAAATCGGCTGGAATCTCTTTTGCAATCTCCCTTCTGTTGCAGAGTTCGTAATCTGCCTGAAGCACTGATATTGCCCCTGCGGAAGAACCTGTCAGCACAATGTTGTAAGGGTCGATGCCGAGAGAGCCGGAGTTGCTGATCATGAACTCGGTAGCGCTAAAAAGATCTTCCACAGCCATATCAATTGCTCTGCTGATGTATTTTATGCCTTTGATTCCGACTTTGTCCTCGTAGCCTTTGAGTCCGAGCCTGTAGTCGATGGATATGACCTTGTAGCCATTCTCGGTCAAAGTCCTGAACCAAGTCTTGTACTGCTTCCCGTCTCTTGTCCCTCCGGTGAATCCTCCTCCGAACATAAAAAGAATCGATGGCTTCTTTTCGCCGTTGAATGTGGTCTCACTTCCTTTTTGAGGATTGTAGATGTCCATATAAAGGTCGCAAGTGTCTTTCTGTGCGAACAGGTAGGTCTCGTCCGGCTCAATTGCGGGGACATTGTTCTCGCTTCTCACTATTATTGCGAAAGCAAGAACTGCGATTAAAGAAAACAGTATCTTTTTCATCATATTAAATTAATTCTATTTTTTTCTTCTTCTTCAGGAGGCATAAGCCGTCTGATAGCCTTGACGTTGCCGAAGAATCTGAATGCAATTACTCTTATGACTGTGTAGCCCGGAATCGCAACCAACATTCCGATCACACCTCCGACGTTGCCGGCTATGAGCAGGACGATGAAAATCTCCAGAGGATGAGCCTTTATGCTTGTGGAATATATTACCGGCTGATAGACGAAATTGTCCACTAACTGGGTCACGCAGAAAATCGCCGCAAGGATGCAGGTGAACAGCCAGAAATTCGTTCCGGGCATAATTGCGACTGCGGAAGAATACTTTAGGATAAGGCCGAGGACTGTTCCTATCACTCCGCCGGTAAGAGGACCCACGTAAGGAATTATGTTCAGTATGCCGGTGAGCAGAGCGATTCCTGCAGCGTTGTCATAACCAATTCTCGCAATAAAAGCAAGACCCAGGAAATTCAGCAAGCCTACGCCGAGAATCTCAATGCTCAGACCCACGAAGTAACGTGAAAGCAAGTGGGAGACATCGTTAATCGCTTCTCTCATTTTCTTCTCGTGCCTGTCTGGGACGAGGGTGGCTATCATATCCGTGAAGAGGTTCTCGTCTTTGATGAAAAAAAACGAGATGAACACTATTGAGAACAGCGCCACGCCGAAACCGGTCAGCGCCGAGGCTACTGAGCCTATGACTGATGACACGCTGGTGAAGTTGACAAGTTCTTTGAGTTTGGCGGCGATGGCTGTCTCAATCCGGAAGTCCGGGCCCAAACCAGGAAATGTGCTGACGAGATAGTCGTCCAGCGCGGCTACGGGGTGTTGCGAAAGGCCTGCCGAACTTGTCAGGTTAGCCACGGACAGGTCTTTGACAATGTTGCGGATTATAGGGACGAAATTGCTGATTATCAGGAAGAAGAGCCCAACGATTATTACGATGGTGATGATTGACAGAAGCCAGTCTGGCGCGCTTCTTTTCTTGATTCTGATTTTTTTCAGCAGCCCGATGATCGGATGGCCGATGAGAGAGACCACAGCGGCAATCAGAATGTACACTATTATGCTCTTGAAATACCAGCACAAAACGCAGATTACGCTCGCCACGGCGACATAAATCACATATCTGGCCAGTTTGTCAGTGCTTCTTTCAGAATCCATAGTTTCTTTCTTGTTTCAACTATGTGCAAATATACTATTTTATCCGATTATATACTTACAAAGCTCCTCGGGATTTTCAGCCAGTCTCCAAGGAGAGTGTTTTTGAATTTCTTCTCTTGTCCTGAATCCCCAGAGAGCGCCGATAGTTCTGACACCCGCATTGTTGCCGGTTTCCATATCCACATCGGAATCTCCCGCATAGACCACCTCATCGAGGTCCGCCTTTCCGAAAGACGTCATTATCTCGGTAACGATCTGCGGATCAGGTTTGATAGGGGAGCCTTTTCTCTGGCCGAGAATCCTGACGAACTTGAAGCGCCCGAAATAGTGGGAGACTATTCTCTCGGCCCCTTCCTGGTACTTGTTTGAAGCAACTGCTATCCCTATCCCTTTTGAGGTTATTTCAGATAGCATATCGTCAATCCCTTCGTATGGCACAGTGTTGTCACACAGGTGCTTGTCGTAGTAAGGAATGAAGAACGAGGCCATTTTTCCCACGTTCTCTTCCGTAGCGGCCTCTTTCGGAAGCGCTCCTCTGAACAGATTGTAGATGCCTCTTCCCACGAGCAGGTTGTACTCATTCAGCTTACGTTCCGGAAAGCCGCACTGTCTAAGTGCGTAATTCGTAGAAAGGCCCAAGTCCTCGATGGTGTTCAGCAAAGTGCCGTCCAGGTCAAATATCGCAAGTTTTGTCATTTATTTTGAATATTTTATTAGCTTGTACCGTATTTTGGCACAAGATGAGAGTACCTTTGTCTCAGCAAAACAAAAATACAAGTGTTATGAACAACGTAAATAGCAATTTGGAAACTCTTAGTTCAATCATTTCATCGGACTCCTCATTGTCCGCTCTTCTTGGCATCATCACCGATATGGATTTGGAGATAGAGACTGTCACTAAACCTTGACGATTGTCTTGTCTTTTTCGGGAGAGAGGTCTATCTTTATGGTGGTCGGCTTTTTTTCGGAACTATATCCGGCAATGCTGTTGTTGATTATAAACTCGGAGACTGGGTCTTCGATGTATCTGGTGATTGCCCTCGCCACAGGTCTGGCGCCGAATTTCCGGTCGAATCCGGAGTCTGTCACGTAGTCGACGGCCTTTTTCGATACGTTGAGGCTGAAGCCTGCGTCTTTGACTCTTTTCTTGAGACTCTCAAGATTGATTTTCACGATTTCGCTTATGTCGTTCTTCGTAAGTGAGTTGAAAAACACCTGCTCGTCCACACGGTTGACGAATTCTGGAGGAAAGGTCTTTTTGATTGCTTTGGAGATGATGTTTTTCTTGTTTTTGTCGTCATCTTTCCCTGCGGTAGAGAATCCCAGTCCGCCGCCGAACTGCTCCAGATCGCTGCTGCCGACATTTGAGGTCATTATTATTATCGTGTTCTTGAAACTGACCGTCCTGCCGTTGCCGTCAGTGATTCTTCCGTCGTCAAGCACTTGAAGCAAAAGATTGAAGATGTCCGGATGCGCTTTCTCTATTTCGTCCAGAAGAATGACGCAATAGGGTTTTCGTCTGACTTTTTCGCTTAACTGGCCTCCTTCCTCGTAACCTACATAGCCCGGAGGCGCTCCTATGAGTCTGGACACGCTGAATTTCTCCCCATATTCGCTCATATCTATCCGGACCATATTCTCCTGCGACCCGAACATCAGATCCGCAAGACATTTGGCGAGATACGTCTTCCCCACGCCTGTGGGGCCGAAGAATATGAAAGAGCAAATCGGCCTTTCGGGATTCTTGAGTCCGGCTCTGTTCCTTTGAATAGCCCTTGTCACTATGTCCACGGCTTCGTCCTGTCCTATGATTCTGCTTTTGAGTTTGTCTCTCATCCCCATAAGTTTGTCGGCTTCCGACTGCTCAATCCTGTTGACGGGAATTCCTGTCATTTTGGAGACCAGCGAAGCGATGTCATTGATGGTGACCGAAGGATTGTCAGAAGAGTCTCCTTGGCGTCTGAGTTTGGCCATTGAACCGGCCTCGTCCATCACATCGATAGCTTTGTCAGGAAGAAATTTGTCGGGAACGAATCTGTCCGTGAGCCGAACGCAGGCCTCCAGAGCCTCTTTTTCGTAATGAACTTTGTGAAAATCCCCGTAACTGGAGGAAAGTGTGTTCAGAATGTCTATGGTCTCTTTTACTGACGAGGGTCTCACTACCACGGTCTGAAATCTTCTGTCGAACGCCCCGTCTTTTTCCACGATTTTGCTGAACTCATCCATAGTGGTGGCTCCGATACATTGGAACTCGCCTCTTGCAAGCGAGGGCTTGAGCATATCGGCGGCGTCCATATTCCCGCCCTGCACGCTTCCGGCCCCGATTACGTTATGTATCTCGTCGATGAAGATAATGATGTCAGAATCCTTGCGGATCACGTCTATGATAGTTTTGAGCCGTTTTTCGAAGTCTCCCCGGTACTTGGTGCCCGCTATGACGGACGCGAGGTCAAGAGACACTATAGTTTTTTTTGCGAATGAACCCGTGATTTCCCCTTTCGCAATTTTTAACGCAAGTCCTTCCACGATAGCGGATTTGCCGACTCCGGGCTCTCCGATGAGCATAGGATTGTTCTTCTTTTTTCTGCCCAGAATCTCAATCACTCTTTGGATTTCATCGTCTCTGCCCACGATGCGGTCGAATTCCCCGTCGGCTGCCGCTTTGGTCAGGTTGCGGCCGAATTTCTCAAGATAGGAGAGAATCTTGTCGTGCTCGCTCAGCTCTTTTTCCGGAACCGCCTTCTCCGGCTCTACTTCTTTGTCCTCATCTTCATCTCCCTCGGTCTTTTCACTATATGATTCCTCGTCCGTAAGCCTGAGTTCGGAAAGCAGAGAGTCTTTGTCGATTCCGTAGCTTCTCAGGAATATTCGCCCGTAGCCTGTCTCGTCATTTTCCAATGCGACGAGCAGATGGATCGTGTTGACTTTGTCGTTGTTGAACTTGAAGGCAACTTCCATCATGGCGCTCAGCATCTTCTGAGTCTTGGGAGAAAAGGCGATGCTGTCCAGCTCTTTGAAAGGGACAGGTTCCTGAGCGGAAATGTGAATGCTGATGAAGTACTTCATATCAGTCAGATTGACGTTCAGTCTTGTCAGAAGCCTGATCGCCTCATTGTTGTTCTGCCTTATCATTCCGAGAAGCAGATGGTCAGGCTCGATCGAATAGCAGCCGGTCCGCATCGCTTCGTCTCTGGAGTATCTGATGGTGCTGCTCAGCTCTTCCGTTATCTTTAATTTCATATTCTTTTCTTAACAAATCTCATCAGATACAAAAATATAAAAATAATCTGACAATATGGTTCCCTTTAAAAAAAGTAATACCCTGCTGATTGCGGATAATCATTTAATTTGTTAAATTTGCATATTATATACACATATAAAAAGTGATTTATGGAGAATGAAGAAAAAGACACCGAAAAGACAGGGGGCATAATTGAGCCGGTCGAAATAGACCACGAGATGAGGACCGCCTACATTGATTATTCAATGTCGGTCATAGTCTCAAGAGCGCTGCCTGATGTGCGCGACGGTTTGAAGCCGGTTCAGAGAAGGGTTTTGTTCGGAATGGAGGGACTGGGCCTTGATTTTTCCGGTCAGACAAAGAAATCTGCCAGAATCGTTGGTGAGGTACTTGGTAAATTCCATCCTCACGGCGACTCAAGCGTTTACGATGCGATGGCGAGACTCGCTCAGAGTTGGAATCAGAGATATCCGTTAGTATGGGGCCAGGGTAACTTCGGATCAATGGACGGGGATCCCGTTGCGGCTATGCGTTACACCGAGGCCAAGCTTGCCAAGATGGCGGCAGACGTGCTCGGCGATCTGGACAAGGACACCGTTGATTTCCAGCTCAACTTCGACGACACCATTCTGGAGCCTACGGTTCTTCCGACAAAAGCGCCGCTTCTGCTGTTGAACGGTGCTTCCGGTATCGCCGTGGGTATGGCCACGAATATGGCACCCCACAATCTTGGGGAATGCTGCGATGCGATCTGTGCGTACATAGACAACCCTGACATCGACACTGCCGGACTGATGCAGTACATCAAGGGGCCTGATTTTCCTACGGGAGGCATAATCTGCGGAGTTCAGGGAATCAAAGACGCTTATGAGACGGGCAGGGGCCGGGTAGTGGTGAGAGCGAAGACGGACATCGAGGTAAGTGATTCCGGCAGAGAGACGATCGTAGTTACCGAAGTCCCTTATATGGTCAACAAAAAGGAGATGATCGAGCGCATCGGTCAGATGATCGAGGACAAGAGAATCGAGGGGATCTCCTATCTTAATGATGAGACTTCCAGAGAGGGAGTCAGAGTCATCTTCAGACTTAAGGCGGGAGCCAACTCCAATGTCGTGTTGAACACATTGTTCAAGTACACTCCTCTCCAGTCAAGTTTCTCAATCAACAACGTAGCTCTGGTCAACGGAAGGCCGCGCACACTCAATCTGAAAGAGATCATTGCCAATTTCGTGGACTTCAGACACGAGGTCATCGTCAGAAGAACCAAATTTGAGTTGGACAAGGCTCAGAAGAGAGCCCACATCCTTGAGGGGCTTCTCAAAGCGATAGACATCATAGACGAGGTCATAGCCACCATCAGAGCGGCATCCAATGTCGATCAGGCTAAGTCGGATCTTATTTCCAAATATGATTTCTCGGAGGCTCAGGCTACGGCAATCGTGGAAATGCGTCTGCGTCAGTTGACAGGTCTGGAAAGAGAAAAGCTAATGGACGAGTATCAGCAGCTTGAGAAATTCATCGCGAGATGCAACGAGGTGCTTGCAAGCACTGAGCTTCAGATGGAGATCGTCAAACAAGAGACTAAAGAGCTCAAAGACAAATACGGAGATCAGAGAAGGTCGGAAATTACTTATTCAGACGAAGAGTTCAATCCAGAGGATTTCTATCCTAATGAGGATGAGGTCATCACGATTTCTCATCTCGGTTACATCAAACGCACTCCGCTGGCCGAGTTCAAGACTCAGAACAGAGGAGGTGTCGGAATGAAGGCAAGCAACACGAGAGACGAGGATTTCATCGATCACATCATAATAGCCAATATGCATAGCACTATGCTGTTCTTCACGCAGGGAGGGCACTGCTATTGGCTCAAGGTCTATCAGGTTCCGGAAGGATCGCGCGCCTCGAAAGGACGGGCCATCCAAAATGTGCTCAATATGCCGGACGACAAGATTCTCGCCTACATCAACGTCCCTTCATTCAATGATCCGGACTACGTGAACAATTCCTACATTGTGATGTCCACTATTAAAGGTGTGATAAAGAAGACATCTTTGGAGGCTTACTCAAGGCCGAGGACCAAAGGTATCATCGCAATCAACATCAGGGAGGGAGACCAGCTTCTCGACGCTGTGCTGACCAATGGAAAGGAGCAGATTCTTGTCGCCGCGAAAAACGGCAGATGCGTCCGTTTCAATGAGGAAGAGGCCAGACCTTTGGGAAGAAACTCATCCGGAGTGCGTGGCATCAATATTGATGAAAATGACGAGGTCATAGGTATGTTAGGCTATGATCCTGACGATTCTGCCGCAGCTTCTCACACGGTTTTGGTGGTCAGCGAGAACGGTTACGGAAAGCGTACCAATTTCGACGAGTACAGAGTCACAAGAAGAGGAAGCAAAGGAGTGAAAACGTTGAACATCACTGAAAAGACCGGAAAACTCGTTGCCATCAAGAATGTGACGGACGAGGATGATCTTATGATTATCAACCGTTCCGGTCTCACCATCAGGATGAGCGTGAAAGACATCAGAGTTGCCGGAAGGGCTACCCAGGGTGTCAGGCTTATCAACATCAAAGACGGCGACTCAATTGCCTCAGTCTCAGTTGTCGCCAACGAGAATGACGGCTCGGACGAGAATGCGGAAACGCCTGTTGATGGAGCTCCTGTTGACAACTCTTCGGAGGTCAATGAAGATACTACTACAAACGAAACTAATTAACAATAGACATTTTAATTATGAAAAAGATTTTATTTGCATTAGCTGTTTTAGCGTCTATGCAGATTGCTGACGCACAAGTTAAGACAGCATCGGCTGCCAAATCAGCCGTGGAATCGGCTGTGGAGGCTTCCCAAAACCCTAAAAAAGCCACTAAGGCCGCTACTTGGATGAAACTTGGTCAGGCCTATCTTGACGCATACAATGTACCTGCGGGAAACATTTGGCAAGGAGCTACGAAGCAGGAACTTCAGCTTGTTCTCTCAGGCCAGAAACCTTCGTCTTCAGAGCAGGTGACCGTGGGCGGTTATCCTATGACCAAAGAGGTTTACGAAGATAAGAATCTTTACTTCAACCAGAATTCCCAACTGTCTATCATTCAGGTTACAAAACCTGTGATTGAGGGCGCTTTGGACAAGGCGGCGGAGGCATTTGAAAAGGCTTATTCCATCGACCCGGGCAAAGAAAAAGACATCAAGACAGGGATGGAGACAGTAAAGGCTAAATTTACTGATGAAGCTTACAATGCCTACACTTTCAACGACATCAAATCGGCGAACTCTCTTTTTGCAAAATGCGTCAAGGTCGCTGCTTCAGCGCCTTTGAAACAGCTTGACACTAACGCTCTGTACAATCAGGGTTTCACGGCTTGGAATCTCGGTGACAACGCTCAGGCTAAGAGTTGTTTCGAGAAATGCGTAGCAGCCAACTACTTCGGAGAGGACGGCGAGGTTTACGCTAAATTGGGAGACATCGCGGCCAAAGACAGCAACGCTACCGCCTCAAGAGATTATTTGGAGGAGGGCTTCGCCAAATTCCCTCAGAGCCAGAGCATTCTCGTTGGCCTTATCAACTATTACATAACCAGCGGCGATAGCACTGAGAAGCTGTTCACCCTGCTTGATCAGGCAAAGAAGAATGAGCCGAACAACGCCTCACTTTACTATGTGGAAGGCAACATCCGCCTTCAGCTCAAGCAGAAGGACGAAGCGATCGCGGCTTATAGCAAATGTTCCGAGATCAGCCCGGACTATGAGTTCGGTTACATCGGAGTGGGCACACTGTACTACAACGACGCCATCGAAATTCAGACAAAGGCTCAGGAAGAGCTTGACGACGCCAAGTACAACGCTTTGATGAAAGATTTCGAATCAGACCTCAAGAATTGCATAGAGCCATTCGAGAAAGCATACAATGTGACCAAAGACGACAAAGTCAAGGTCGGTGTCGCAGAGTATCTCAAGAATGCGTGCTACCGTTTCCGCGAGGATCCTAAGTACAAAGAGGCTTATGACAAATACGCTGCCGTAGTTGAGACCGGCAAGCCTATTTAGTTCTCCGGTTTAACAGAATAACTTTTAGAGCCTTCGGTCTGCTGTAAGTCAGCGTGGTCGAAGGCTTTTACTATTTTTGTGACCAGCGGATGTCTGACTATGTCGTCATTGGTGAATATGATCGTGCTTACGCCTTTGATAACTCCGAGCAGCCTGATGCCTTTCAGCAGGCCTGAGTCTTCTTTGCGGGGAAGATCGACTTGGCTTGCATCTCCGGTAACGATGAATTTGGCATTGCATCCCATTCTTGTAAGGAACATCTTCAACTGACCTATGTTCGTGTTCTGAGCCTCGTCCAGAATGACGCAGGCTCTGTCCAGCGTACGGCCTCGCATATATGCTAAAGGCGCTATCTGAATCGTTCCGTCTGTCATCAGTTCCTGAAGTTTCTTAGAAGGAATCATATCTCCCAACGCATCGTACAGCGGCTGTAGGTAAGGGTCTAATTTGTCTTTCAGATCTCCCGGCAGAAAGCCAAGCCTTTCTCCGGCCTCGACAGCTGGTCTGGTGAGGATGATCCGTTTGATTTCCCTGTTTTTCAGTGCTCTGATGGCCAGCGCGATGGCAATGTAAGTCTTACCTGTTCCGGCAGGCCCGACAGCGAATATCAGGTCATTCTCAAAATAGGCCTTGACCATAAGCTGCTGATTCTTGTTTCTGGCCTTTATCGGTTTACCTTCAGTAGTGTGCACTATGACCGCATCCCCGCTTAGTTTGAAATTCTCCGCGGACGTCTCGCCGTCGAAAATGTCCTCCACATCGAAAGTCGTCAGGTTCATTTTGTGTTTCCTGAGTTCCATCAGCTGCCCAAGTTTGGACTGGAATTCCTCAATCTCCAGAGGCTTTCCGTCAATAATGAGGTCAGTGCCTCTTGCCGTCACTTTCAATGAAGGGAAATATGTTAGAAATTCTTCAAGAATCCTGTTGCCCGCGCCATACAGCTCGACCGGATCCGTGATGTCCAGTTTTAATGTTTTTTTCATTTCTTAATCAATTATTCCTGTAGCCTCACGCACTCTCGCATAAGTCTTAACCATATTGTCATAGTCGCTTGGATCTCTCCACAAGGCTCTTTTGGCGATGAAGTCTTTGACCTGGATGACCGTAAAGTCATCACAGAGTCTGCCCGGAAGCGAACACCAAAGAAAAACGATTTCCGGAGAAAGCATCTTGGTCCTGCCGAGAAAATCCTTGGTCATCCTCAGTCTTACAGCCATCTCAAGCCTTGTGTTAGGGGCGCTCATATTGGAAATGGCGTTTCCTAAAGAATAGGCGACCGGTACTCCGTTCTTGAAAGAAGTGTCCTGGACCACGTGCGGATGAGTCCCTATAACTGCGTCCACCCCTTCGCCAATCATCCGGTCTGCAAGTGCCTTCTGTAGGGGAGAATGCGTCAGGACATACTCCGTGCCCCAATGAGGAAGAGCGATGATGAAATCGGCCTTAGAGTCTTTCGCCCTTTGTATGGCTTCGGAGATCTCGTCGTGTCTCATTCTGCTGACTTTCGGAAACTCGCCCGGTACGCTGAGATTGGTCCCGTAGGTGAAATTAATCAAAGCGATGACCATTCCTCCGTGCCTGATTATTAGCGGGTAACGCTTTTCGAAATCCGCCGAATCGATGTAACAGCCTGTGTACTTGATCTCATTTGCGGCCTCCATACGCCGGTAGTGCGACATAGTTCGCTCAGCCCCTTCCTTTCCCTTGTCCAGAATGTGATTATTCGCAGTCAGGAACACATCAACTCCGCCCTTCACGGCATAGTCGGGGTAGGATTCAGGAGCCGAAAACGCGGGATAGCCGGAATACGGTTTGCCTGCAAGGGTGAATTCCATATTAGCCACGGCAATGTCCGCCGACTGCAATAGAGAAGAGATGTTCTTGAAATATGAGTCGAACTCGTAACCCCGAACGGAGCGAGCTTTCTCGATTTGAGCTATGTGCATCATCACGTCTCCGATGAAAATCACTGAAGTCGTGTCCGTCCCGATGTCAAGTCGTCCCGAGTTCCCATCCCACCCGGCGTGCGCCCATTCGTAACTGACAGGTTTGCTCAGCGGCTTGACCCACTGGGCGTTACAAGTCAGAGAAAAGAAGCAGAATAATGTCAAAAGCGGGGACGCTCTCATCCTAATACTGATTAATGATCACGACCGTGGAATCCTCAAGTCTTATCTTGAGCCAGTCACCGAGCCTCTTTGTCTGCTCCTCGCTCAGGCGTTTTTTCGTCTTTGCCACGACAAGCAGTCTGTCTGAGGCGGAAAGGCTGTCCGACTGCCTCATCTCTGCGCCTTTGGTAATGTAAAGATCCTGAATGTCAGGGTATTGTGATGCAATCTCTTTTCCGACCTGCTCATAAGGAATCTCGGCTTTGCTGAGTTTTTTGATTTTCTCCTCCAAGAGCCGTATCTGAGCCTCTCGTTTGTTAATCTCGCTGTCAGTCCTTTCGTAAATACCTTTCATCAACTTTTCCGAATCGTTCGCATCGTCAGAATTGACTGAATGCTCCTGCAATTCAATTTCACCGTCTTTGATGCCGAGCTGTGCGGCGGATGCCATAAGCCTTTTGCGCTCAGTGGCTTTCAGCGGTTCTCCGGCAACGAAGACCACAGCCTTTCGCTTGCCCGTCTTGTCGATTTTGTAGTCGTAGATGTAGCCTTCGTCCAGAGCTTTGTTGTCGCTAATGAATTCAAGCACGGCTCTTTCGAAATTGTTGCTTCTGATCATCATAAACGCCGACCAGATGCTTGGCACGATCACAAGAAGAGTGACCAATGTGATGAGCCTTCCGGTTCTTTTCGCAACCTTCGGATCCGGATACTCTATGTTAGGGAATTTTAAGTACTTGACTGTGAGATAGGAAGCGAGAATGATGAACACTCCGTTTATTGAGAAGAGGAAGAGCGCTCCAAAGAAATAACTAAGGTTGCCGTGCGCAAGCCCGTAGCCGGCTGTGCAGAGTGGAGGCATAAGCGCCGTGGCGATAGCTACTCCTGACAGAACCGTCCCTCTTTCTTTGCGACATTGTTCGATTATTCCTGCAAATCCTCCGAAAAGGGCAATGAGCACATCGAATATAGTCGGGTTTGTTCTCGCCTCAAGTTCCGTCGCGTTGATTGGATTAAACGGGGATATGAGAAAGTACAGGAACGAAGCAAGCACGCTGATCAAGACCATTACAACAAGATTCTTAGCCGCATTCTTAAGAAGAGTCGTGTCGTTTATCCCAAGCGACATTCCTATTCCGAAGATAGGCCCTAAAAGAGGGGAGATGAGCATCGCACCGATTATGACGGCTGTTGAGTTGATGTTCAGCCCTACTGAGGCCACTATAATCGAGAATGCGAGAATCCACACGTTGGGCCCTCTGAAATAGATGTTTCCTCTGATTGTCTTGTCCGCCGCCGCTATGTCTATGCTGTCGAAAAGGTTCGCTCTGTCTTTGATCTTTTGCCAAGCGTTATTCCAAAATGCCATGTCTATGATGATGTTAGTTTATTTCACAAATATACACTTTATTTTGTCTAAGATTTATTTTGTCTCGGTTGTTTAAATAGTTAAATTTGCAAAGATTAGACAGATTGTGGGATGAAAAATGTTTTTTTTGCCATTTTTATGGCCGTAATGACTTCATCAGTAACTGGTTGCGACTTTTTTAGAGCCGTGGCCGGCAGACCTGTGTCCGAGGATATAGAGAAGAAAAAATCTGAGATCATCGCAGAGGCGGCTTCTCACAAAGCGAGAGTCGATTCTTTGAGGAAAGTCGAGAGAAAGCTTGCCGACTCTCTCGCTGTTTTGGATTCTCTGTCCAAAAAGAAGGACACGATGATGAACCCCGCGCATCTGGGCGGCCTTTACGCAACCACTCTCACGTCCAAGTACTACATTATTATCGGCTCTTTTATGGACATATCCAACGCAGAGCGTCTTTCTGAGGACATAACCGCCAAGGGCTATCCTGCAAGCGTGATAAGATTCAAGAACGGTTACAACGCAGTGGGAATCTGCCCGGATTCCTCAATAGTGGGAGCCTACGCTTCTCTTGAGAAGATCAAAGCTGAGAAATTCTGTCCCGAAGGAGTCTGGATTCTCGTAAATGATTAATATGATGAAATTTTTTTTGATTCCGGTCGTTTTGTGTATGGCAATTACGACCTCTTTCGCTCAGTTTAAGGGAGGGGAAGCGTCTTACAGTGATCTGAATGACAGCGAAACTGTGGCTTCATTCAAAAAGCACGTTTCTTATCTCGCCTCTGCATCAATGGAAGGAAGGGCGGCCGGTTCCGAAGGAGAGAAAGCTGCGGCCGACTATCTGTACGAAGTGATGAAGAGTTACGGAATCGATATGCTTTCTAATGTCGATGGCGACCTCTTCGGCATCAAGAAGGATAATGGAGACACCCTGACCTCCAGAAATGTGGTCGGTTTCATAGGCGGCTACGACAAGCAGTTGAAAAACAGCTATATTGTCATTGGCGCAAGAATGGACAATCTCGGAGTAGGCTCAATCACCGTTGACGGGGAGCAGCAGCGGCGTACCTATTACGGTGCCAACGGCAATGCCTCAGGAATGGCTATGCTGATGGAACTCTCCAGAATGTTGTCCACCAATTCGCTTATGTTGCGCAGATCAGTACTTCTGGTAGGTTTCGGGGCGAGCGACAGCTTGTGCGCCGGAGCCTGGTATTTTCTCAACAGGTCTTTCCCCGACGTGGCGAACATCGACGCGATGATCAATCTGGATATGTTAGGCACCGGAGATTCCGGTTTCTATGCCTACACATCATCCAACGCTGATATGAACGACATAGCTACGGCTATAGGGCAGTCACTTCAGCCGATTATGCCACAGGTCACGTCACAGGAACCCTATTCCTCGGATCACAGGGCCTTCTACGACAAACAGATTCCTTCCGTCTTTTTCACTTCCGGGAAGTATCCGGAGCATAACACGGAGAAAGACACCCCGTCAATTTTGAATTATGAGTACATGGAAAAGGAACTGGAGTATATCTACAGTTATGCGATGGCTCTGATAAACGGCTCCAAACCCATCTTCAATCCTTCCGAGCCGGTCAGGACTAAGACCCGCTCCAAAGGTGACGTGTACAGTTACTATGACTGCGATCAGAAACCTGCGTTTCTGGGCAGCACTGATCCGGCAACCTTCCTTGAGAAATGGGTATATCACTATTTGAAGTACCCGAATGAGGCGGTCAAAAAAGGCATTCAGGGCCGCGTGCTCGTTGATTTCATTATTGACGAGTCGGGTGCCGTCACCGAGGCCAAGATTCTCAGAAGTGTTGATCCTCTTCTTGACGATGAGGCTTTGAGGATTGTAAACGCCTCACCTAAATGGAGAGCCGGAAGAGTCAGAGGACAGAAAGTGAAGACACAGATGACCATCACAGTGGAGTTCAAACTAACCAAGAAAGGTTCTTTTGGGATTAAGAAATAATTGACGAATAGAATTATATGGATTACGATTTTAAGCGCATTGAGCAGAAATGGCAGTCGTATTGGGCTGACCATCAGACTTTTAAAACAAATGAGGACTCTTCCGAGCCGAAGTACTATATTTTGGATATGTTCCCTTATCCTTCTGGAGCCGGACTTCACGTAGGGCATCCTCTCGGATATATTGCGAGCGACATCTTCGCAAGATACAAGAGGCTCAATGGCTTCAACGTGCTCCACCCGATGGGGTACGATGCGTTCGGACTTCCGGCGGAGCAATATGCCATTCAGACCGGGCAGCATCCTGAGGTCACGACCAAAAAGAACATCGCCCGTTACAGAGAGCAGATGGACAAAATCGGTTTTTCCTATGACTGGTCAAGAGAGGTTCGCACCTGCGATCCGAAGTATTACAAGTGGACTCAGTGGGCTTTCCTTAAGATGTTCGGTAGCTGGTATGACAATTCCGCTGACAAGGCGCGTCCGATTGACGAGTTGATCAGCGCGTTCGAGAAAGGCGGCAGTTCGTCTGTGAATGCTTCTTGTGATGAGTCTATGCCATTCTCCGCTGAAGAGTGGAAGGCTTATTCTGACAAAGAGAAGTCTTCTGTCCTGATGAGGTATCGTATTGCCTATCAGGGAGAGACGGCCGTTAACTGGTGCCCGAAACTGGGGACGGTGCTTGCCAATGACGAGGTTAAGGAGGGGTATTCAGTGAGAGGCGGTTTCCCCGTGGAGCAGAAGAAGATGACTCAGTGGCAGCTCAGGGTCTCGGCATACGCGGGCAGACTGCTTGACGGGCTTCAGAATCTGGATTGGACTGACTCTCTGAAAGATATGCAGAGCAACTGGATCGGCCGCTCTTTTGGTGCGGAGATGATGTTCAAGTCATACAACGGTGATAATGAGTACGATATGCGGATCTTCACGACTCGTGCGGACACTGTGTTCGGAGTGACATTTATGGTGCTCGCTCCAGAAAGCGAATGGGTAGCTAAACTCACCGCTCCGGAGTGTAAAGCCGAGGTTGAGGCCTACGTCGCCGAGGTGGGTAAGAAGACGGAGCGTGAGAGAATCTCCGAATCAAAGACTGTTACCGGAGTGTTCTCAGGATCTTACAGCATCAATCCGCTGACGGGAAAGAAGGTGCCTGTGTGGATTTCTGAATATGTGCTTTCAGGCTACGGTACGGGTGCGATTATGGCTGTTCCGGCTCACGACAGCAGGGATTACGCTTTCGCAAGAAAATTCAACCTTCCTATCATACCTTTGATTGAAGGTTGTGACGTCAGCGAGGAAAGTTTCGATGCCAAGGAAGGCAAAATGTGCAATTCCGGCTTTCTGAACGGTATGGATGTCAAGGATGCAATTCCTGCGGCAATCGAGTACGTGGAGAGTAATGGAATAGGGCACAGAAAAGTTAATTACAGAATCCGGGACGCCATCTTCTCCAGGCAGAGATATTGGGGAGAGCCTTTCCCGATTTACTATAAGGACGGGATTCCTACGCCTCTTCCTGAGGACAGACTTCCGCTCGAACTTCCTGAAATCGATCAGTACAAGCCTACCGAGGCAGGCGAGCCGCCCCTTGCGAGAGCGAAGAACTGGACTTATGACGGTTATCCTTTGGAGACAAGCACTATGCCCGGGTTTGCGGGATCAAGCGCGTATTATCTGAGATATATGGACCCTCACGATGACAACGCTCTTGTCAGCAAGGCGGCCGACGAGTACTGGAAGAATGTGGATCTTTACATAGGAGGCACGGAGCACGCCACGGGACATCTGATTTATTCCAGATTCTGGGACAAGTTCCTATTTGATCTCGGCTATGTCTGTGAGGATGAGCCTTTTAAAAAACTGATCAATCAGGGAATGATTCAAGGCAGGTCGAATTTCGTCTATAGGATAGTGAATTCCAACACTTTCGTTTCTCTCGGTCTAAAGGATAAGTATGAGACGACGGAGATTCACGTGGACATCAACATTGTCCGCAACGACAAGCTGGACATGGCTGCTTTCAAGGCTTGGAGACCGGAGTTCGCTGACGCGGAATTTATTCTTGAAAACGGCGAGTACATCTGTGGCTATGCTGTCGAGAAGATGAGCAAGTCTATGTTCAATGTCGTCAATCCTGACGTGATTTGCGAAACTTACGGTGCAGACACGTTGAGGCTCTACGAGATGTTCCTCGGTCCAATCGAGCAGTCGAAGCCGTGGGACACAAAAGGCATCGACGGGGTCGGGAGATTCCTGAAGAAGTTCTGGAGACTGTTCTGGGACTCTGAAGCGTTTGATGTGAAAGATGAAACCCCTGATGAGGACGAACTCAGGATTCTTCATAAACTCATCGGCAAGGAGCAGTATGACATCGAGCATTTCTCTTACAACACAACGATCAGCGCCTTTATGATCGCTGTCAACGATCTATCCGACAAAAAGTGTCACAAGAGGGCTATACTTGAGCCGATGGTAATTATGCTTTCTCCTTTCGCCCCGCACATTTGCGAGGAACTTTGGCAGAACCTCGGCCACGGTGAGACCGTGACTTACGCGCGTTTCCCTGAATATGTTGAGGATTACACAAGGGAGGATGACTGCACTTATGCGGTTTCCTTCAACGGCAAGACAAGATTTACTCTCAATCTTCCTAAGACAATGACAAAAGACGAAGTGGAAGCAAAGGTGAGGGCAATGCCTCAGACTGACAAATACGTGGCTGACAAAACTATTGTCAAAGTCATTGTGGTTCCGGGTAAAATCGTTAATATTGTACTCAAATAATCAGAACTAACCTAATATGCAAAAGTGGAAGAAGTTTACGAGAATCGGCTGGGATTACTTCGTGATTACCGTCGGCACATTCTTGTATTGCTTGGCTTGGGACGCTTTTTTGATTCCGAACAACATTGCGAGCGGCGGTCTTACCGGTGCGTGCACCATTGTTCAGTTTGCTACAAACGGGGCGATTCCGGTTCCTTATTCGTTCATAACGATCAACACAATGCTGCTGCTGATCGGATTCCTGATTATGGGCAAGGGGTTCGGATTCAAGACGATTTATGTCATCATCCTGTCCACTTTCTTGTTTAGGGTGCTTCCGGAATTCAATTTTCTCAAAGCGATTCCCGGACAGTTCTTCTTTGTCAATGAGAAGGTTCTGATTCCTATCATCGGGGGGCTTCTGGAGGCTGTGGGGATCGGCTGGGTGTTCCAAAAAGGCGGAAGTTCAGGCGGAACCGACATTGTGGCGCTGGTCATCAACAAGTTCTGGCCCATTTCTCCCGGCAAGGTCTTCCTTGCTACGGACATATTCATAATCGCTTCGATTCTGCTTGTTCCCGACAAGTCTTTTCAGGATATGATTTACGGTTACATAGCGATGATAACGTTTTCCGTGATGATTGACTTTATGCTTATGGGGAGCAAGTCCACCGTTCAGGTCTTGGTCTTCTCTCAGAAGTACAAAGACATAGCTGAGTACATTCTCCACAAACTTGACAGAGGCGTTACGGCTCTTAACGCTGTGGGCTGGTACACTCAGGAAGAGAAGAAAGTGCTGCTCATTCTTGTCAGAAAGGCTCAGGTCCCGATGCTCAGCAAGGCGATAAAGGCAATCGACAAAAAGGCTTTCGTGAGCGTAAGTCCGGCGAGCGGGGTTTATGGGGAAGGTTTTGAAGAGATCAAGACCGGAATTCAAAGAAAAGAAAAATCTAAACAAAATAGTGAAGTAAAATGACTGTTCTAAAACAGAATTTCTGGGTTTATCTGAAGGAATACTTCCTTCTTACGATAGGCATTCTGACTTACGTGGTAGGCTGGTCGATTTTTTTGGTGCCTAACAATCTCGTAGGCGGGGGAGTGACCGGTATCAGTTCCATCATTCAGTATGCGGTAGGTATTAAGATGGGATATTCCTATTTCGTGATTAACGCAATGTTATTGCTTGCCGCTTTCGTAATCCTCGGAGGAGGATTCGGCGCTAAAACCATCTATGCCATAATTCTGGCTTCCGTAGGACTTAATTTCTTTCAGAGCGGTGTGATTCCTCAGGGAATCATCCAGACTCTCGCGCTGGACAACGGCAAACTGATGTCCACAATTATGGGCGGCGTAATGGCAGGCTGCGGCATAGGAATGTCTATCTCACAAGGAGGCAGTACTGGCGGTACGGACATTATCGCATTGATTGTCAACAAGTACAGGAACATTTCCCCGGGTCGTATGATTTTGTCTATGGACGTTGTCATAATCTTGTCGTCTCTTCTTTTCCCTTCGTACACTTCAGCGGGAAGTCTTGTCTTGTTAGCTGACAAGGTCACGACAGTGGTTTACGGTCTCATTTTGGTGACAGTGAACAGTTACGTAATTGACCTGTATCTTTCCGGCTCTCATCAGTCTGTTCAACTTATGATTCTGTCGAAGCATTACGAGAAGATTGCGGATGCTATCACCAATGATCTTCACCGAGGTGTCACTTTACTTAGCGCGAAGGGCTGGTTCACCAAGACTGAGTCCCAGGTTCTTCTTGTCATTACGAGGAAGACTGACTTGAATCTTTTGCTGAAATACATCAAGGCTGTCGATCCGAATGCCTTCCTCTCAGTCACATCCGTGACAGGAGTCTATGGAAAAGGCTTCGACACGATCAAAGGATCGTCTTCCGGCAAGCTTGCGGATGCCGCGGAAGAACATAAAAAATAGAAATTTCTTAAAAAAACAGATAAATTTCGCTTGAAACCCCTCGTAGAGCTTTTTCTATGAGGGGTTTTATTGTATTTTTGTGAGGAAAAACTATCTAACTATTTTTTTTAACACTAAAATGATTTGGAGGGGGGAGAATAATGATGTTGTTGGCTTTCGTTTCCGGACTTGGCAAATTTTACCATCACTATTTCTGTTTTATAGCACTTTTAATGTCTGTTTTAATGCTGGCGCTCGACAGTCTGCTGTACGAGACGGCGAGTCTTATGGTGTTGATTTCAGACATTATTGTTTCGAATTGTCTAATGCTAATGTTCATCGGGTACTCGCATCCTGACAAAGTGGCTCTTATTTTGACTATTCTGCTTATTGGCATTTCAATAGGCTTTTATCTTCTGCTTCCTTTGGAACTGGAGCATCGATTGTTCTCACTCACGTCGAAACCTTTTGTTCAGATAGGCTCAGCCCTTTTTTGTATAGTGGTCTGGATTCTCTCCCGCCCCAACGCTCACAGGCACATCATATCCAACTCTCAGTGCCGTTCGTGCCGTCTTGATGAGTATTACAGAATGACCGGGATGATTCTAATGCTCACTCTTATGGTCTTCTCATTGCTTGTCTGTGACGCAAGATCCATTGTCGCTTTC
>Ga0172377_10001061_pt1 | contig 27352 bp, 29 predicted proteins | sample Pumphouse3metaG_FD_119749 | JGI IMG/M metagenome (GOLD analysis project Ga0172377, IMG submission 119749) | Leachate microbial communities from a municipal landfill in Southern Ontario, Canada - Pumphouse #3 metaG | ecosystem: Engineered > Solid waste > Landfill > Unclassified | place: Canada... | reverse complement strand
CGAGAACTATCCCCCCCGCGAGCAGGAGAAGATCCTTGACAAAAATGATCGCCGCCAAAATTATTCCTATTTTGGTTTTTACCGCGATACACACAAACGCCGTCGCCTGCATAAGCTTATCCGCCAGGGGGTCGATTATTTTCCCCGCCTCGGTCACCCAGTCATGGCTTCGCGCCAGATACCCGTCGACAAAATCCGTTATGCCGGCGAGCACGAAAATCGCCAGCGCTATGGCGCGGTTATGGTCAAAGGAGCTGAAAAAGACCGCCGCGAAACAGGGTATGAGTAAAAGCCTCAGGATTGAGAGCAGGTTTGGAATTTGTCTTTTTTCAAAAATCCTCATTTTAAAGATTGCCTTTCGTGGCCGGTTTTGCTTTTTTCAGCGCGCTGAAAACGCGGGGCCGGCCGCTTTACTTTTTTACTTCTCAAATATTAAAAAATCCAAGAAAAAACATTAATTTTTGAAAACCATTTAAAAAGAATGGTTGAGGAGGTGTTAATTTTTGAGACAAGGGCTATGTCTTTCGCCTGAAAGTAAGGCAGCAGCAAGTTGACTACATAGCAGAAGATGCTGACTTTTATCACCGCCAGCGCAATGCCGAGGAGGATTCCCAAAAGCGTGTTGGCCTGTTTCAGCACCGGGAGCACGCAGACCTTGTCGAGGACGAAAGCCACGAGTTTTAAGGCGATTATCGTCCCGAAAAACAACACCACAAAGGCGAGAATCATAGCGATTGCTTTGACAAGGGGTTCGGAGATAAAATTGACCATTTCATCTTTTAAGTCTTCCGTCTTGCCCTGTTTCCACTGCTGCCATTTTGCATCAAATTCATCGCCGTCGATGCCTATAATATTTAAAAGTTTTGTAAATTCGGATTGATTTTTAACCTCGTCGGGGTCGTAGTTGTCGTCAGTAGACGAAACCATCTTAGCCAACCGGGAATTGACCTCGCTCCTCACGGTATCCGCGGCGGGGCATTTCAAAAACACCGACTGAAGTTTCGGCGCGAACGCCATCACCACGACAATGGCGATAACAATGCTGCCGATACTTATGGCGGTTTTAACAAAACCGTTCTTCGCGCCGAAAAAAACCGAAAGACCGATAATTATCGCAATAATAATATCAAGAACCGCGCTCATGTTATGTTATCCTTTCCTTTCTATACGCCGCGAGCCTTTGCCGGCGGCCGGTTTGGGTTTTGTTTTATTGCCGCGTTTTGTTGTCGCCGTAAAAAAAATGTGTTTTTATGTTTTTGCTTTATTCGTTTTTATAAAAGACGGCTTTGCCGCTGTAAAGAAAAACCACTCTGCCGCCGCTTTTATCATATAACGCCGAAATATATGTAAGGCCCGCGTCTTCTTGTTTTACTACCAGTATATCGGGAAGTTTTATTGTGTACAGTGTGCCGACACTGTAAATATATGCGCAGTCGCCTATGATATCCATAGCGGGAACGTCGTTGCGGTAGGACTTTTCCCCTAAAAACTCCCCGGCCGAGTTATAAAATTTAAGGGTTGACGCGTTGGAGAGCCCCGCGGTGGCAAGAGAGAGCGCGATATAGTCGTCGGTAAACGCGAACATTTTAGGCATTTGGTCTCCAAAGCTGATTTTTCCCGTCTCCCCCCCCTGCCTTTCATAGATCCTGACGGCTTTGTTTGTCATAAACAAGAAAGAGCCGTCTTTTAAAAACCAAACCTTCCAAGGGATCTCGTCAGGATATTCAAAAGATATCATTACCCCCGCGTCGGTAACGTCAAAGACATAAAGCCCGCCTAAAAACCTGCCGTCCGGGGTGTTTGTGAGCGTGCAGGCAGCGGCTCTTTTGCCGTCGGGGGAAAGCCCAATGCCCGACGTGTACCTGTCGGCGAAATAGTAGTAGTAAATTATTCTGAATTCGCTGTCGTAGACTTCTATACCCGAACGGTAGCCCTTCGCGGCGGTCAGCACGGCAAAACTGCCGTTTTCGGAAGCGGCAAGGTCGTTTATGGGGTAGGAAAAAGTCTTTGTAAAGAGCTTGGCGTAAACGGAATAAATATTAAGCACAAGCCCGCCCCTGTCGCTCACCACAATGTTGTTGCCCGCCGCAAGACACATGGGGTCGCTGTAAAACCCGGTGTCCTTTAAAAACCGCTGACCCGAAATATCAAATATCTGCACTCCATTGGTATCGACAACGGTGAGATCCCCCCCCGCCATAACCGCGATAACCCTGCCGGCGGAATCAAAATTTATTGACAAGCCGTCTTTGGCGGTATTTTCGTTATTGACCGAAAGGAATTTCAGCATATAGCGGAAATTGTCCATGGATAAGGTTTCGTTAAAAAAGGTAAAGCTGAAAATTATGAACAATATCAGTAAAAACAGAGTCAGGTACTTGGCGTACCCCGTCCATTTCGCGTAGGATTCATATTGGGCGGAAGCCTTTTCTTCTCTTGATTTAGGCCTTCGCCTTTTTGATGAAAAAATAGAAAACGCTCCCAATTCTTTTACCCCAAAAAAACATTTTTATTCATTAATCGGCTAATAGAACACTTTATTTAAATATAAGCCGCGGGCCGGCATGGTTTTGCCGGCGAACACCCTTGATTTTTCCCCGATAATTTCTTCGGGAGAAAGGCAAAACTTTCCCGAGCAAATCTCAAGCGCCGTTCCCACCATTATCCTGACCATGTTATATAAAAACCCGTCCGCCGCGACATAGATTTTAACAAAATCGCCTTTTCTTTCGGCTTTAAAATACCGGACATCCCTGACGGTGTTTTTAACCCCGCTGCCCCTTGCCATAAAAGAGACAAAGTCGCGCTTCCCCGCAAAGCCTGCCCCGCAGGCGTTTATTTCATCGACGTCAAGAGGTTTTTTATACATATAGGCGGTGTTTTTGTAAAAGACGTTTTTATAAGGCGAGTTCCAGATGAGATACATGTATTCCTTGCCTTTGGCGCTGTATCTGGCGTGAAAATTGTCTTCGGCGTCAAAAGCTTTTAAAACGCATATGTCGTCGGGGAGAAGTCTGTTTAGCGCGAGCGGAAACCGATCGGGCGGGATAGGCGAGCATATGTTGAGGTGGCAGTAATATTCGTTGGCGTGAACCCCCGCGTCGGTCCGGCTGCACCCGGTAACTTTAACGCTGCGGCCGAGTGTTTTCTCTATGGCGTTTTGAAGGGTTTTTTGAACCGACGCGCCGTTTGCCTGAACCTGCCAGCCGCTGTATAGCGTGCCGTTAAAAGAAATCACAAGGGCTGTCTTCATTTTTTATAAATAACCCCGCTTTTTTTATGGTGTCCGCGGCCGCGGAAAACATTTTGGGGGGAAACCAAGCCGCTTTTTAGTAACTTTTTATATATTAAGCTCAAAGTTGTTCAGATAAAAAACCCCCGCGCAGGCAAGCAGCATAACGCCTATCATTATAAAATCCCCCGCTTTTACGTTCAGCACCTTCATGCGCGTTCTCCCCTCGCCGCCACGGTATAAGCGGCATTCCATCGCCTCCGCAAGCTCGTACGCCCTGCGGATAGCCGAGTAAAACAGGGGAATTAAAATGGGGATAAGCGCCTTTACCCGCTTTATAAGCCCGCCGGTGTCAAACGACACTCCTCTGGCTTTCTGCGCCGAAATAATTTTGTCGGTTTCTTCGACAAGCGTGGGGATAAACCTCAGCGCTATTGTCATCATCATTGAAAACTCATGCACGGGGGCCTTGAGATACTTCAGCGGTGAGAGAAGCCTTTCAAGCGCGTCGGTCATGTCGAGCGGGGAGGTCGTGTAAGACAAAAGCACCGAAGTCCCGAGAACCAAACACACAAGCCTGAACGCCATCACCACCGCGTTTATAACGCCCTCTTTATATATGGCGATAAAAGACCACTTGAAAAGCGGCGTTTCGCCCTTTACAAAAAACAAGTTGATCACCGCGGTGAAAATAAGAATGAAAAACAGCGGTCTTACCGATTTAAACAGCACCTTGGGGTTTATTTTGGAAAGTGCCGCGAGCGCCAAAGTCAGGAAAAGCACCGCCAAAAAGGCGACAGTGCTCTCGGCGGCAAGGGTCATTGTTAAAAATATTATCAGCGCTATTATCTTAAACCGCGGGTCCGCCTTGTGAAGCACCGAATCCCCCGGGAAAAACTGACCGATGGTTATGTCTTTTATCATTTATCCGTTAATCCCCTTATAGTAAAGAAAAGTCCCGAAAAGCAAGCGGTTTTAGTTTTACGGCTTGAACTACAGCCCGGACTCCCCAAGCTTCGCCAAGATTGCCCTCGCGCCGTAACCCACGGTGTATATGTCGGTTCTGTCAATGACGTTTCGCTTTTTAAGCTCTATAAACAGCTTTGTTATCTGCGGTACGTCAAGGGAGGAATTAAATAAATCGTCGGCTTCGGAGAAAATTTCCGCCACGCTCCCGAATTTAAACACCTTTCCCTCTTTTAGCACAAGTATATAGTCCGCGTATTTCGCGATGTCCTCCATGTTATGGCTTATGAGCAGCAGCGTGGACAATGTCTTTTTTTTATAATCGCAAAGTCCGCCTAAAATTTCTTCTTTCCCCATCGGGTCAAGCCCCGCGGCGGGTTCGTCAAGCACCAGCACCGACGGCTCCATGGCGATGACCCCCGCTATGGCGGCTCTTCTTTTCTGACCGCCGGAAATTTCAAAAGGAGAGGATTTTAAAGTATAGGCGTCAAGCCCGGTAAATTCCGCCGCTTTTTCTACCCGCCGAGCGATTTCATCGTCCGATAACCCCATGTTCCGCGGCCCGAACCCGATATCGCGCTCGAGCGTTTCCTCAAAGAGCTGATATTCGGGGTATTGAAACACCAGCCCAACCTGAAACCTTATTTTGTTGGTAAATTCCTTATCGCGGTGGATATCCTCGCCCTCAAGCCTTATTACCCCGGCCGTGGGCTTTAAAAGCCCGTTCAGCAGGGTGGCGAGAGTGGATTTTCCGCTGCCGGTGTGACCGATTATCCCGGTGATTTTATTTTTGGGGAAGGATATATTTACCCCGTCAAGGGCGACCCGCTCAAAAGGCGTGCCCGCTCCGTATTTTACCGTGACGTTTTCAAGGGTTATAACGCTGTTTTGACTCTTTGTCATGGGTTTTAAAAAGCCTTTCTATTCTGTCGGCGGCCTCCATTGTGTGGAGAACGTCCGTAGGGCATTGTCTTCCGCTTTTCCCAAGCTCATACATCAGCTCCGTGACCTGCGGAACGTTCAGCTTTGCCCTTTTAATGTTCCGGACGTCTGAAAATACCTGAACAGGCGTGCCGTCGGCGTAAATCTCCCCATGATTCAGAACCACCACGCGGTCGGCCTCCACCGCCTCGTTCATATGATGGGTTATGGTCACAACTGTCATTCCTTTTTCTTCTTTTAACTTTTTCATGGCGGCGACTATATCCCGCTGTCCCGCCGGGTCAAGCATGGAGGTCGCCTCGTCAAAGAAGATGCAGTCCGGCTCCATGGCGAGGATCCCCGCTATCGCCACCCGCTGTTTTTGACCGCCCGAGAGCTTATATGTCGAATGTTTGGCGTATTCCTCCATACCAACCGCCGCAAGCACGTCGTCGACTCTTTTTCTTATCTCCGCGGGGGGGACGCCGAGGTTTTCGGGGGCGAAAGCCACGTCTTCCTCTACCACGGACGCCACAATCTGGTTGTCGGGGTTTTGAAACACCATTCCGCAAAGCTTTCGTATCTCAAACTGCTCGCTTTCGTTTTTTGTGTCTTTCCCCGCGACGGTCACAACCCCTTCGGTGGGGATAAGCAGCCCCGCGAGCAGCTTTGCCAGCGTTGACTTTCCGCTGCCGTTGTGGCCGATAATAGCGGTGAAGCTGCCTTTTTCTATTCCGAGGTCTATATTTTTTATCGCCGGGCGGGGGGATTCGCCATAGCTGAACCACAGCCCCTTAGCATTTATAAACATATTTTTTCAGCTTAGCGCGGTAACGCCGTCAGCCCCTTTTCCTTTTTTGTTTTTATTCGCCGAGAATTCCGGTGTTACGGCTCAAGACGAAGCGCCCTGTAAACCGCTCCCTTGACTTTGTTGTTGTTCATAGCCTCGAAAACCAAAAAGCTCCCGGAAAGGTTTAGTATGTAATCGTCTATGTCAAACACCCCGCAGGAGAGGAAGAGTTGGGTTACTTCGATAAACGTAATCATCAAAAGCATTGTCACAAAAAACCAAGCCCGGCTTTTTTGTTTTTTAAAGAACAGCGGGAGGAAGAACCCCATTGGCGCCGTAGCGGCGAGGTTGCCGAAAAGGTTCATAAACGCCGCCAAAAAGTATTTTGAAAACAACAGCTTGCCGTAATGAGAAATTGTGTGAAAAGGTTTCCAGTATATATGCGACAACAGCCATTCTTTGGCGTCCGGCCGGGTAAACAAGAGTTCCGTCTTCCTCGCGAACACGGTAAGGGCGAGGAAGAGCAACAAATAAAGGGCAAAAGACGACGCGAGGAGTATTTTCTTTTCCGATTTTTCGCCGCAAAACGCCGCGCCGAGCATTAAGCAGGCAATCGCCGCCAAAACACAAACAAGGGCTATGTAAACTCCGCCGAAAGAATAAAACAGCGAGGCGGCAAAGGTTAATAATGAACCGGAAACGGTAAAAACAATGGCTTTAACCCTGTCGCCGTCCCGTACGGCCGGGTTTGTATTTGCGCGGATAGCCTCCGCCCCCTTTCCCGGAATTAATGAAGTATATTAATATATCATATCGGCTGACTGACTTTCGGCTACCCATCTTGAAGTCGCCCCGGAGGGGAGCGGGAAACCGGAACTTGTGACGTTAAGCCCAAGCTCCCCGCTTATGACCCTGCCGCCAAGGCAAGCGGCGATGTTTTTGTTAAGTATATACCCGCAGGCGGAGGGGGAAAGCCCCGCGGTATAGGAATTTAAAATCACAAACAAAGGGGTTTTGCTGATAAGAAGGGCTATCCTGCCGATAAGTCCGTCTATATGTTCCTCAAGCATCCACTTTTCACCCTTCGGGCCGCGGCCGTATGAGGGAGGGTCGAGAATGACGGCGTCATAGGTGTTGTTTCGCCTTATTTCACGCTCCACGAATTTAAAGCAATCGTCAACGATAAACCTGATATCTTCCCCGCCGCAGCCGGAGATTTCGGCGTTTCGCTTTGCCCGCGCCACCATTCCCTTTGAGGCGTCGACATGGCAGACAAAACCGCCGGCTTTGGCGGCGGCGGCGCTCGCGCCGCCCGTATAGGCGAAAAGGTTAAGCACCCTCGGCCTAAAAGAAGCTTTTTCAATAACGGTTTTTATAAAATCCCAGTTTGCCGCCTGTTCGGGGAAGATGCCGGTGTGCTTAAAGCCCATTGGCGACAAGACGAACTTCAAGTCGCGGTAGCTTATCGTCCACTCGTCGGGCAGAGAATTTTTAACCCAAGCCCCGCCCCCGCCCGTTGTTCGCTCGTAAACCCCGTCCGCTTTCCCCCAAAGCGGGTTTGACTTCGGCGAAGACCATATCACCTGAGGGTCGGGGCGGACTGTCACATAGCCCCCCCAGCGCTCAAGCCTTTTGCCGTCCGAAGCGTCGATAAGCTCATAGTCTTTCCATTTATCCGAAATAAACATAGCCATGCCGTCAAAACACAATTTGTTTTTCGGGGGGGAGGTTTTTGTGTTCGGGGGGTTTAAGACCCAAATGCCTGTACGCCGAAACCGTCGCCATTCTCCCCCGCGGCGTGCGGTTGATAAACCCAAGCCTAAGCAGATAGGGCTCGTAAACATCCTCAAGCGTGACTGATTCCTCGCCGATAACGGCGGAGAGCGTTTCCATACCCACCGGCCCGCCCGCGAAGTGGACAATTATAGCCTCAAGCATTCGCCTGTCTATGGCGTCGAGCCCAAGCTCGTCCACGTCAAGGGACGACAGCGCTTTGTCTGAAATTTCCTTTGTTATGGTGCCGTCGCCCAGCACGGTGGCAAAGTCGCGTATTCTTTTTAAAAAGCGGTTGGCTATCCGCGGCGTTCCGCGGGACCGCAGGGCTATTTCCCACGCCCCCTCTTCTGTCATGGGGGTTTCGAGTATCCGGGCGGAGCGGGTGACTATTTTTGAAAGTTCCTCAAAGTCATAAAGCTCAAGCCGGAACATCATCCCGAACCTGTCGCGGAGCGGAGAGGTGAGCTGCCCGGCGCGGGTGGTGGCGCCGATAAGGGTAAACCTTTTTAGCGGAATGCGTATTGACCTCGCGGCGGGCCCCTTGCCCATCATAAGGTCAAGGGCGAAATCCTCCATGGCGGGGTAAAGCACTTCTTCCACCGCTCTGGAGAGCCGATGAATCTCATCTATAAACAAAATATCGTTGGTGTCGAGAGTTGTGAGGAGCGCGGCGAGGTCGCCGGGCTTTTCAATGGCGGGGCCGGAGGTTATTTTAAGGTTTACCCCAAGCTCGTTGGCTATAATGCAGGAAAGCGTGGTCTTGCCCAGCCCCGGAGGGCCGTGGAGCAGGCAGTGGTCAAGGTTGTCCCCGCGGGTTTTGCAGGCCTCCATAAAAATTCTGAGGTTTTCTTTTATTTTTTCCTGCCCAACATATTCGTCAAGAGTTTTGGGGCGGAGGGATTTTCCGTCTATATTTAAGCTTTCGTTCTCAAAATCCTCCGGCATCAGGGCGCCCCCTGTTATCCGGGTTTCAAAATCATATTCACTTCCGTCAAGCGGGGCGTTTTGATTAATGGGCATTTTTAGTCCTTTAATTTTGTGATTTGTTTTCCTGCGGGTTATATATTAATTCGGATATTTATATGATTTTTACGCTATATGTTATTATTTGACTAAAACCTGTTTAGTTTTTCAAAGGCGGCTTTTATTATTTCCTCCAGCGGCAGGCTTTGGTCAAGCCCGCTCACCGCCGAGATTGCCTCTGACTTTGTGTACCCGAGAGAAGTCAGCGCGCCGATGGCGTCCGGGAGAACGCCTCCGTCCGGCTCGCCCGCCTCTCCGCTGAGGTCAAGTTTTCCTTTTAGTTCGATAATAATTTTCTGCGCCGTCTTAAGCCCTATGCCGTTTGCTTTTGTAATCGCCTTGGCGTCTCCCGCCGAGACGGCAAACGAGAGTTGCCCCGGGGTAAAAGCGGAAAGCAGCGATATGGCGGCCTTTGGACCCACCCCGGACACCGTGAGGAGCTTTGTAAAGGTTTGCTGTTCTTCCTCGGAATAAAAGCCGTAAAGTTCTTCCGCGTCGTCTTTTATATTGAGGTAAGCGTAGAGAAGCGTCTCTTTTTGATAAAACCCCGACAGTTTTTCAGAGGTTGAAAGCGTTATATAAAGCTTATAGCCGACCCCGCAGCTCTCAAGCACGGCGTAGGCGCCGCACAGCTTTGTGAGAACACCTTTTATATAATGGTACATACAAAAAAGCCTTTCCGGTTCACAGCCTTAAGAGTAATTGTGCATGATTACGTTTCCGTGGCATATGGCTATCGCCAGCGCGTCGGCGGTGTCGTCGGGTTTTGGGCTTTCTTTTAGGTTCAGCATAAGCTTTGTCATGTAAATCACCTGACTTTTTTCCGCCCTGCCATAACCCACCACCGACAGTTTTACCTGAAGCGGGGTGTATTCGTAAACATCAATCCCCTGACGCCGCGCCGCCAGCAGGATTACCCCTCTCGCCTGAGCCACGTCGAGCGCCGTTTTCGCGTTGGTGTTGAAAAACAGTTCCTCCACCGCCATGCAGTCGGGTTTGTGACGGGATATAATATCTGAAATCCCGTCATATATTTGTGATAGCCTGTCTTCAAAAAGCTGGCGGGGCTTTGTCTTTATGGCGCCGTATTCCAGCGCCCGATAACGGCCTTTTCGCGCTTCTATAACCCCCACGCCCACGGTGGCAAGACCCGGGTCTACGCCGAAAATCAGCATGTCGCTCTCCTTTTTTGTTAAAAGCCCGACTCTTCGGCTTTTTACTCGCGCGGCGGGTTTTACAAATCAAAAGCCAAAACCGAAAAATCAAAGCGCATTTTAACAATTTATAATACCATACATTATTGTTTCCGTCAATAAACGCCCGGGAAATTTTTTCTTAAATTGAAATAAAATAATGTAAATTATTCCATAACTGTTAACTTGCTATTTACTTTTTAATAAATAAATGATATCATAGTGATATACACCGCAAATAGCACCAATTTAAGGAGGTAATGTTATGTTTTGTCCAAAATGCGGCGCAAAGCTACCCGACTCCGCGAGGTTTTGCAACACCTGCGGAAACCCTATCGGTTCCCAAAGTCCGGCGGCTGAACAAACTCAGCATTATACGCCGCCGCCCAGAAAACCGGCTAAACCCTTTGCACTTCCGAGCTTTACCGAAAGAGCGTTGCTGTTCTATACTTTCACAATGTTTATTTTTTCGTTTTTCGGTTGGTTCAGGGTTTCCGGGATGAGCGAGCTTTATTCGCTGTTTTCGGGAAATCTCTTCAACGGATCAGCCATCTTGGGGATAGCAAAGGTTTTTATAATAATTGATGTCTTTGTTTTCTTGGGGTACGCGTTTTTTTCCTATGTCAATATCAATAAAACAGGCTATGGAGTTTCTTCCGCCGATCTGAAACGTATTTGCGGGATTGTTTATTACGGCATATACATTTTCTGCCTGTTCTTTACCCTTATCGGAGCGCTGACAGCCGGCGGCGGCGGAATTCTTGTCATATCTTCTGTCTGGTACTTGGCTTTGCTCGGTTCGGTAGCCGGCTTTGTCGCCACGCTTATGCCGAACTTGCTTAACAGGCTCTTTAGACAATAATATTAATATTAAACGCTTAAACAAAAACTCCGGCATGCCGGAGTTCTGTTTGCATGTATTTTTGGGCTTTGGCAATTAATAATTAATACTTAATGCTTAATAATTAATGACTCTTCTGTGGAAATAAGCCCGCGGATGGTCGCAAACGGGGCAAATGTCGGGGGCTTTTTGACCGATGTGGATATGCCCGCAATTTTGGCACTGCCACAGCACGACGTCGTCGCTTATAAACACGGTGTCGGTATTAAGGCGGTTCAGCAGCGCGCGGTATCTCTCGTCATGTTCTTTCTCAATGGCGGCGACCGCCTCAAAAAGATAGGCTATATGAGTAAAGCCCTCTTCTCTCGCGGTTTTCGCGAAACCCGGGTACATATCCGTCCACTCATAGTTTTCGCCCTCGGCGGCGTCGTTAAGGTTAAAAGCGGTGTCTTTGATTGCTCCGCCGTTTAAGAGCTTAAACCAAATCTTGGCGTGTTCTTTCTCGTTGTTGGCGGTTTCCTCAAAAAGCTGGCTTATCTGGACATAGCCCTCCTTTTTCGCCTTGCTCGCGTAATAAGTGTACTTATTCCTCGCCTGAGATTCTCCGGCAAAGGCGGCCAGAAGATTTTTTTCGGTTTTTGAGCCTTTAAGTTCCATAAAATTTTCTCCTTTTATATTAGTATTATTTTTTTGCATCTTCTTTATTAATTCAGAAAAGCGCAATCTTTTTGGCGGTTTCGGCTTGCCGAAATTGCGGTTGTCTAAACCGCAAAGACAAAAAGTTGAAATTGAAAAATTTATTTTTCAATTTAAATGAGCGTTGCCGGGTTTACTTTCTTTATATTAATATTTACATAGCCGTTAAACCAAGGCTTTTATTAAGCGGAAAGGCATATCTTCATGTAATTCCGCGAAGTTATGCCGTAAGCCCGGCAATAACAAGAATTGTGTTAAAGGGAGGTAACGTAATGAGGGTAGTTAAAAACAGGTTGTTGTTTACAACATTAGCGGTATTTCTTATGTTGGCGCTTGTTTTGCCGCTCGTCGGATGCGGCGGGGGAAGTTCATCCTTAGTAGGCGAATGGTATTCAGAATCGGAAGACTTTACGATTGAGTTCAGCAAAGACGGAACCGGTTCTTGGGGCGGCTTCAATATTACATGGGAAGTTAAAAGCAGTCGTCTTCATATCACCTTTTATGGGGAAACCGAGGCGTTTAAGTACAGTGTATCAGGTTCAAAGCTGACTCTTGTTAATCCCGAAGACGATGATGATGTTGTGGAATTGACAAAGGTGAATAAAGGATTAGACGGGTTTAAATAGCAAAATAAGCAAATTAAGCTTTACTTTAATTCTCTTTATTACTTTTTAAGTTATCGTCAGGCGCCGCGGGTGTAAAGCAGTTTTTGCTTTTACCCGCGCAGTCCGGGCAAACCCCCCGGAACACTCCGCCCGTAAAAAAAAATTTGCGCTTGCTTTTCGCAATCCATTCGTCTATAATCAAAAACAACCCGCCGCTTTCGGGGATATCAAACAGAAGTCCGCAGCACTCGCAAAGCAGGTGAAAGTGGCTCTCTGAAACATGGTCATAGCGCTCGGGCTCGTCGGGCAGGGTGATTTTGGTCACGCGTCCCTCTTTGGCGAGCCTGTTTAAATTGCGGTAGACGGTGGCAAGGCTTATGTTGGGGAGAGAGACCTTAACCGATTTATAAATATCAAACGCGCCGGGGTGATCGGCCCTTGAGGACACTTCTTTAAGGATATATTCGCGCTGTACGGTGCTCCGTTCCATTTATGCTTCCTTAGCGATAATCATTATCATTATCATTATTATTACTATATATATCACGGTTTTATTCAAAAGTCAAGAAAAATAAATAAAAAGTAAGGTATGGTTACAAAAATGAAAAAACACCTATTTATTACCATGGTGGTAATGGTCTTAGCTTTGGCACTGGCATTGTTCATGTTCGTGTCTTGTGAGAAACCGGGCGACAATGAAAACAGCTCATCCGGCGCTTCGCTTGCCGACGGCATGACGGCGAAACAGCTTTTCCTCCACGCTTCGCAAAAGCGGGCCGAGTTTAAAAACTACACCTCGTTGATAAGCTCAAACGTCACTTATACGAGCACCGGCATAAGCGGTGATATGACGCAAACCGGAACGCTTAAAGTTGAGGACGGCGAAGACGGACTTCGGATGTCAATGACTATGACGACAAGTATCGACGGCATGGATCAAACCCTTGCGTATTATTACTTCGACGGCTTTTACTATTCCGACTACTTCGGAGCGAAAATGAAAGTCGCCATGAGCAATGAAGAGGCGCGGATATTCTTTAACAACATGGCGGGGTCGGGCGGCGAGGTCAGTCTTGAGGGCTATAAAAATATTGCGAAAACAAAAAATCAAAACGGCACCTGGACTGTTTCGGGGAGCGCGGACAAGATAGACGGCGACAGCGCGCTGCTGGATGACATTATAGGGAACATCGGGCTTACCGGCGACGATATCAGCTTTGGCGGTATGTCGTTTGAGCTGGTTACCTCCGGCGGCGGGGATATGCTGTCAAACAAGACAACCTTTGGGTTTACCGCTAATTTCGGGGAGGTAGAGCTGGATTATCAAATAGAAATGATCGAAACCTTTAAAGATATCGGAACCACGTCGGCGGATATCAATATCAACACCGAAGAATATCAAGATTATTCCGATATGTCCTTAGAATAAAGACAGTTTTAAATAAAACGGCCGCTTTTCGGCTTGTTTTATAAAACCCTTTTTAGTTAGTCATACGGGCAGGTTTTGCCTTTATTCGCGGGGCGAAGGTTTTAATTGATTGACATACCGCCGAAGTTAACACGCAGCGACACTTTTTGACATTGACAAAGCCGTGCTCCGGCGGTATAATTATATAAAATATAAAACATAAAAAGTAAAACTAATTGCTAATTGCTAATAGCTAATCGCTTTATATTTAATAATTTTATGTTTTATGTTTGCCCAAAAAGGGAAACCTTTTTATGCTTGTATGAAAGGCTTGGTTAATTATGAAAAAACTCACCGCGCTGCTTATCGCGGCTTTTCTTCTGGGCTTTGTATTCGCCTCCTGTTCGGGGAACGGCGATCCCGCCAACACCGGTACCGCCGCAAGCGAAGCCGGCGGAGGCAGTTCGTCAAGCGGCGGGGAGTCCTCTGACCCTGACACGGAAAGTCTCCCGGCGGAAAGTTCGCCGGGTGTGAGTGACGACCCTAACTCGCAAGATAAAAGTACGGACGAAAGCATCGCTACCAGCGGCGCCGCGAGCGGCGACGTCAGCTCCGACAGCTCGGAAGAACCGTCTCAATCACAGCCGCCGGTTTCAGAGCCGCAACCCCCCGTATCCGAACCGCAGCCCCCCGTTTCAGAACCGCAGCCACCGGTGTCAGAACCATCCTCGGAAGAACCAAGCGAGGAAGAGCGCAAGCTTTCAGACCTCAGCGCGGCGGAGCTTTGGGATTTTGCTTTCGGCGAACAGGCGAAACTCGGCAGTTTTACCGTTTCAACAAACAATAAAATGACTTTTACATACGCGGGGCAGACGGGAAGCTATCTTTACACGGATTTGCTTAAAGTTCAGTCTCTTTCGGGGTCAAGCCCTTTGTTCTTGTCAAACGCCGCCACAACTCTTGACGGCGAGTCGGTCACGTCATCGGAAGCTTTTTCAAACGGTTATTACTACTTCAGCATAGACGGCGAAAAGACAAAAGTCGCCATGACGGCCGCCCAGTTTAAAAAGCGGTTTGAGGACACAATCCCCGGCGGCAAAAAGCCCGCCGTCACGGGATTTAACAGCCTTAAAAAAACCCAGAACGGCACGGGTTGGATTATTACCGGCTCGGGGCTGAAAAACTCCTCCGCCAACAAGTTTTTTGAAGACCTTATCGCATCGATGAACCTCAACCTCACCGTTAAGGAGATAAACCTCAAATCGTTTACCCACTCCGTGTATGTCGATTCCACGGGCGGGATAACCAAAAGGGAGACAAAAGCCGCTTTTGACTATGTTTACAGCGGGGTGACAATAGGCTTTAACATAACAATGTCGTCCGTGTATACCGACAAAAATTCCACAAAAGTCACTTTAAATATCAACCCAAACGATTATACCCTTAAAACCGGGGTTGTCTCTTGAGTCCGTTAAAAAATATTTTCTATCAAAAACCCCAAAGGGCGGCTTTGCTGACCGGCGGGGTTTTTTAGTTTTTACCGCGCCGAAACATCTCGCCGCGCCCTTTCAAGCATTAAAAACATTGACAAAATAACGCTAAAAATATATTATTATACTATACACAGCCGGCGGGGCGGCTTTCCCCTCCCCGCGCGCTTTTTGTGAAACGAAAGGAAATGTTATATGTCTGTGGAAAAGGCGATTATTGTTGATTTCGGCGGTCAGTACAAGGAGCTTATTGCCCGCCGCGTCCGCGAGTGCGGGGTTTACTCCATTATAGTCCCGTCAACGGCCGCGGCGGAGGAAATAAAAGCAAAAAACCCGGTGGGGATTATCCTCACCGGAGGGCCCGACAGCGTGTACGAGAGCGGGGCTGAATTCGACAGGAAAATTTTAGACCTTGGCGTTCCGGTGCTGGGGATATGTTATGGAATGCAATTAATTAGCGTAACGCTCGGCGGGACGGTCAAGCCCGGCGTCAAAAGGGAATACGGCACGCTGAGAGCCGAGCTGAACCCCGAAAGCCGCCTTTTTAAAGGTATCGGCCCAAAGCAAAAAGTGCTTATGAGCCACGCCGATCTGGTCACTTGCGTGCCGGAGGGGTTTGAAGTCATAGCCTCAACGCCCCAATGCCCAGTCGCGGCTTTTCAAAATGAAAGTCTTGGACTTTACGGAGTGCAGTTCCACCCCGAGGTGGAAAACACTCCCCGCGGGAGAGAGATAATCAAAAACTTTCTTTTTGAAATCTGCGGAGCCCGCGGCAACTTCAGCATGGAAAATTACCTTCAAAACGAAATATCGTCTATCCGGCAAAAAGTGGGGGACAAAAGGGTGCTGCTCGCCCTTTCCGGCGGGGTGGATTCGTCGGTTTGTGCCGCCCTGCTTGCGAAAGCCCTGCCGGGTCAGATCAGCTGTATATTTGTCGACCACGGATTTATGCGCAAGGGCGAGGCCGGGGAGGTTAAAAAAGCCTTTGAAAAAAGCGGACTTAACCTTATAGCTATTGACGCCGGGAAGGACTTTTTAGCGCGCCTGAAAGGGGTGACTGACCCGGAGCAAAAGCGAAAAGCCATAGGCCATGAGTTTATAAGGGTGTTTGAAAGAGAGGCGAGAGCGCTCGGCCATATTGAGTTTTTAGCCCAAGGGACCATTTACCCCGACGTGGTTGAATCGGGCAGCAACTCCGCCGTTATAAAAAGTCACCACAACGTCGGCGGACTGCCGAAAGACCTTGATTTTGAGGGGATTGTCGAGCCGCTGCGCGGGCTTTTCAAAGACGAGGTGCGAAAGCTCGGAACCCTCCTCGGCCTGCCGGAATCGCTTGTATCAAGACAGCCCTTCCCCGGGCCGGGGCTTGCCATACGCGTGATAGGCGAGGTAACGGCCGAAAAGCTTGAAATCCTCCGCGAGGCGGACGCCATAGTCCGCGAGGAGATTAAAAGGTCAAGGGTAAAAACCGACCAATACTTTGCGGTGCTGACCGATACCAAAACCGTGGGCGTTATGGGTGACGGCAGGACATACGACTATGTGGCGGCCATCCGCGCGGTGGTTACAAACGACTTTATGACCTGCGAGTACGCGCGTCTCCCCCACGCGCTGCTGGCGAGGGTTTCCCATAGGATAACAAACGAGATCCGGGGCATAAACCGCGTTGTGTATGATATCACCTCTAAACCCCCCGCAACAATAGAGTGGGAGTGATAAACAGATTAAAGCATACAGAGAAAGTTTCCAAAGCCGCGAGTTTTCTTTGGTTTTTTGGTTAAGGACTTGCGAAACGAAAACTAAAGATTTTCTAACGAAATCATGAGAATTATTGATTTTATCGTAATGCCATGATATAATATTTATAATTTTAAGCAATTTTTACGCTATTTGGCTAGTAAACACGGAGGGGATCATATGGCTGTCCGCTATAATAATTTATGGAAATTACTTATTGATAAAAACATGAATAAAACTGATTTAAAAGAAGCGGCAGGCATAAGTTTTAATGTTGTGGCTAAAATGGGTAAAAATGAAACCGTTTCTTTTGAAAGCATAGAAAAAATATGTATTGTTCTTGGTTGCGATATTGGCGACATCGTTACAATTGCTCAAACATCCGAAGAAAGGGTCAGGAACCTTTCGACAATTGAATTGTTCGCAGGCGCGGGCGGATTGGCTTTAGGCATTGAAAAAGCAGGCTTTAATACCCTTGGATTAATTGAATTTGATAAAAACGCTTCTGATACATTAAGATACAATCGCCCCGATTGGCGTGTGATTTATGATGATATAGCAAACATCTCTTGTTTAAATTTAGAAGAGTACTTTGACATACAAAAAGGCGAACTTGACTTGCTGTCAGGTGGCGCTCCATGTCAATCTTTTTCTTATGCGGGAAACAGATTGGGGTTAGAAGATGCAAGAGGCACTCTTTTTTATCATTACGCTGTTTTTTTAGAAAAGCTGCAACCTAAAATGTTTTTATTTGAAAATGTGAAGGGTCTTTTAACCCATGATAGAGGGTATACATATAAAACTATAACTGACATTTTTGAAAAAACGGGATATACAATTCAGAAATCCGTTTTAAATGCTTGGGATTATGGCGTTGCGCAAAAGAGAGAGCGTCTTATTACTATTGGCATTAGAAATGATTTAGTGGGTAAAATTCAATTTTCTTTCCCTGCTCCCCATAAATATAAGCCTACATTAAAGGATGTTTTGCTTGACTGCCCTAAAAGCTCGGGGACAGTTTATTCCGAATACAAACAAAAAATTTTTGAGCTTGTTCCTCCGGGGGGTTATTGGAGAGATATACCGGAAGATATTGCAAAAGAGTATATGAAGAGCTGCTGGTATATGGGCGGCGGAAGGACAGGTATTCTAAGGAGATTAAGTCTTGATGAACCCTCGTTGGCCGTTCTTACCTCTCCAAGTCAAAAACAAACAGATAGATGTCATCCTTTAGAAGCAAGGCCTTTTACAGTGCGTGAAAACGCCCGATGCCAAAGCTTTCCCGATAACTGGGAATTTTGCGGCAGCTTGGGGCAGCAATACAAACAAATTGGTAACGCTGTGCCTGTAAACCTTTCTTTTGAAATTGCAAAAGAAATTAAAAAAGCATTGGAGTGTCTACCATGTGGAAATTAACTTTTATCAATGAACACGATTTTACAAATCATGTAAAATCAACAATTGAAAAATACGGGGAAAAGCTCGAATCTTTTGACTTAAAGCGGTTTAATAAAAACATTATCGACCCAATCAAACTGATTTTTGATAAAACGGTTTATCAATCTACTTGGGAAGAAATAATTAGTAACGAAATTTTCAGACAACGTGACAAGTCAAACAATAATGATATCGGATACTTTCACCAAAGGATTTTTAAATATATTGATAAATGTGATGTTCCGGAAATAGGGTGGGATATCATTTTTAGAGATCCTGACGGTATTGAGTTGCCTGATAAAAGCGTTGTACATACAATTTATGTTGAATTGAAAAATAAACATAACACTATGAACTCAGCTTCAGCTGGCAAAACATTTATTAAAATGCAAAACCAGATACTAAGCGACGATGATTGTGCTTGCTTTTTAGTAGAGACAGTTGCACAGCGTTCTCAGAATATAAAGTGGGAAACCACCGTAGATAAACAAAAAGTTGGTCACAAACTTATCCGAAGGGTAAGCGTTGACCAATTTTATTGCATTGTGACAGGACAAGCTGACGCGTTTTATCAGATGTGTATGGTTTTGCCACAAACTATACAAAAAGTTGTTCGTGAACTTGAGGGTACGATTGTGCCACATGATACAGTTATGGATGAACTTAAAAAACTCGCAGCAGAGCAAAAGATGGAATCTGAGGATTTGGCAATAGCTATGGCGGTATATTTACTTGGATTTGGAAGTTATATGGGGTTTTAAGTTGTAATTAATTTAAAGAATTCGGAAAAAAATAGCAACAGATAAAGTGACCGTCATTTTGATTTTGATATAGATACCGGGTAAATGCTATATCATTCAGAAGTTAATTATTATAATGGACCGCTACAAAGTGTTGGCGTAGAGGGAATTATGAACAGGATTTTGATAGATGAACTAGATACTGCCGCCCTACGAAAAAGAATTATGGAGCTTATTTCGCTTGGGACAGAGGGTGACTTCTGGGATTTCAAAAAGTCATGGCACAGCAACAAAGCTGATTTACTCCACGATATTATTTGTATGGCTAATAACCTCACAAATCACGATGGTTTGATTATTATCGGGGTGGAAAATGCCACATGGAAACTGCCGGGTAATCTCTCGATAGACACAAACAGAAAAACACAACAAAATGTTATCGATTTTCTGAAAAACAAACATTTTGCCGGCGGGGTTCGTCCAACTGTCTATGTGAGGACAATCTCGATCTTTGAAGGAGCAAATAAGGATGTTGGTGTAATCATAGTAAAAAATACAGATAAAACTCCATATTTCCTATCCGACAATTTTCAAGAGTCGCATAAAGAGTTGTATAAAGGTAATATCTATACTCGTGTAGGCGACACCAATACACCTAAAACAGAAACTGCAGATATAGATAAAGTTGAAATGTTGTGGCGGCGTCGTTTCGGAATCGATAAAACTGCTATCGAAAAATTAAAATTGCTTCTGAGCAAAACTGAAGATTGGCATCCGCTTGGGACGGATGGCGTACACTCCTCACGTAATAGTTATGGCAAATGGTTCAACCGCTATTATCCTGAGTTTACGATTTGTTACAAAAGGAATGAATCGTGGCCAATGGAAAGTGGTTGTGGTATAAGGCTCAACGACCAAGAATATTATTGGCTTACCGAACTAGACAAGGTGCCGGATTTTCATGATTTCAGTATTTTTGACATTGATGTGATGATGCACACGACTTCGCTATTCTCAGGAAAAATGATTATGGACATCAACGGTAAATATTCCCGTATGTGGTGGAAAATATCATACCTTCTTTCTGGTAGTAATTTGAATCTTTTTTATGCCTATGTTGAAAAGGACAGCATTGAGTTTCTACTGGACAATTTTCTAGCAAACTGCCAAGAAACGATTCCAAGGATCGAACAACACAAGTTCATTAGTTCAGTCGATCAGTTTAAGAAATACTACTGCACCGACCGACCGTATAATATTATTCCTGTTTTTCAGAACAATTTTGAACGCAAGTCTTTTGAAGAATACATCAAGAGCAGGCATAATGACTTTTCGAGAGAAATTGGAAATTGGACAAAGTCCGAAGAGAAAACCGGTGAAGCGTTCGATGTAAATAGAATAAAATGGCTTTGTGATGTCGGAAGAATCCTTGTTTCTTGGCTTACTGCTTGGCGAAACGAAAACGCTAATACATAACTTTGCGAAACTCCAAATCACTCTCAAGCTTCAGAAACAGCGTCTTCCAAACCGTTGTATATAAAAACCTGATAAAGCCAAGTTTAAGCAATAAACAGATGAACCGAGGTTTAAATTTGTGTTAGAATAAAACTTGATAAAATAAACTGAGCAGGTGGAAGGCTGTGAACTTACGGGCATTTTTGCCCGCTACCCTTTATAGAATGTGAATAAAAGCAGAAATAACCATACAGACAAATCGATATATAAAACAGGAGGGTGGCAATGACAGCAAAGCCATTTGTAAAATGGGCGGGGGGCAAGGGGCAACTGTTGCCTAAAATCAGAAAAGCCTATCCCGCAGGCCTTGGGGTTGACATAACCAAATATGCCGAACCCTTTGTCGGAGGCGGCGCTGTACTTTTTGATATACTGTCAAATTATAATGGGATAACTGACGTTTATATCAGCGATATCAATGCTGAACTTATAAACACTTATATTATGATAAGAGACAGAGCGGCTCCTTTGATTAAAAGGCTTGCCATATTAAAAAACGAGTTTATGGGTTCAGACTGCCGAAAGGAATATTATTATCAAAAACGCGAAGAATTTAACGCCTTAAAAACAAACGGCGATATAGAAGAAAACCTTGAAAAAGCGGCATTGTTAATATTTTTCAATAAAACTTGTTTTAATGGTTTATATCGCGTAAACCGCAAAGGCGAATTTAATGTGCCAATGGGTTCATATAAAAACCCCACTATATGTGATGAAGAAAACATTGAAAAAGTCAGTTCTCTTCTCCAAAAAGTTGAAATAGTGTGCGGGGATTATAAATACTCGGAAAATTTTATTGACAAAAATACTTTTGTTTATTTCGACCCGCCTTACCGCCCGCTGAGCGAAACCGCAAGCTTTACGTCTTATACAGAAGACGGTTTTTCTGATACTAAGCAAAAAGAACTTGCGAAATTTATAAAACTTTTAACCAATAAAGGCGCTAAAATTGTTCTTAGCAATTCAGACCCTAAAAATTCAGATAAACAGGATGATTTTTTTGACGAGCTGTATTCAACCTATAATATCAACAGAGTACAAGCAACCCGTATGATAAACAGCAATTCAGCGCTGAGAGGCAAAATAAACGAGCTGATTATTTCAAATTTTGGAGTATAAGAATATGAAATATTTAGAAAAGCACAAATTAATGGGCATTGATTCTGAAAAGACCGCTTTTGAATATCTTGTTTCAACATTAAAGTCTACCATACGCACTTATGATTTTTATGTGGCGTGGGATAAAGTGCTGGGTAATGTTTCGCAAATTGAGGTGTCCCTTAACATCCTTAACACACTTATAGGGAAAAAGGATATCGCAAGCAACTTAAAGGCGCTTATAAAACAATATCCTGAAATTGTCACCGCGCTTCCTTTGCTCATTGCCGTTAGGGAAAAAACCATAAGGGTTGCTGACATAGGCGGAGATATAGAATATTCGTTTGAAAAACGCAAAAATCATACATACACAGAAGATGAAATTGATAAAATAGTTTTCTTTGCCGAAAAAAGCGGTCTGCTTAAAATTATCTCTGACAAGAGCATTAAGAATCTTGTTGACTATTCCATTGGCATGGAAGTCGGATTAGATACAAACGCGAGAAAAAACCGTAGCGGGACAGCAATGGAAAACCTTATAGAGGTTTATGTCAGATCCATTTGTGAGAAGCATGGGTTTAAATATATCACACAAGCGACCGCTATAAAAATCAAGCAGGAATTCGGGAAAAAAGTAGCGTCAGATAAAGCTGACCGACATTTTGACTTCGCCATAGATACCGGGTCAATGTTATATCTTTTAGAGGTTAATTATTACGGCGGCGGCGGTTCCAAGCTAAAATCAGTTGCCGGAGAATTTACCAATTTGTTTAACCTTGTAAAAAACGATACAACAAGATTCATATGGATTACGGACGGAAAAGGCTGGCTGACGGCAAAGCGCCCTCTTTCCGAAACATTCCACGCAACAGATTATGTAATGAATATCAATATGATTGAGAAAGGGCTATTGGAAGAAATTATAAAGAATGGGTTGTGATATGGCGAAGAAAATTAAAAAATGGGAGCCGGAAAATTTTGAGCTTGAAATGACAACGCACTGGTCTTTTCCAAATCGCGGGGACTGGGCGACTCATGACGCAAAGTGGCGCGGCAATTGGTCGCCGTATATCCCACGTAATATCCTGCTGAGATATTCGCAAGAGGGCGATTTAGTGCTTGACCAATTTGTCGGAGGCGGGACAACACTTGTAGAGGCCAAGCTGTTAAATAGAAATATCATTGGAGTTGATGTAAACGACGTTGCCCTTGATCGTTGCAAAGAAAAAACGGATTTTGAACTAAATGGCGCAAATGGCAAAATATATATCCATAAAGGAGACGCCAGAAACCTCAATTTTATCCCTGACGAAAGCATAGATCTTATCTGTACTCACCCGCCGTACGCTGATATTATCAAATATAGCGAGGATATAGAAGAAGATTTATCTCACCGCAAAATAAAAGATTTTCTCATAGAAATGAAAACAGTAGCCGCAGAAAGCTACCGTGTGCTGAAGAAGGATAAGTTTTGCGGAATTCTAATGGGTGACACCCGTCAAAAAGGGCATATGATTCCGATGTCATTTGATGTAATGCGCATTTTTGAGGACGCGGGGTTCAAGCTAAAGGAACTTATTATAAAAGAACAGCATAACTGTAAAGCGACAGGCTATTGGAAAACAAACAGTGTTAAACACAACTTTTTACTTATTGCTCATGAGTATTTGTTTGTTTTTAGGAAGTAAACAGTTATTTATTGAAATCATTTAAATAGTAAAGATCAATAACTTTTTATTTGGAAAGGATTATTATGAAAAAACTTTTAATTTTGACGCTCGCCGGTTTGTTAATCGTCGGATTTATCTCTTGCGGAGCTTCAAACGGGGATAACATGCCGTCGTCCGCGGCTGCCGGGGACGCAAGCTTAACCGAAACCGGTGATGAAAACTCCAAAACCAACAGCGAAATAATTGAGGAACTTGAAAACGAGATTGAAAGGTTAAACGCTTTGATTTCCGCCGCGTATGACGAAAAGATAGACTTGCTTAGCCGGATCGCGGATTTAGAAGAAGAAATTAACGCTGTTAACAACTCGCTCATAACACAAAAAACAATATGGCTTAAGGGCGAAAACTCAAGGTATCTGGTATTAAAAGAATTCTTAACCGCCCCATACTATAAGCTGAGTATTGTATACGCCGGTGAAAGCGAGATTGAAATAGCCAAATTAAACAATATTTGGACGGTCAAGGCTTCTCCAAACGGCGCTAAAGTGATTTTTAACGACTATGAATTTGAAGTGACCGCGCAAGTTTTTATGTATGACGTGGAAAAACGGGAAACAAATGAGCTTTTGATGCCGGATCTTCCGCCGGATAGAACCGCCGCGAATATGGAATGGCTTGACGACAGATATTTTCTGTTTATCGTTATGTTTGATCAAGGTTCGGTCGTAAGGGGCGGCGATGTTTATGTTTATGATACCGAGACCGGCGAGTACAGAGCGATAATAAAATGTGAGGACTATTGGGCTTTTCAGACTGAAAGCATTGATATTTACAATGACGAATTTATCATTTTTAATAGCTGGTTAGGCGACGGGGCATGTAATTTTGACGAAATAAAACATCATTTGCTAACTTTTGATGAGATTTATGAACTTATAGAAAACAATAAAACTATTGATCTAAGTCAAAAGGAATCGCTACCGCCGCAGAGTTAAACACCGGGAGCGTCCCCGTGGTAAACGATAATTTAACTGTTGCCACTAAACTCACAATTAAAGTGCGTAATCGCGAAGAACAATTCACTGTTCGCGTATTTCGCTATACCGTTCCGCTCTTGCTTTTCTATATCTCTGATATCATTGCTTAGCAAGGCTTCCCATAGGATAACAAACGAGGTCCGGGGCATAAGCCGCGTTGTGTATGATATCACCTCCAACCCCCCCCGCAACAATAGAGCGGGAGTAATTTCTTAGTGGTTTTGATGTGCCTGAAAGCCTTGATTTTACTAGGCTTTTGGGCATTTCTAATTTTGCATTGCAGCGATATAAAACACTTTATTATCTTACTGATAAGCCGACAGATTTCGATTGGGTGGCGCTGCCGGCAATCAACTTTGATGCATATTTCGGCACGACTTCTTTTAGCAGCAAATGACTTGACAAAATACCGGAAGACGTATTGATACGCGATATGGTATTTGGCGTATGTAAAACTAAGGAAAAAATATTTCGGCATTAGTTAACCAAACCGAGCTTCGCGGTACTATTTTATCGAAAGCGCTTTCAAAACCATTTCAGGAAGGGGATGAGGCTAATGAACAGTGAACGCATATATGAATTTGTGGAAGAAAACATGAAAACGATATTTGCATATGCTCTTTCACGTGTTTCTAATAAAGAGGATGCGGAAGATTTGGCGAACGATATTATTCTTGCTATTCTCGGATGTGCGGATCGAATTAAGAGCAATGATGCCATGTTCGGATATGTATGGAAAATTGCCGCAAACACCTATAAAAAGTTCTTACGCAAAAGAAATTACACTGTAATTGCGGAATATGATGACGATGTTTTGAATTCCGTTTCATCGGACGATGATTTCACCGATAATACCGCGAAAACCGAACAGCTTCATTCTTTGCGGCGTGAGTTGTCGCTTCTGTCACGGGGGTACCGTGAGTGTACCGTTGCGTATTATTTCGATGGGATGTCCTGTGCCGAAACTTCTGAAAAGCTCGGTATTTCACTTGAAATGGTAAAGTATTATCTGTTTAAAACAAGAAAATTATTGAAAGAAGGTATCGGTATGGAACGTGAATTTGGTGAGAAAAGTTATAAGCCATCAAAATTTGAATTTGTCACGATTTTTTCTGGCAATTTTAATCGTGAATACAGGAATTTGTTCAACCGTAAGTTGCCGGGCAATATTTTGCTCAGCGCTTATTATACGCCAATGACGATTCGAGAACTCTCCGTTGAACTTGGCGTGGCATCAGCTTACATGGAAGATGAGGTGTCATTGCTTGAAAAATACAAGCTATTAACGCCTCTGTCCGGAAGAAAGTATCAGACGAATCTTGTGATATTCACGGAAAATTATACAAGAGAATTTTACAAAAGCACTTCCGATTGTTGTAAGGATGAAATACGCAATATATTACGTGGAGTCAAACAAGCATTGCCGCAGATACGCATTGTTGGATTCCGCGGCAATACAATTGGGGACAACCGTTTTTTATGGGCGCTCCTTTGGCTCGTTATGCATCGTGGCCACCAAATGCTTGATAATACAAACAATGATATTAAGCCCGATAAAATTTATAACGGTGCAACCGGAATTAATTACGGAACAAATTACGATGAAACCGGCTTTGATACGCCAAAAAATGAATTAAATATGGGGAACTACCATTGTCCCGCATTTGCAGGATATTCCGGAATCGACGAAAAATATGCTGCTGCATTTGCCGATTATGGGGTTCTACCTAAGAAAAACCAATATTCATACCACAGCGATATAGTAAAAGCTGCTTTGTACGCCGATGACAATTCGTATGCTGTATTTAAGGACGGCGAGCTTGAAAAAGTTGTTGCTATATTGAAACCACAAATAGAAAGTATGATGTCGTTGTATCTAAAACTCACTGACATTGCCGTGCAACTGATGAAAGGACACGCACCGAAAAGTGTTGACGGGTTGATTGATAAAATTATCACCAAAACAATCTTTTTTCGGACAGTCGGTCTTATCGGTAAATGCGCAGTTGATTCAGGAGAACTCGTATTGCCCGATGATGATAAACCAATTGCAGTATTTGCATATGAGATCACAGAACAGGATAAACGATCTGTAAGTGAAGGTTGCCAAGTATAATTCTCTGTTCGCGTATTTCGCGATACCGTTCCGCTCTTGCTTTTCTATATCTCTGATATCATTGCCGGGCAGGGTTCCCATTGTTCGCGGCTCCCCCCGTTATAAACATCGACGAGATCATAACAGTTATGAAAAGCGCCGCGGCGTATTTGGGCAAGCGATTTCGGGAGATATATCCGTCTGAGCCAGCACTCCGCGAAGACATAACCCTCTATCGCTTTTAAGCTTTCGAGAAGTATGATAAAAGCCAAACGACTGCTTATATAAATCGCTGGTATAACGCAAATTTTCGCTTAAAACCTAAACTTGAAAAAATCCGTTATATCATCTTTACCCAATTTAATTACAAAATCCGCGGGGGTTTTAACCGTCTCGTTTTTGTAATTTAAATTGCAGTTAAAATGAATATGGGCGCCGAGCAGGGCTTCGTTCCCCGGCACGGCAAGCTCCTCTATTTCCTGATACAGCCCGAGCTGTTCGGGGTTTTTAACCCTCCATGTTTTGTGGGCGATATCCACTTCGCCCCATTCTTCCTCGCTCCCCTCGTAATACACATCCTCAAGGCTGTCGCAGCCCTGAAACGCGCCTTTTGGAATACAGCGCACTCTTTTTGGAATTGTCAGCCTTTTAAGGTTTTTACAGCCGGCGAACGCGTTCCTCGGGATATTTCCGATAAAACGCGACAATATGATGTCCGTGATTTTTTCGTTTCCCGCGAACACAACCTTGGCAAAGCTAATGATCGGAACCTCCCTTTGGCTTATGTGACGGTAGAACTCGGGGATTTTGATAACTCTGTCATCTACGCCGCCGAGCGATATCAGCGCCTGCGGCAGGCGTTCGGGGTTAAGCCAAATTATCGCGAAGTGGTAATCCATTCCGGGAGTCGGCGGCGTGGGGTCAAAAATCTTTTCCCTGTACTCAATGAAATCCATAATTGCCTCCTTGCTTTTATTCTCGTATTGTAAAGTTAAATGAAAACAGAGAACACCTCAGCCCTTGTGGTATAATGATTCTGCAATGATTCACCGTACCTCCCAAGAAAGAGAGATGTTCTCATG
>Ga0172377_10001060_pt1 | contig 27354 bp, 22 predicted proteins | sample Pumphouse3metaG_FD_119749 | JGI IMG/M metagenome (GOLD analysis project Ga0172377, IMG submission 119749) | Leachate microbial communities from a municipal landfill in Southern Ontario, Canada - Pumphouse #3 metaG | ecosystem: Engineered > Solid waste > Landfill > Unclassified | place: Canada... | reverse complement strand
TTCCCGGAATGACAGGTCGGGTCTGGGAGGGGGCTGGATCCCGGATCATATCACCCCACAGGCTCACTGAAGTTCAGGCTGGCGTACATTCCGCCTCCGGGCTGACCGGCTCAGTAGAGGTACAGTTTCAGGCCCAGGGGACGGTGGTCCGAGATCTGGTCGGAATAGTTTTGCCAACTGCCGAGGTATTCGTCCACACGGATAACCCGGCACTCGCTTTCGGGATGGTCCAGGGCGCCAAACAGCTCATTGCTCACCATAATGTGGTCGATGTGGGAAAGGTAGGAGGGATAGGAAACCGTGTTGTAGGTTGGATCCAGGGCAATGTGCATGTCCGCAAAGCGGTATTCCTGGGGTTTGTCCAGAAAGACCTGGAATACGTTGTATTCTGGGGGTTCGGCGATCTGGTCGTTGAGGTCTCCCACCACGATCACGCTGTCATCGGGGAAGTTTTCAACTATGTATTGGTCCAGCAGCTGGCAGGCCAGGCGGCGGCGGACTTCTTCGTCCCAGGGGTCGGTTTCGTCGATGTGGTTGTTGCCGAAGGCTTTGAAATGGTTGTTGACCACCTTCACATTCCGGCCCTGGAAATCCAGATCGAGGACGTAAGGTGCGCGGGGAAAGGGATTGGTTTCGCCCTCGAAGATGGTGTAGGCGTCGTTGACCTGGACGGCTCGAGTATCGTAAAGATAGGCCAGGCGATAGGATGTGGTGGCGTTGTAAACGTAGGCGGAATAATTGGGGATGAGGTTGGCGAGTTCGTAAAAGGCGGAATAATCCATGATCTCCTGGAAGGCGATGACGTCGGCTTGCATTTGCGGAACGATCTGGGCGATGGTTTGGAGGCTGGACGCGTCGAGCGGGAAAGTGCGGAGGTTCCAGGTTACCACCTCCAGGGATTGGTCCGTGCCAAAGCTCAGGATGCCGTCTTCATCCGGAGGCACCAGGGGGGTGTTTGTCCCGCAGCCGGCGAAAGCCAGCGCCAGGGCCGCCAGCAGCGGCAGGAGAGCATATCTGAGATATCTGTTCATTATCCGTCCAGTATTGTTATTAAGGAAAGTATAAGCCATGCAAGAATATTTCCAAACGCGGGCCGATCTTTTAAGCCGTCCGGATTTAGGAATGCTTTTTGCATACCATGGGATTAAGTATCATGGGAGGATACCGATGAGAAAATTCTTTATATTAGCCATAATGCTATCCCTGAGCCTGCTGTGGGCAGCCGCCGGGGATATCTGCCAAACAACGCCCACCGGAGTGAACGCCCGTTTGCAGGGCCTGCGGACGGCTCCGCTGGAGGCCGGCGAGACCGATGATCCGGAATTCCCCGAAACCGCGGTGGTCTCCAGGACCTATGCCCTGCCTTTCCAAACCGCCGAACTGAGTGTCCATTCCCTGGAGTGGAACGTTTTCGACCGCCAGGGCAATTTCCTTTACACGGAACAGAACCGCGGCCTGGAAGCCCTGAGCATCGGCAACAGCTTCAACTTCCGCGAAATGCGGGGCTTCACCGTGCTGATCACCACCCAGCTTGAAGACCAGGAGCATATCCGCACCCTGAGCGAGGCGGAGTTCAGCCTTTCCGGCAGCCAGCCCATTTCCCTGCCGCAAAGCGTCTCCCCCGCCTTCGTTGACGCCTACAGGGAGCTCGCGGACAACTATGATACCTCCTACCTGCGCGACCTTCCCGTGTCCCGGCCCAAAATGCTGATCCTCAGCCATACCAACCTCACGAACTACCAAAAAGACTTCGTGCAGTGGAAACGGCAGCAGGGTTTTGACGTTTATGTGGCCTACCAGAGCGAGATCGGCACCACTCTCAACGACTACCGGGCCTACATCCAGAACCACTACCAGCAATACCACTGCGATTATCTGCTGCTGCTGGGCGACGTTACCGGACAGGGTTCCTACACCATCCCCACGGCTTTCTACCCCTCCCCGGAATACGCCGAGAATGACGCCGACGACCACCAATACACGCTGCTGGAAGGGGACGACTATTTCCCGGAGATGCTGGTGGGCAGGCTGTCCTTCAACGACATTTCGGAATTTCTGACCATGGTGAGCAAATCCGTGGCCTATGAAAGCGCGCCCTTCATGGGCAACACCAGCTGGATGACCCGCGGCCTCACCGTTGCCGGAAACTACGCGGAAGGCGGATTGCGGCCGATCACCCCGGTGCAGATGTCCCGCTGGCTGCGCGACAAGATGCTGGACCACGGCTACGCGGCCGTGGATACGGTCTATTATCCTCCCACCTATCCCGGCACCTCGGCCATCACCGCTGCCATCAATCAGGGCGTGCAGTTCGTCAGTTACCGCGGCTGGGGCGACGCCAACGGCTGGCACTACCCCTCATACCACGTTCCGGACCTCAATTCCACCGTGAACGGCCCGCGCATGCCGGTGGTCTTCTCGATCGTTTGCAACACCGGCGATTTCGCCAACCCGGTGAACCCCAGCTTCGGCGAAAAGTGGATGCGCATGGGCAGCGTGGCCCAGCCCAACGGCTGCGTGGCCTTCGTTGGCCCCAGCGACCTGCACACCAAGACCAGGCTGAACAATTCCATTTCCAGCGGCGCTTTCCGCAGCATCTTCGATTACGGGGTGCGCGGCTTCGGCTCCAGCGTGCTGATGGGCAAGGTGGAGCTTTACAAGAATTTCCCCAACGATATCGGCCCGAACCAATATGTGGCCTTCTATTACCACGTTTACAACCTGCAGGCCGATCCCAGCCTGCAGATGTGGGTGCTGGTGCCGGACGAGATCCCCGAAAGCGTGATCGAAGGCGGCCTGAGCTTCGCCCCCAGCGCCTCCCACATCCGCGTCAACGCCCCCGCCAACCACGGGGCGATGGTAACGGGCACCCGGGACGGCATCAATTTCACGCACGCCATGATCAAAGACGGGCTGGGCATCCTGCCCATCGATCCCGAGGCGGACGGGGACATCATCCTCACCGTATCGCAGGAGAACTTTGTGCCGCTGATCCGCACCCTCAGCCCTTCCGGGCCAGCCGGCATCGGGATCACCGCCAACAGCGCCGCCCAGCAGACCCTGGACCCGAACCAGTCCTTGAACGCGGAGATCAGCCTGAAAAACTTCTCCGGCGCGCCCATCACGGTGAATGAGCTCAGCATCGCCGCCGACGGCCTGGCAAGCGTGGATTACAGCCACAGCCCCTTCACCATCCCCGCAAACGGCACCCAGATGATCAGCTTCAACATCACCGGTCATCCGGAGATCACTCCCCGCCGGCACATCACCTTTACCCTCGATGGCGGCGGCTCCGGCCTGAACGAGAGTTTCCAGATGTATGGCGGCGGCGCCGAATTCACCATCCTCGGCCATACTGGGACCATCGCCATCGGCCAGGTCTCCAGCGTGGAATTCCAGGTGATGAACACCAGCTCCAGCCCTCTGCAGAACGCCCTGGGGCAATGCGTATCCCTCACCGGGGCGGCAGCTTTCCTGGATGGCGGGAACGTGAACCTGGGCAATTTCGAACCCGGCGAGACCAAAACCTTCAGCCGGGACATCAGCGTGGTGGCCGACATCTGGCCCGGGCGCAACCTGCCCCTGAAGCTGGTGGTGACTTCCAGCGGATACACCCACACCAGCTATTACCGGCTGACGGCGGGAACCCCTGTGAGCACCTCGCCCACGGGACCCGACGAATACGGCTATTACGCTTATGACAGCTTCGATACGGACTTTGCCCAAGCCCCCGTTTACGACTGGGTGGAGATCGATCCGGCGCTGGGCGGGCAGGGCACGGTCTGGCTGATCATGGACGACGGCTCCCTGACGGTCGATCTGCCTTTCAGCTTCCGATTCTACGGACGCAACTACAACCACGTGACCATGTGCTCCAACGGCTGGATCTCGCTGCTGCCGACCGATATGGCGGATTTTTACAACCACTACATCCCCGCCGCGCTGGGCCCCTACGCCATGATCGCCGGCTATTGGGACGACCTCAAAGGCATGAAGACCGGCGTGGACGACCAGGGCAATGGCATTTTCAACGACATCCGCCTGATCCGCTGGCACGACGTGGCCAACAACCGCTATATCGTGCAATGGAACGATGCCTACAACCAGTATAACATCGACCTGATGGAAAACGCCTCCCTGGAGAAATTCCAGATCATCCTCTATCCCCAAACCGGCCGCGACGGCGATATCGTGGTCCAGTTCCACACAGTGGATAATCCAGGCACCACCACCAATTACTGCACCGTGGGCATCGAAAACCACAATCAGACGGTGGGCCTGGCCTACACTCATGGAAATGTTTATCCGCCCACAGCAACGCCTCTCCAGGCAGGCCTCGCGGTGAAATTCACCACCCAGGCCACGGATGACTATGTTTCCGCCGCAGATCCCGTGGCGCCGGTTCCTTTCACGCTTCAGCAAAACTACCCCAACCCCTTCAATCCCAGCACCACTCTCTCCTTCTCGCTGGCCCAAGGCGGAGCGGCCAGCCTGGCGATCTACAACACCAGGGGGCAGCTGATCAGAACCCTGGTGAAGGAAGAGCTTCCCGGCGGCAGCCACAGCGTTGTTTGGAACGGCCTTGACGACGCCGGCAACGCGGTGAGTTCCGGGATCTATCTTTACCGGCTGGAAACCTCCGGCCAGAGCCAGACCCGCAGGATGCTGCTGATGAAATAAAGGCCCTGCGGCTTGCCCCGGCGGGCCGCTGCGACAGAGCATAAACCACGGCAGCGGGTGCTGAAAGACCAGACCCGCTGCCTGTCTTTTTGGGGGAAAACACTGCCCGGGAAAATCCAGGCAACCGGAGGCGGGGCATTTTTTTTATTGACACCTGAGCCAAATCCACATTTATGAAAATACATTCCCAGAAACTGAGGTATCAGCCCATGAAGATGGAAGAGCTCAATTATTACTACAACAAGTTCAAGTTCGGAGAGGACATTTTCCACCAACTGATGCAGAAACGGGTGCGCGACATCCTGCTGGTTTCCACCTTTTACGATGCCTTCATCTTTGAGCAGGACGGCCGGCTTTCCGAGCAGATCTTTGGGGAATACCGGCAGCTGAACCTCACCACCGCCCCCCGCATCACCAGCGTCCCCACCGGCGCCGACGCCCTGGTAAAGCTGAAAGAACACAGCTACGACCTGGTGATCACGATGATGCGCATCGGCGAGATCGGCCCCTTCCAACTGGCCCGGGAGATCAAGACCCACCATCCCGACCTGCCGGTGCTGCTGCTGCTGAACGTGGCTTCGGACTACATCATCTGGGAAAACCACCCCGAGGACAAACGCTACATCGACGACGTGTTCCTCTGGAACGGCGACACCAAGCTGTTCCTGGCGATGGTGAAGGTGATCGAGGACAGGATCAACGTGGATTTCGACACCGCCAACGGCCTGGTGCGCGTTATCCTGCTGGTGGAGGATTCGGTTCATTACTATTCGATGTTTCTGCCCTCGCTCTACAGCGTGATCATGCGCCAGACCCAGCGCCTGATCGAAGAGGAAGTGAGCGACATCAACAAGCGCCTGAGAATGCGCATCCGGCCCAAGGTGATCCTCGCGCACGACTATGAGGAGGCGATCGAGGCCTATCACCGCTACCAGGATTATCTGCTTTGCCTGATCTCCGACGTGCGCTACCGGGTGAAGGGCGAGGTTGATCCCCAGGCCGGGATCAAACTGCTGCGGCACATCAAGATGACAAACCAGGAACTGCCCATGATCCTGCAGTCGTCCGAAGACCACAACCAGGCCATCGCCGCTGAACTGGGGGTGAATTTCCTCAATAAAAACTCCAAGAGCATGCTCTCCAATCTGCGCAACTTCATGGTTTATAACCTCGGCTTCGGCAATTTCGTGTTCCGCAACGCCCAGGGCGTGGCGATCGATGAAGCGGCCAACATCGCCGAATTTGAGAACAAGATCATGCAGGTGCCGGAGGAATCGCTGGTTTTCCACAGCCAGTTCAACCACTTCTCAAACTGGCTGATCGCCCACGGCGAAGTGCAGATCGCCAAACGCATCCGGCCGATGAAGATCGAGGATTTCGCCAGCAAGGATGAGCTGCGGAAGTTCCTCTTCCACACTTTCCGCACCGTGCGCATCGATAAAAACCGGGGCAAGATCATCAACTTCGACGCCGTTTCCCTCACCGAGATGAACCAGATCATCAGGATGACGGAGGGTTCCCTGGGCGGCAAAGGGCGCGGGCTGGCCTTTCTGAACGCCCTGCTCTGCACCATGGATTTTGAAAAGAAATTCGAAAACATCAGCATCTCGCTGCCCAGCACCGCCATCATCGGCACCAACGAGTTCGACCTTTTTGTCGAAAACAACAACATCGTGGAGCTGGTGCAGGACAAGAGCGACGAGGAGATCGACGCCATTTTCGTGCAGGGCGAACTCTCGGAGCAGTTGGTGCAGCGCCTGGAGATCTATCTGGACGGAGTGCACTACCCCATCGCGGTGCGTTCCTCCAGCCTGCTGGAAGATTCGCAGGCACAGCCCCTGGCCGGGGTTTACCGCACCTTCATGCTGCCCAACAACCACCGGGACAAAATGTACCGCCTGCGCCAGCTGATGGACGCCATCAAGCTGGTGTTCGCCAGCGTTTTCCTCAGCGACGCCCGCAATTTCCTGGAAGCCCTCAATTTCAAGGCGGAAGAGGAAAAAATGGCCGTGATCATCCAGGAAACGGTGGGCACCGTCAAAGGCGAGCATTATTACTATCCGCACGTTTCCGGCGTGGCTCAGTCCTATAATTTCTATCCCACCAGCTACATGCTGCACACGGACGGGATCGCGAACATCGCTCTGGGGCTGGGCAAATCCGTGGTCGAGGGCAAGCTGAACTTCCGCTTCTGCCCCCGCTATCCGGAAACTGAGATGCTGCCCCAAACCGAGATGGTGCGCACGGCTCAAAAGGAATTTTACGCGCTGGACCTGTCCCGCAACGATTTTGACCTCACCCAGGGCGAGGAGATCACTCTGGCCAAACTGAATCTGAAAGAGGCCGAAAAACACGGCGTTCTGCGCTATCTGGCCTCGGTTTGGGATTATGAGAACTACCGCATCACGGATAACCTGGAAGAACGGGGCCTGAAGGTCCTCACTTTCAACGGCATCCTGAAATACCACTATTTCCCGCTGGCCAAGATCATAGAAGAACTGCTGGAGATCGGCGAGATCGCGCTGGGGATTCCGGTGGAGATCGAATTCGCGGTGAATCTGGACTATGACCACCAGTACAACAGCAAGCCCACTTTCTACATTCTGCAGGTGCGGCCCCTTTCCGTGAATACGGACGCCTACCGCATCGACCCGGACGCCCTGGACAAGAGAGAATTGCTGATGTACACCGAACACGGCATGGGCAACGGAGTGATCAACGACCTTACCGACGTGGTTTATCTGGACCCCCGCAATTTCGACAAGACCCAAACCGTGGAGATGCAGCAGGAGATCGAGAAATTCAACGAATCCATGGCCCGGCAGGGCAAGCGCTACATCCTGATCGGACCAGGGCGCTGGGGTTCCAGGGACAAATTTTTGGGCATCCCGGTCCGCTGGCCGCAGATCAACCGCGCCAAGGTGATCTTGGAAACCGGCCTGCGGGATTTCATCGTGGAAGCCTCGCAGGGCACCCATTTCTTCCACAACCTGGTGGCCATGAACGTTGGCTATTTCACCATCCCCTTTGTGTCCAGCACGGATTTTGTGGACGTGGAATGGCTGCTCCAGCAGCCGGAAGCCTCGCGGGGGAGTTACTTTGTGCACATCCAGTTCGACCACCCCCTGGTGGTGCGCATGGATGGGAAAACAGGACTGGCCGTAATCCACAAATGATCACATCGAACTATTGGTCGATCGAGCTCGAGCAGCTCGACCAGATGATGCCCTTCCGGGTGCGGCACATCCTGATGATCGCCTCGCTCTACGATTCCTTCGTGTTCGAGATCGACGGTTTTTTGGCCGAGCACGTGCAGGACGATTTCCACCTGATGAACCTCACCACGCAGCCGGCCATCTACCACGCCTCCTCTCTGGACAGCACGATGAGCCTGCTGAACCTGGAACGCATCGACCTCATCATCATCCATCTGGCCTCCATGCGTTCCATCTCGCTGGAACTGGTGAAAAGCATCAAGGCCCTTAATCCGGAGGTTCCCATCTTCTTCCTGATGGGCGCGCCGCAGGATCTGATGTTCGTGGAAAACCACCTCGAAGAACTGCAGGAAGTGCAGGATTTCTTTTACTGGAACGGTGATTCCAAGCTGGTGCTGGCCATCATCAAGCAATGGGAGTTCATCCGCAATATTGAGCACGACGTCAAGCTGCTGCCGGTGCCCATCATCCTGGTGGTGGAAACCTTCATTCCTTACTATTCCCAATTCATGCCCCTGCTGCAGGAACAGGTGATGCTGCTGAACCAGGCCGTGATCCGCCGCGAGCACCAGGATGTGAACAAAACCCTGTATATGAACGCCCGGCCCCGGGTGATGCTGCTGCACGATTACGACAGCGCCCTGGCTTTCTACCAGAGATACGCGGACCTGATCATCGGCATCATCAGCAACGTGAATTACCACTATATGGGCTCTTCCTTCCGGGACGGCGGACTCAAGCTGCTCCAGCACGTGCGCCAGGAACGGCCGAACCTGCCTTTCCTGCTGCAAAGCTTCAACCCCGAATACCACGATATCGTAACCAGCAACGAAGGAGAATTCCTCTACAAGGACCTCCCCGGCCTCAAAAACCGGCTGCAGCGCTGGCTGGAGCATGAGATCGGCTTCGGCAGGTTCATCTTCCGCCTGCCCGACCAAAGCGTGGTCGGAGAAGCGGAATCCCTGATCGGGCTGTCCCGGCAGATCGCCGAGATCCCGGATGAGAGCCTGCAATACCACTTCGAAAACGGCCACATCTACAACTGGCTGCGCACCCACGCGGAACTGGCCCTGGCCAAATACGCCGAAAAATTCCGCGGGATCAACGAGATCCACGTGCTGCGCGAACGCCTGGGCGAAGCTTTTGAATCCCTGATCTCTTACCGCCGCCGGGAAAAGATCCAGGAATGGAACCAGGAAAGCGATTTTCACCTGAACCTGATCTACAAGGTTGGCAACGACTCCATCGGCGGCAAAGGCCGCGGCCTGGCCTTTCTGAACGTGGTGCTGAACCGCTACAGCAACATCTGCGAGAAATACCCCGAAGTGCAGATCAGCGTGCCTGTCGCGGCTGTTCTGGCCACCGGCGTCTTCGACGATTTCCTGGCTGCCAATCCCGACCTGGCCGGCATTCCGGAGGAAGAAAAGCTCTCGGATGAGGAAGTTGACCGGCTGTTTCTTGGCTGCCAGCTGCCTCCATCCGTGCTGCCCGTTCTGGAGCAGATCATCCGGCAGGGCACTTTCCCGCTGGCGGTGCGCTCCTCCTCGATCATGGAAGATTCCATCGCCAACCCCTTCGCCGGGGTCTTCCGCACCTATCTGATCCCGAACAGCCATCCCGATCCCGCCGTCCGCCTCGATCAACTCACCCAGGCGATCAAGCTGGTCTGGTCCTCCCTCTACCAAAAATCCGCCCGGGTCTATCGCGAGAAGCTGCGTATCCCGGCCCGGGAGGAAAAAATGGCCGTGATCATCCAGAAAGTTGCCGGCTCGCTGCACGCGGAGCATTTTTATCCGCTGGTCTCCGGAGTCGCCCAGTCCTACAATTTTTATCCCGGTACAAACATGTCCCACGAAGACGGGGTGGTAACCCTCTCCACCGGCCTGGGCAAAACCGCGGTGGAGCGCGAACGCACCTTTGCCTTCTGCCCCCGCTTTCCAAACCGGGACATGTTTCAGGCCGTGGATATCGTGGAAGCCGCGCAAAGGCACTTTTACGCCATCCAACCCAGCCTCACCGAGTTCGACCTGAGCATGGGGGAAAACTCTTCCCTGGCCAAGGTGCGCGTTACCCAAAAACTCTGCGAGACGGACCTCAGCCTGCTCTCATCAGTTTGGGATTACGAAAACCGCGAATTCAAGGATGGGCGCCACATCCCGGGGCCAAGGGTGGTTACCTACCGCAAACTGCTGCACTACGCGGAATATCCGCTGGCGCCGATCATCCGGGACCTGCTGCTGCTGGGGCGTGAGGTTCTGGGCTGCGAGATCGAGATGGAATTTGCCTTCGACGTCGATCCCAGATCCGGCCTGGCGAATTTCCACCTCCTGCAGATCCGGCCCATCGCCGTCAACATCCAGCACTATTCCCAATCGCTGGAAAGCTACGCCGCCAAGCAAGACGAACTGGTGGTCTATTCTTCCTATGCCCTGGGCAGCGATATTGTGGAGGAGGTGGACACCGTCATCTTCATCCCCCCGGATCGCTTCGACATTGTCAAGACCGAGGAAATGGCCGTGGAACTGGACACCCTGAACCAAAAGATGCGGGAGCGGGGCAGTAAATACGTTTTGATCGGCCCCGGACGCTGGGGTTCCAGCGACCGCTTCCTGGGCATCCCAGTGAACTGGAGCCAGATCTGCAACGCCCAGATCATCGTGGAGGTGGTGCTGCCCAACATGTCCATCGAAGCTTCCCACGGCTCCCACTTTTTCCACAACCTCTTTTCCATGAACGTTGGCTACCTCACCGTTTGGGAAAAGGCGGCCAACGATTCTCTGGACTGGGATTGGCTGCTGGGGCTGGAAACCGAGGATGAGGGAAACTACTTCCTCGTTAAAAAAACTCCCCGCAATCTGCAATTTTTATTTGACGGGAAGAACGCCGTCATAATTAAGTGATTTATTGTGCCCTTTCACTTCTGAACGGTTAAAAAAGTACGATTTATTGCCGCTCAGGAAGCCACGGGGGTCTCGCGATTTTTTTGAAATAGCGTGTTTCAAATCAATACCATGGAGGTATCCCTTATAACCAAACACGAATTTCTGCATCAGGTTTCCGCCAAGAACGCGGACCAGCCAGAATTCATTCAGGCTGTCACCGAAGTAGTGGAAACAATCTGGGACGTTTACGATTCCAACCCTCAATACCGCAAAGCCAAGATCCTGGACAGGATCGTGGAACCCGAACGCGTTATCATCTTCCGTGTGCCCTGGCAAACGGATACCGGCGAAGTGATGGTCAACCGCGGCTACCGCATTGAATTCAACAGCGCCATCGGCCCCTACAAGGGCGGCCTGCGCTTCCACCCCAGTGTGAACCTGGGAATCCTCAAATTTTTGGGCTTTGAACAGATCTTCAAAAACAGCCTCACCACCCTCCCCATGGGCGGCGGCAAAGGCGGCTCGGACTTTAATCCCCGCGGCCGTTCCGACGAGGAAGTGCAGCGTTTTTGCCATTCCTTCATGCTGGAACTCTACCGCCACATCGGCCAGTTCACGGACGTTCCCGCCGGCGACATCGGCGTGGGCAAACGCGAGATCGGCTTCTTGTTCGGGATGTTCAAAAAGATCACCAACGAAGTTACCTGCGTGCTCACCGGCAAAGGCCTGGAATGGGGCGGCAGCCTCATCCGCCCGGAAGCCACGGGTTACGGCACCGTCTATTTCGCCAATGAAATGCTTAAGACCAAAGGTGAATCCCTCGAAGGCAAAACCGTGCTGGTCTCAGGCTCCGGCAACGTGGCCCAGTTCGCCATTCAAAAAGTGAACCAGCTGGGCGGGATCCCGGTCACAGCCTCGGATTCCGACGGCTTCATCCACGATCCGGACGGCATCAAAGGCGAAAAATGGGAATTCCTGATGGAGCTCAAAAACATCCGCCGCGGCCGCATCAAAGAATACGCCGACGAATTTGGCGTGAAGTACTACGAAGGCCAGGGCCCCTGGTCGATCCCCGGCCAGATCGCCCTGCCTTGCGCCACCCAGAACGAGATCAACGGCGAAGAGGCCAAAACCCTCATCAAAAACGGCTGTATCTGCGTTTCTGAAGGCGCGAACATGCCCACCACGCTGGAAGGCGTGGAAGTGATCCTGGGCGCTAAGATCCTCTACGGACCCGGCAAAGCCGCCAACGCCGGCGGTGTGGCCACCTCCGGGCTGGAAATGACCCAGAATTCCATGCGCATTTCCTGGACCCGCGAAGAAGTGGATGAAAAACTCAAAGGCATCATGAAGGCCATCCACGCCCAGTGCGTCAATTACGGCAAAGAAGGCGAATTCACCAATTACGTGAAAGGCGCCAATGTGGCCGGCTTCATCAAGGTGGCCAACGCCATGATGGATCAGGGCCTCATCTGATCTGAACCAAACTATATCCATAAGGGGAAAACAGCGTTTTCCCCTTTTTTCAGGATGTACGCCCTTCCGGTCAAAGTAGCCAAAACCCATCTATCTATTAAGGCTCTTTTCCAAATCGAGTAGGTGAGCCCGGAGGGCTGGAAGACACCGAGTTACTCACTCGGTTAACAAGAAAGCCTCAATTAATGTAATTTGTGCGAATTTGTGCAATTTGTGGATAGGCTTTTCGAAGCCCTGTCCTGCGGTCAGTTCCCTTCCAGCAAGGCCCCATAAAGCTCGGTGGCGCTTATGACACTGGCCGTCTGCAGTTCCCTGTTTTTCCTCTCGGCGATCAGGGCCGCCCGCGCCCTGCCGCCCTGATAGAATTTCCAGCCCAGGAAGGCTATAGGGACAAGCTTTACTAACTGCCCCTTCAGAGCGCTGTCCACGAACCACCAGATGATCGCCGCATTGATAACCAGGGAATTCACGCCGTTGCGCCAGTCGCCGCAGTAAAACTGGCCCAGGCCCGGCAGCCAGGTGGAGAGGCGCCTGGCCAGCTTGGGGTCTTTGCTCCCGGCTTGGGAATTGGCGTTTAGAAGCTCCAGCAGGGAAAGCACACCGGCGTCAGCCTCCATACCCTTGAGGGTGGCAAAGTCGCTGATCGCGCCAACGGCTTCCAGCCACTTGGACTGGAGGATGTAGTTCAGCCCCAAAAGCGCGCTGGCCCGTTCCCGGACGCTGGCAAACCTGCCCGTGCGGGCTTCCCGGAAGAGGATGAACTCGGCCAGGCTGGGGTTTCCCGCGTTCATCAGGATGATCGCCGTTTCGATGGTGTGAGAGGCGCGCAGGCTGTCAGTTTCCGCGGCATAGACGGCTTTGTCCGCGTATCTGAGGGCGCCGCGGAAATCAGCGAGTTCCCGGCTGGCCAGGGCGATCTTCAGGTGGATGGCGCTGGAGACGGGATTTGGGCTTTCGTAGCTCACAAACCTTTTGTATTCTGTGATCGCGGCATAGTATTCACCGCTTGCAAGCAGCGAATCCGCCACGGTTAGGATGGCCTGGTGGCTGGCTGCCAGGCCGATAGCCCAGATCAAGCCAAGCAGCAGCAGGCTAATTTTCTTCATTGATGATCCGTTCCAGCTCCCGGCGCAGTTCGGATCGGGCGCGTTCGTTATGCAGCCTGGCGGATACGGCGGAGCCATAGATGTTGCCCAGGTAGAAATAGGCGGTGGAAACTCCGAACAGCCAGCCGTCGAAAGATTTGATCCCAGCTTCGCTGAAGCCTTCCCAGGCGCGCCAACCGGAAAAAACGCAGAGGATGAAAGAGGTGATGCCGTCCCAAGTGCGGCCCGTATAGATCTTACCGCTGCCGGGCACCAGGGTGGACATCAGCGCGGCCAGGGCTGGTTTTTTAACCGGGGCGGAGCCAGCCTTCCCGATAATTGCCGAAAACCTCAGGGAATCAGTTCCCGCCAGATTTGTTCCGATCTCCCGGGCCTCGGGAAGCAGCCCGGTTTCCAGATAATTGGCTATCAGCAGGTGATCCCGGCGCTCCAGCTGCCGGGAGTTGGCTTGCCCGGGTTCCAGACGCAGATCTGCCAGCGCGGCCAGGCTGGGCGCGTGGTCTTGCAGGTTATAGTGATTGGCCGCCCGCAGCAGGTCCGCCTCGGCTTTCACGCCGGAACCGCGGGTTTGCACTGCTTCCAGCAAGCGGTTCGAGCGGGTATAATCGCCCAACCTGCGTTGGCAAAGCCCCGCCAGGTAGCGCAATGTGTCCGCCGTGGCCAGGGTGGAATCGGCCCCGCTGTAGTGGAAGGCCAGCTTCTGGTATTCATCTGAAGCGCGGCTGAAATCCTGCTCCGCAAGAAGCTGGGCGGCGAACCTGCGGTTCAGCAGCAGCATCTGGTCCTGGCCCCGCAGGGGAAGGATGCCGGCCAGCAATAACAGGATCAGCGGAAGAGCATGTGAAAATGGATTTCTCATCAGCCGCGGCCTCAGAAACGGTATTTCTCCACAGGGTCGGAGATCAGCCCGCCGCGCAGATCCGCTGGATCGTAATACCTGTGGCCCATCCCGTTGCAGCGCTGGATGCGGTCCGAACCCATGATGATGCCCAGGATCCCGTATTTGCTGAAGGCCTCTTTGGTGAATTCGGAGCAGCTGGGCTCGAACATGCAGGAAGGCTCATTCTGCGAAGAGATGAAAGTTTGATACACGGCCAGCGCGCCATAGAAAACCAGCTTCAGCTGTTCCACCGGGCCAAATTCCCCGATTACGTCCCGCCGTTCTCTGGCAGGGGAAACCGTGCCGCTCCAGCCTTGCATCACAGCCTGGTAATCTTCGCGGGCCGTGGCCAGGCACGCGGAAAACGCAGCCAGCAGCAGCAAAAAAAGCAGGCCCTTGTTGGCGCTCATCGTTCCCCGTCCGGGATCCGCTGTTCCAGAAGCCGGAATTGCAGCAGCAGCGCGGAGTAATCCTGGTCAAAAACGGGATCGCTGTAAACGATCTCCTCCCTTTTTCCGCCCTGGCCGGTTTTTTGCCAGAGGCTGATCCGCAGCGGGATCTGGTATCCCTGGTGGTCGAAATGGCCGTCATAGCGGTTGGCCAGGACCAGGCTGTCCCGGATGTCGTAGCTGTGGGAACTGGTCAGCTGCCTGCCCAGATATTGCAGTTCCACCCTTCCGATCGCCTGCTGCAGGGAATCCGGGGCCTGCCAGCAGATGCGCAAAGTATCGCCCCGCGCGGAGCTGGAACCGATTGTAAACCCGAGCTCCGAGAGGCCAAAATCCTCCCGAACCGCCGCCATCACCGCTGAAATGAAGGGCGGGGCCTGCGTGGAAGGCCGGTCCAGCCGGAACAGCTTCTCCTCCTCAGGATAGTAGATCAGCAGCTGCTCCCGGGAATAATGCAGCCACTGCTTCACCGGCGAACTCACGAAGACCATCACGTCGTCGGGAAACTGGATACGGAGCTTGCCGGAGCTTTGCTCCACCAGGGAGTCGGCCGTCACCGAACGGGTGAAATCCGCCCCGAAGGAGGACAGCACCTGCGCGCCAAGCGGCAGCTGCAGACAGATCAGCAGCGGGATCAGATAGTATTTCACAGGCAGAAAAAAAGGCCAGAGTGGTCTTCAGACCAGCCTGGCCTCGGGCAAATTGAGGTTAATACACCATATAAACAAGGAAATACACCGCGCAGGCCAGGGCGCAAATGGCAGCGCTGCTCCAAAGGACAGTGGTCAAAGGATCCCTTTGCTGATACTGGGTGTAATAATCGGTGGCGTAATCGACGGGTTTTCCCACAATGTCCGCCTGGGGCATGCCGTCCTGGGGAATGATCTCGGAATAATACACAGAACCATCGGTTCCGGTGTTGAAGGCCAGCGGCTCCGACATCTCAATAGTCTCCATTTCCACAAATTCGGCCTCGTCCACGGCCTCTTGTGCAAAAAGCGTCACCGAGGCCAGCAAGAGCATCAGCAACATGGCAAGCAGATTTTTGTACATCTTTTCTCCCTTGTGTTGATCAGCCGGTCGGAACCCCGCTTGAGGGCAGCTCAACCGGCAGAAATCCCAATTCTTGCTGAAGACCCTTCGCCAGGGAAGCGGCCTTCAATTTCCACACTTTATCATCTGACAATGTTGAATCGCTTGCGCTACTTTGGGTACATCAGAAATATATTTTCCTACGGTTGCCGCGGCATATTTGCTGTCAAGTTTTTTTTTGCCTCTGCCATCTTCGCTCCCATTATCAATACGGGATAAATACGGGATCAATACGGATTTCATCCGTATTGATCCCGTATTTATCCCGTATTGATAATGGGAAGGGGTCAGGAAAAGGGGATCTTGTCCTTGTGGCGGATGGAATCCAGGCGGTCGATGAATTCTTTGACGCTGGCCTTGAGGGCGGCCAGGCTGCCGTTGTTGTCGATCACCAGATTGCAGAGCGGGATCTTCACCAGGTCCTCGATCTGGGCGTCCATCCGGGCCTCGATCTGGGCGCTGGTTTCGCGTCCTTTTTTCAGCAGCCGTTGCAGGCGCTTTTTGCGGTTGGCGGTCACCAGCACGATGTAATCGAAACAGTGCTGCATGCCTGCTTCAAAGAGCAGCGGCACTTCAAAGAACAGGTATCTTCCCTGATGGCTGTCCGCGATCTGCTGCAGCGCGGTGAGGGCCATGGGATGCACCACGCTGTTCAGGAATTCCAGCTCCGCCTTGTTCCCAAAGACGATGGCGGCTATCTTCCGGCGGTCCGGCCTGCCGTCCTTGACCACCTCTTTGCCCCATCTTCTCACGATCTGGTTCAGGCTTTGGGGGTCGTCCAGCTGCAGCTGCGCGACCTCGTCGGCAAAAACCACATCGTAGCCTTGTTCGGCCAGCAATCTGGAAAACGAGCTTTTGCCGCTGCCGATGTTGCCGGTGATGCCGATCAGAATTGGTCCAGTTGCCATAAATTCCTCTTTTTGTTCACGACGTGGCGTCGGTAATGATCTGCAGAAGTTCCTCGTAAGCCACATTCACCTGGATCTCGCCGCCGCGGGCCACAGAGATCTGGGAATTCTGCTCCGAGACGATGATGGCGATGGCGTCCGAAACTTCGGTGATGCCGATCCCGGCCAGGTGCCGGGTGCCGAATTTCCTGGTGTATTCGGGTTTTTTGGAAAGCGGCAGCACCACCTTGGCGGCCATGATCCTGTCGCCGCGGATGATGATGGCGCCGTCGTGCAGGGCGCTGCGGGGGTTGAAAATGGTGAGGATCAGCCGCAGCGACATGGTGGCGTCGATCTGTTCTCCGCTGTTGATGTATTCGCTCAGTTTGCGGCGGTTTTCGATCACGATCAGGGCTCCGGTTTTACGGAAGGACATGGATGAGATCGCGTCTATCAGCGGCATGTAAAAGGAATTGCTTCCCTTTTTGCGCAGGCTGAGGTTCAGTTCGCGGGAAATGTTTATCCTGGACAGCAGCGAGCGGATCTCCGGCTGGAAAACGATCACCAAAGCCAGGATCCAGAAATTGCGCACGGCGTTGAGGACGGAGGTGACCATCCTCAAGTTGAGCGCTTCGGCCACGGTGGAAAGGACCACCAGAAAGATGATGGCGGCCAAAACATGCCAGCCTCCGCCCCGCTTCAGGATGTTCAGCCCCTGGTAAAGCAGAAAGGCAATGATCAGGATATCCACCAGATCGGCAAAGGTGGGGATCAGTACTTCCATCAGCCAGCCTCCTTGATGATCGCTTGCAAGACAGAGAAAAATTGGCGGTGCGCCTTCACATCGTGCACACGCACGATTTCCACGCCCTGCCAGGCCGCAGCCGCAGCCGCGGCCAGGGTTCCGCCGATCCGCTGTTGGGCATCGGAGGGATCGACAGCGGCGATGAAGCGCTTGCGGGAAGCGCCCAAAACCAGGCCCAGCCCGTGTTTCCTGAAAGCCTCCAAGCCGGCCAGCAGGCGGAAATTGTGCTCCGCCGTCTTGCCGAAACCGATGCCGGGATCCAGCAGGATGTTCTCCCTCGCGATTCCATGCGTGACGGCATGATCGATCCTGGCGGTGAAAAAAGCGTTGACCTCGGCCAGAACGTCGCCGTAAACAGGGTTTTCCTGCATCGTTTCCGGCTGGCCCAGCATGTGCATCAGGATCAGCCTCACCCGGGGATGGGCAGCCAAAACTTCAGCCATCCGGGGATCATGGCGCAAAGCGGAGATGTCGTTGATGATGCCGGCGCCCAGTTCTATCGCCGCGGCCGCCACTTCGCTCTTGCGGGTGTCCACCGAAACAGCCAGCTCCGGCCAGTTTTCCCTGATCCTGGCTAAAACCGGGATCACGCGCCGCAGCTCCGCATCCGCGGGAATTGGCTTGGCGCCGGGCCGGGTGGATTCTCCGCCGATATCCAGGATATCCGCTCCTTCCTCCACCAATCTGGCCGCCTGGGCCAGGGCCTTATCGGGGTCCGCGAAGCGGCCGCCGTCTGAAAAAGAGTCGTCCGTGACGTTCAGGATCCCCATTATCCGGGGCGTCCGGAAAGCTGGCAGATTCAAAAGCGGGCTATTCATGCTACAAGAGAAAGTTCAAGGTTAGAACGTATTCCCGGCCGGATTCCGGAGCGCTGGTGAAGCTGAACCTGCCCTGGAGGAGGATCTGTTTGGCCTCCTCAAAATAGCGCGGGCCGGTCTGTTCCATGGACTCGATGCTGCTTTGGACAGGGCGGGCGTATTGATCGAGCCTGAATTTTAGGACCACCCTCCCCGCAGCGCCAAAATCGTGTTTATAGCCTTCCGGAAGCTGGAATCTTACCCTGCCGCCAGTTACGGAATAGTCCACCGCGCCGCCCTGCAGCTCACGGCTGCCGGGACGCCCGGCGGGAATCCCGCGCAGGGGATTCAGAGGGTTGTTGGGGATCCGGACCAATGGGGTTTCCGGCTTCACGGCCAGGGCCGGGGTTTCCAGCAGCTCGCTGTCTGCCGGGGGCGTTTCCGCGCTTTTCAGCGTTGCCGGTTCCGGCTGGCTGCTTTGCGTTTTGGCTGGCGGGGCCTGGGTTGTGGCCGGGGGCGCGGGGCTGGCCTGGGATCCCGGCACCAGAGCCTCCGGCCCGGTTTCTTCGATCACTTCGGCGTCGGCCATTTCCGGCGGCGCCAGTTCAAACTCATACCAGCGGGGCATCAGGACGGGCTTGATCACAAACATGCTGAATAGCACCAGCAACAGCGCGTGCAGCAGCAGCGAAACCGCCAACGCGCGCTGGAGCCCGTTGCGGAAAGTGATCACGGTGCCACCACCGGTTCCGTGGCCACGAAAACCCGCTCAAATCCGGCTGCGCGCACCACGTCCATCAGGCTGATGACATTTTGCAGGGGCGTGGCTCGGTCCGCGGACAGCCGCACCACCTGCTCGGGACTGCTGAATTCCTCTTTCAGCGCGGCACCCAGGCCATCCAGGGTATAGGTTCTATCCATGAACACAATGCTGCTGTCGCTTTGATACTGGATGTGCAGGATCTGCCGGGTTTGCCGCTGTTGGGATACCGAGCCTGGCAGTTTGAAAGGCAGCCCGGCCTGGGCGGCAAAGTTGGAGGCGATCAGCAGAAAGATGAGTAGCAGAAAGATCACGTCGGTCATCGAAATGAGTACCGTGCTGCTGATCTTTTTGCGGGAAATGCCCAGTTTCATGGTCTGTGCAGTTCCTTCCCCAGTGCTTTTTGAAAGCGGATCTCGTGTTCGATCGCCTGGTTCTGCATTTCCTTGGCGATGTTTTCCATGTGCTGCACCAGGTCGTTGTGGAAAATGATCGCCGGAATGCCCACTGCCAGGCCGCCCACGGTGGTGAGCAAAGCCTGCCAGATGCCTCCGGCCAGGGTGTTGATGTCCACGCTGTTCTGCCCCTGGCCCTGGATGTTCATGAATACGCTCACCATGCCGGCCACCGTGCCCAGAAATCCGATCAGCGGAGCGATGGCGGAAAGCGTGGCCAGCCAGCCCATCCCTTTTTCCAGCTTGTGCAGTTCCAGATTCGCGGTGGATTCCATGCTGTTTTCCATCAGGCGCGGATCGTCTGTCTGAGAATTGTAGAGCTTGTCCAGCATCAAGCCCAGCGGACTGCTGAGGCCGTGGATGCGCAGCACAGCGCGGATGTTGTCCAGCTTGTCCTGCTGGGCCAGGTAATAGCGAAGTTTTTCATTGGCCTTGCGCACGCGGGAAACCTGGCGGTACTTTTCCAGCACAATGGCCAGCACGGCGATGGAAACCACCACCAGCACATACATCAGAATGCCGCCCCGCAGCAGAAGATTCATTAAGGACATGTCGCTCCCGTTTGGATCAATAAGGCGGGAGGCTGTTTTCTCCCGCCTTTTATATTACGCGTTAATGGGTGTTAAGCTCAACCGTGTTGCTGTTGGAATTCGCGCATGAACTCGGCCAGGGCGTGGGCCGCAGGCAGAGGCAGGGAGTTGTAGGTGCTGGCGCGGCAGCCGCCCACGTCGCGGTGTCCCTTGAGGCCGATCATGCCGTTCTTTTTGGCTTCGGAGATGAAGAGCGCTTCCAGCTCCTCGCTGCCCAGGCGGAAGGTGATGTTCATCAGGGAGCGGTCTTCTTTGTCCACCGTGCCTTTGTAATAGCCTTCGGAAGCGTCGATGGCGTCGTAGATGTACTTGGCCTTGGCGATGTTGTTCTGCTCGATCATCTTCAGCCCGCCGAATTCCTCGATCCACTTCAGAACCAGGCCGATCATGTAGATGGTGAAGGTGGCCGGAGTGTTGTACATCGAGCCCTTGCTGGCCATCAGCTTGTAGTCCAGCATCGAGGGCTGGCCCGGAAGGGCCTGCTCCAAAAAGCTCTTTTTGATGATGACCACGGCGGTTCCGGAGGGGCCCACGTTCTTTTGGGCGCCGGCATAGATGAGGTCATATTTATGCGCGTCGATCGGTTTGCTCATGAAATTCGAGGACATATCCGCGATCAGGGGAATGCCGGCCGGAACGTCCGGATCGCTTTTCCACTCGGTGCCATAGATTGTGTTGTTGGTGGTGATGTGCAGATAGCTGGGATTGGCGGAAAGCTGCCAGGCCTTGGGAACGTAGCAGAAGCCGCGGTCTTCGGCGGTGGCGGCCAAATGCACGGCTTTGCCGATCTTTTTGGCCTCGGAGATCGCTTTCTTGGACCACACGCCGGTGTTGATGAAGTTGGCTTCCTTGCCGTCGAAGGCAAAGTTCATGGGCACCATCAGGAATTGCAGGCTGGCCCCGCCCTGCAGGAACAGCACTTCATGATCGTCGCCGAGCCCGTAGATCCGCTTCACAGCGGCGTTCGTCTCGTCGATGATGGCCTGGTATTCCTTGCTGCGGTGGCTCATCTCCATCACAGACAGCCCCATGCCCTTGTAGTTGAACAGGTCCGCCTGGGCTTCGCGGAGAACTTCCTCCGGAAGCACCGCGGGTCCTGCGTTGAAGTTGTGTACGCGTTCCATTTTATCCTCCTGGAACAGATATTTTTTGCTGAATACACTCTTTTCTGATGCCGCTGTTTCAGGCAAGACTTTTTTTCAGGAAGCAAAATATTGGTTGACGTTTTGGGCCATTCCAGCAACTGGAAACCAAGGTACAAACTTATGATCCATCAGCTCCTGCACGACAAAAAGGTAGTTCTGGCCTCAGCCAGCCCCAGGCGGAAAACCCTGTTGGCGATGCTGGGGCTCACCCCCCTGATCATTCCGGCCAGGGTGGAAGAGCCCCTCAGCGCCGAAAAACCCTATCTTCAAGCCATGCGCCACGCCAAAAACAAAGCCCAAACCATCGCCGGCCGGATGGACGGCGAAACTTTGGTGATCGGCGCGGACACCATTGTGGTGCTGGATGGCGCGATCCTGGGCAAGCCTGCCGATCCGCGCCAGGCGGTGGAGTACCTGAGCCGGCTGTCCGGTCACACCCACAAGGTCTATACCGGGATCAGCCTCTGCTGGCGCAAAACCTGCCAAACCCGCTACGAGCGCAGCTTGGTGGAGTTCGCCCCGCTTTCCGAAACCGAGATCCAGGCCTACATCGAAACCGGGGAACCCTTCGACAAAGCCGGCGCCTACGGCATCCAGGGCTATGGCTCGCAATTCATCCGCCGCATCCAGGGCTGCTATTTCAACGTGATGGGCTTTCCCATCCATCTCTTCTATAAGATGATAGAAGATCTCTTTAAAGAAAACACTTTGGAAATATAAGGGTATCTTGATGCCAGCCAGATATATCCATAACGCCCATTTTTATATCGACGGCAGTTTCGCCAACCAGGTCAGGGGACTGCTGGTGGAGAATGGAAAGATAGCACGTCTGCTTCAGACAGGCGATGGCATCGATCCCGCTTGGGAAAAGACCGACCTGCAGGGTTCCTGGGCCTATCCCGGCTTCATCGACGCCCACACCCACAGCTTTTCCGGCGGCCTCTACGAGGACGGGGTGGACCTGGCGGGCTGCGCTTCGATCGAGGAAGTGCTCTCCCTGCTCTCCGCGGCGGCGCGGCAACAGCGGGAACTGCTGATCGGCTGGCGCTTTGACGAAGGCCGGATCAGGGAAAAACGCTTTCCCAGCGTAAAAGAGCTCGATTCTGTTTGCCCGGATGCGCGGCTTTTGCTGCGCAGAGTGGACGGGCATTCCTGCGTGCTCAATTCTCTGGCCCGCGAGGCCATCCCCGGCCTCGGCGGCAGGGATGAGGTGCTGATCGCCCAGGATAACGATCTGGCGGTAAACTGGCTGCAGGACAACTGCTCGGAAGAGACCATCCTGGCAGCCTATCACTCCGCCGCCCGCACCGCTCTGCGCGGAGGATTTACCGCCATCCACACCATGATCGGCGACGCCCAGATGAGCGTTCAACATTACCAACTGATCCGGGACCGCCGGGCTGAGTTTCCGGTGCGCTTTGAACTCTATCCCCAAAGCTTTGATGTCGATGCCGCCCTGGAGCTGGGCGCTAAAAGGATCGGCGGCTGCATTTTGGCCGACGGGTCCATCGGTTCCCGCACCGCCGCCTTGGACAAGCCTTACGCGGATAGCGCCACCAAAGGGCGGCTGTACCAGAGTGACGGTTTTTGGGCCGATTTCGTTTCCCGCGCCCATCAGAACGGCCTCCAGGTCTGCGTGCACTGCATCGGCGACGCCGCCATCCGGCAGCTGAACCGGGCTTACGCGCTCCACCCCAGCAGCGAGGTCCGGGAACTGCGCCACCAGCTTATTCACTGCGAAGTGACCCCGGATGGGCTGATCAGCGGGATCGCTGCTTCCGGGGCCGTGCCGGTGATGCAGCCTGCCTTCGATCTTCTCTGGGGCGGCGATTCCGGCCTCTACGCCCAGAGGCTGGGAGAGCGCTGGCAAAGCATGAACCGCTTTAGAACTCTTGCCCGGAAAGGGATCCGGGTCTGCGGTTCCAGCGACTGGTATGTTACCGACTTGAACATCGCCATGTCGCTGCACGCCCTGATCCATCACCACAATCCGGATGAGCGCCTCACTCCGGCTGAAGCGATAAAGGTATATACAGAGAACAACGCCTGGCTCAACCATGAGGAAAACCTCCGCGGCCGCATAGCTGAAGGCATGCAGGCCGACCTGAGCGCGATGGACACCGATTTCACCCGGCCTTTTGACTGGCGGGCCTGCCGCAGCAATTTCATCATCCGGGCAGGAGAGCTTGTTTATGCCTCTGACAAAGCCTGAATTCAGCCCCGGCGACCTGCACCGGATCATCCAGGCGGAACTGGCGGAACACCCCCAAGCCCGCTATGCTGACCTATACAAGCTGCTGCATCAAGCCTTTTACGGCCCCACCCATATCCTGCCCGATCGAGAGGCCATCGCCGCCGGCATCCGTCAGGAATTTGCCTCGCTTACAACCGAAAACCGCGCTCCGTTTCAGGACATCGGCTGTGGCAGGGCTTTCATCCGCCTCAACCTCGCCGCCCTCGCCAGCCAGGAAACCAGGGACGCCAGGGCCGGAAAAGAACACCCCCAGATACTTCTGCTTACCCAGTGCGTCCTGGCTTCAAGGCTGGAAGGGTCATACACCCTCGAAGATTGGCGGCAGACCTGGGATAAAGCCCGGCCCCTGGTGCTGGAATACATCTCCCCCGCTCCCTCTGAACTCGCCCTCATCCAGGCCTGCCTCACCGCCGGGAACATGCCCTCCCACACAGCTGTTTACCGCGAACTCTACCAACCCCATTACCGCGTGATCCACCACAGCCTTACAGGCAAATTCACAAATATTTAAAGGATAGCCCATGAATCCCGTCCGCGTACGTTTCGCGCCCAGCCCCACCGGTTATTTGCACATCGGCGGACTCCGCACCGCCCTCTACGATTTCCTTTTCGCCCGCCACAGCGGGGGAACCTTCATCCTGCGGATCGAGGATACAGACCGCTCCCGCTATGTGGAGGGCGCGGTGGAAAACCTGATCGCCTCGCTGCACAGCCTGGATATTCATTTTGACGAAGGACCCGGCATCGGCGGGGACTTTGGGCCCTATATCCAAAGCCAGCGCCTGGAGCTCTATCAGCGCGAAGCCGCCCGGCTGCTGGGATCCGGCCATGCTTACCGCTGTTTCTGCTCTCCCGAAACCCTGAACCAAATGCGCCAGGAACAGCAGCAAAGAGGTGAATTCGTGAAATACGACCGCCGCTGCCTGGCCCTTTCCGAAGCGGGGATAGAGGCCAAACTGGCCAACAACGAACCTCACGTCCTGCGCCTGAAAATGCCGGACAACCGCGTTTTCAGCTTCGACGACCTCATCCGCGGCCACGTGGAAATGGACGCCGCCCAGTCCGACGACCAGGTGCTGATCAAATCCGACGGTTTTCCCACCTACCACCTCGCCGCCGTGGTCGATGACCATTACATGCGGATCTCCCACGTCATCCGCGGCGAGGAATGGCTCTCCAGCACCCCCAAACACATCTGGCTCCACGAGTGCCTGGGCTGGCAGACCCCGCTTTGGGTGCACCTGCCCCTGATCCTCAATCCCGACCGCAGCAAGCTTTCCAAGCGGATGAACGACGTTTCCGTGGAGAGCTATCTCCAAAAAGGCTATCTCAAGGAAGCGCTGCTGAATTTCGTCGCCCTGCTGGGCTGGCACGGCGCCGACGACCGCGAAACCTACAGCCTGGATGAGCTCTGCGCGGAATTCAGCCTTCAGCGGGTCAGCAAATCCGGAGCCGTCTTTGACCTTGCCAAACTGGACTGGATGAACGGCTGGTATCTGCGCAATCTGCCCCTGGACGAGGTTGTGGAACGCTCCCTGCCCTGGTTCGAAACTGAAGGTCTGAGCCTGCCGGAGCCTGCCACCCTGGCCCGGATCGTTGCCGCGGCCCGGGAACGCTGCACCCTGCTGCCGGAGATAGCGGCCTACGCCAGGATGTTCCTCTGCCCGGCTGAACTATCTGAGCAGGACCGGGATTTTCTTCACAGCGAAGATTCCCAGAGGGTCCTGCGCTGGTTCCAAAGCCAATTGCCACGCTCCGGAGGGGTCGATCCCGCCGCCATCGACAGCATCGTTAAGAACGGGATCAGCGAACTCGGCCTCAAAGGCAAAGCCTATTACACCCCGCTCCGCCTGGCCCTGATCCATCAGTCCCACGGTCCCGAACTTCCCGCCACCTTTGTCATCCTCGGCTGGGAAGAGATCCACAGGAGGCTGGGGCGTGAGTTGCGTAGTTAGCGCATAACAAGCCTGAAAGCGAAACAGGATCTGCGATCCTGCCGCTTTGACGAAATTTATCAACAGCAACCGGGGCTAAAACCGCGAAAATCCCTTGACTTTTCGACCGGTTGATATTACTTGGTCGAATGTTCAAGGCGCCGGGCTGATCTGGCCTGATAAGCGGCCTTGAACAGAAAGCGAGGTTAACCCATGAGCCCTGTGATGGACAAAAAAGAGCGTATCCTGAGCGCCGCGACGGAGCTGTTTTCCCGTTGGGGCTACAGCAAGACCTCCCTGGACGAGGTGGCCCGCAGCGCGCGCATCGCCAAGGCCACCATCTACTATTATTTCCCCAGCAAGGAGCAGCTTTTCATCGCCGCCATCAGCAGCAAAGCGGAGGAGTTTTTCACCAAGCTCAACGAAGATATAGATTCCGCCCGCAATTTTGAGGACAAGCTCTCCTGTTTCCTGCGCTTGCCGATGGTCTACATCTTCGAGAACATGCCGATCCTGATCGAAGCGATGCACCAGATCCCAACCGATTACCTGGAAAATCTGGAAGAGCGCCGTAAAGATTACCGCGACCGCATGAACGCGCTGCTGGCCGGCATCATGGATTACGGCCAGGAGCTCGGCATCATCAGCGACTGGGTGGATTCCCTGCGCTTCAGCGAACTGATCAACGACTGGTTCATGCTGGGCGACAACTGGATCGACCCCCAGGACTGGGACAAGATCATCCGGCGCATCGAACGCGACCACGAATTGATCGTGAGGCTCTTGCTGCACGGCATCATTAAACCGGAACAAAAAACAACAAGCAAGCAAACAAACAACGGGGTTTGAACCATGAAACACCTTATCACCGCAGGCCTGGCCTTGATCGCGGCGGCAGGACTGGCCGGCATCAGCCTGGAAGAAAGCATCGCCCAGGCCAGGGAACACAACAGCAGCCTGCTGATGGCGCGGGAGGAACTGGCCAGGGTGGACCAGAGCTATAATGAGGTTCGGGGCGGCTTTTTCCCCAAATTGAGCCTGGCCGGCGGTTACAGCCTGGAAAAAACCTACCTGCCGGATTCCGTCCTCTCCGATCCCATCGACCTCACCCAATACATCAATCCCCAAACCGCCAGCGACAACGATTATTTCCTGGCCGGTTCCGTATCCGAACTCGCCAATTCGCTTCTGCCTGTTTCACCGCTGAACGAAGGCTCGCTGGCTGTCTCTCTGCAACTGGAACAGGTTCTCTTCGCCGGAGGCAGGCTCAGCTACGGGCTCAAGGCCACGGACCGCTACCGGAACATCGCCCGCCTGAACCTGAAAGTACAGGAACAGGATGTGGTGCTGAAAACCATCCAAATGTTCTATTCCTGCCTGCTCACAGGCAAGCTGGTTGAGGTTCAGGATGAGGCGCTGCAAACCGCCAGACGCCATCTGGAGCGTGTGGAACTGCTTTCCCGGGAAGGGCAGGTGGCGGAATACGACGTCCTGCGGGCCAGGCTGGAAGTGGCCAAGCTCGAGCCCCAGCTGCTGCTGGCGCGCAACCACCACAACCTCGCCCTGGCCGCTTTCCGCCAGCAGATCGGGGATACCGGGGAACAAGCCCAACCGGAAGGTGAATTCAGCCTGCCCCAGCCTTTGGAGCTGAGCCTGGAGAACGCCCTGGCCCTGGGTATCGAAAACAGAAGCGAACTGGCCATGGCCAGCCTGGCCACCGAAGCCAGGGAACTGCTGTGGAAAGCCCAGCGGGGTAGCTATCTGCCCTCGCTGGGGCTGCAGGCCAGCGCCTCGCTTTACACCGCGGCGGATGAATTTGCCATCGAAGCGGGTGATTACGGAACCAGCTACAGCGTGGGCATCGGCATCTCCGTTCCTCTGTTCGACGGTTTTTCCACCCGCGCCAAGGTCCGCGCCGCCCGCCACGACTATCTGCTGGCCAAGCTT
>Ga0172377_10001058_pt1 | contig 27393 bp, 25 predicted proteins | sample Pumphouse3metaG_FD_119749 | JGI IMG/M metagenome (GOLD analysis project Ga0172377, IMG submission 119749) | Leachate microbial communities from a municipal landfill in Southern Ontario, Canada - Pumphouse #3 metaG | ecosystem: Engineered > Solid waste > Landfill > Unclassified | place: Canada... | reverse complement strand
AGAAGTTCTAGAATTTGTTTCCCGAGCGGATGAAATACTTTTAGATTAGAATTTTCACAAAAAAATGACACTTGTTATAATTTTGGATTTGTAAATGTCTGATAGACAGATATATACAAAAAGAAAAATATAACAAGTGTTAAAAAACTGTGAAAATCCTGGCTGGAAGCATTCCAGTGGAGAAGTAGTTTTAGATTAGGCTAGAAGTTAACAAATGAAAGACTATACATTACTTTAATGTGATGTTGAAGGATCTTTTCTGACCAGAAGTTCTAGAATTTGTTTCCCGAGCGGATGAAATACTTTTAGATTAGAATTTTCACAAAAAAATGACACTTGTTATAATTTTGGATTTGTAAATGTCTGATTGACAGATATATACAAAAAGAAAAATATAACAAGTGTTAAAAAACTGTGAAAACGCGAAGTTGGAGGCCGAGGGATTTCTATCCTAATTTATGAATAGTTATGCCACTTCTTAATTTTGGTTCAAACCAAGTGGTTTTAGGAGGCATAATGTTTCCAGTGTCAGCTATGTTAATTAGTTGAGCCATAGAGACAGGATATAATGCGAAGGCTACTGCCATCTCACCAGAATCTACTCTTTCTTTAAGAGCTCCAAGTCCTCTAATACCACCAATGAAATCTATTCTATCTGACGTTCTTAAATCTTTAATATTTAAAAGTTTATCAAGAACTCTATTGGACAGGACTGTTACATCTAATGTTCCTATAGGATCTTCATCATCATAAGTACCTTCCTTAGCAGTTAGTGAGTACCATGAGCCGTTTAAATACATTGAAAAATTATGCAAAGAAATAGGCTTGTAAATATCGGAGTCTTTCTTTTCAACGATAAAATCTTCCTCAAGCTTTTCTAAAAATTCTTGATTAGTCATGCCACAGAGATCTTTGACTACACGATTATAATCAATTATCTTAAGTTGACTTTCAGGAAAAGCTACCGCCATGAAATAATTATATTCTTCTTTACCCGTATGATGTGGATTATTAGCCTTTTTTTCTAGTCCGACCCTAACAGCAGCAGCAGTTCTATGATGTCCATCCGCTACGTAAAAAGCAGGGATATGACTGAATATATTAGTAATGCTGTCTATAGTTTCTTGATTTTCTATAAGCCAAAACTTATGGCCGAATCCATCTTCAGCTACGAAGTCATACTCTGCAGGTTTTTTTACAATATCAGCTACTATCTCATTAATCTTACTATTATCATGATAAGCGAAGAAAACAGGCTCAATATTAGCATTTTGAATGCGAACATGAATCATTCTGTCATCTTCTTTAGCCTTACGAGTTAATTCGTGCTTTTTTATAGTACCATTTACGTAATCTTCTATATTAGCACATAAAACGATACCATATTGAGTACGACCTTCCATGGTTTGAGCATAGACATAATAATATTCTTTAGGATCTTGTTTTAACCATCCATTCTTTATCCATTGATTAAAATTCTCTACAGCTTTATCATAAGCAGGTTGAGAATGTTCATCAATAATAGGATCAAAGTCTATTTCTGGTTTGATGATATGAAGCAGAGATTTTTCTCCAGCTTCTTTTTGAGCTTCTTTAGAATTAAGTACATCATATGGTCTAGAAGCGACTTCTTTTACCAAATTTTTAGGAGGACGTATAGCTGCGAAAGGTTTTACTTTTACCATATCTAGTAAATTTAATAGTTGTATTAAGATAAAAGTGGTTAACTATAAATCTAAGGTTACAGAAAAATAGCTAACCACATAATAGCAAAATTGTGATTTTAATGTAGGTTAAGACATTAAAATCAAGTGATAGGGGATCATATTCCCGGTTAATGAAATATTTCAAGAACCTATCAAAGGTTAATTTAGTTAGTAAAAAGGAACGGTTAATATAACGGGCCCGGCCCGTTATGGGGTTATTTATTCAGTTGGAATCTATTGATTCCTTCTTTGAAAAATTTACAAATTTGATTGATGGCTGCTACGCCAGCATTAATATTAGCTTCCATGGTTTGTGCTCCCATCTTTTTCGAAGTAGCGAAAACACGAGTGCCAAATTTCTCACGGAGCTCAGCTATATTATCAGGGGCAATATCTGCGATAAATTTCAAATCTTCTCTTTCAGATAATGCTTTCATTAATCCATCTTCATCAATGACTTCTTTTCTCGCAGTATTAAGGAAACAAGCTCCCTTTGGCATCTTCGTAAATAAGTCATATCCAATAGACTTAATAGTTTGAGATGTAGCAGGAATATGAATAGATAGGAAATCTGATTTAGAATATAATTCTTCTAGTGTTGAGACTGCTTCTACACCATCACTTTCTATTTTTTCTTTAGGAATAAATGGGTCAAAAGCTATAATATTCATACCAAAACCTTTAGCATGATTAGCTACACGACGACCGACATTTCCATAAGCTTGAATACCTAAAGTTTTATCTTTTAATTCAATCCCTGTTCCAGGAGTAAATTGATTTCTAGACATATAAATCATAAAACCTAAAGCTAATTCTGCGACAGCATTTGCATTCTGTCCAGGAGTATTCATAGCTACTACGTTATGAGCAGTACAAGCATCTAAGTCAAGGTTATCATAACCAGCACCAGCTCTGACTACTATTTTTAATTTTGGAGCAGCTTCAATAACTTCTTTAGTAACTTTATCAGAACGAACGATAAGAGCGTCAGCATCAGCTACGGCTTCATAAATTTGAGAGACATCTGTGTATTTTTCTAACACACCAAGTTCATATCCATTTTCTTTAGTTATAGTTCTTATTTGATCAACAGCGACCTTTGAAAATGGTTTTACAGTAACGATTTGAATTTTCATTGTATTATTTATTTATGAGAAGCTTCAAATTCTTGCATGCATTTAACAAGTGCTTTGACATCATCAAGTTCACATGCATTATAAATAGAGGCTCTAAAACCACCTACTGAACGATGGCCTTTAATACCTACCATATTTCTTTTAGTGGCAAATTCTAAAAATTCATCTTGTAGATTTTCCTTGCCTTCAGCCATTACGAAGCAAACATTCATTATTGAACGATCTTCTGGTTCAGCAGTACCTGTGAAAAGAGAATTTCTATCTATTTCATTGTATAAAGTAGTAGCCTTTTCTACGTTTCTTTTATGTATAGCTTCTACACCACCCATTTTTTTAACCCATTTAAGAGTCTCTCTCATAACGAAAATAGAGAAAACAGGAGGAGTGTTAAACATAGAACCTTTATTTATGTGAGTTCTATAATCAAGCATAGTAGGAATATAACGACTAACTTTTCCTAATTCTGAATCTTTTATGATAGCGAATATAACACCAGCAGGACCAACATTTTTCTGTGCACCACCATAAATTAGTGCATATTTACTAACATCGACAGGCCTACTCATAATATCTGATGACATATCAGCGATAAGATTAACAGGACAGTCAATATCTTCTTTTATCTCTGTGCCATAAATGGTATTATTAGTAGTTATATGAAAATAATCTAAATCTGTAGGAATTTCGTATCCTTTAGGTATATAATTGAAATTTTTGTCTTCAGAAGAAGCGATTTCTATAGCATTTCCTAAACCTTTAGCTTCTTTTAAAGCTTTTTTAGACCAAGCTCCAGTATTCAAATATCCTGCTTTATTTTCAAGATAATTCATAGCTACATATAAAAATTGGAGACTAGCTCCTCCTCCTAAAAATACAACAGAATATCCATCAGGGATATTCAAAAGTTCTTTCCATAAAGCTTTAGTCTCTTCCATTACTGCATCCCATTCTTTACATCGATGAGAAACTTCTATTACGGACATACCCGTACCCTCAAAATCTTTTAAAGCTTCAATAGCTGCATTTATGGCAGGCTTAGGTAATTTGCAAGGGCCTGCATTAAAAACATGTACTTTTTTCATATCATTTAAATTTATTCCTAATTATTCTTCAAATATAAAAAAATTTTATGATTAATAGTAAAATAAGTGTAATTATTACGAATCTTTATTAAATCGCTAATTTTAATGATGATTTTACATTTATTTAATAAAAATCATTGTTAAAATGAATCTAGTTAATTTTGTTTACTAAGGATTTTTAGAGATTTTAATGCGGTAGCCTTCCCACAATAATGACATATTAACTCAGTTTCACCATTCTTTCTGACGACAGTTTTGAATTTAGTTTCTATCTCTTGATGATTAGTAACACATACAGGATTATCACACTTTACGATACCATTAACATGTTCAGGAATAGATATAACTTTTTTATCCACTACCTTATAATTTTTTATAATATTAATAGAGGCATGAGGGGCTATTAAGGCTATTTTATTAATATCATTATCTTCGAAAAATATATTAGAAATTTTAATGATACCTTTCTTATCCATTAATTTACTATTCAAATTCATTCCTATAGTGATAGGTTGCTCCGTCGCATAAAGATTTAGAATATCTAATACTCTGAAAATCTGTGAAGAAGGGATATGATCTAGTACAGTCCCATTTTCAATAGCACTTACTATTAATTTATTATTATCTGTTTTCATAATTTTTTATCTTTTACCTAATAAATACGCTATAATAGCCATTCTAACATAAACTCCATTTTCAGCCTGTTTAAAATAATAAGCAGCAGGACTATCATCCACATCGGTAGAAATCTCCTGTAGGCGAGGAAGAGGATGAAGAATCTTCATATTAGGCTTAACATCTTTAAGCATAGATGCCTCAAGCCGATAAACATTTTTCATCTTCTCATACTGCATAGGATCAGTAAAACGCTCCTCCTGGATACGAGTCATATATAAAATATCAGCCTCATTAAGATGCTCCATTAAATCTTGGCTCTCCTTATATGGAATATTCTTATCAACAAGAAAATCTAAAAACTCTTGAGGCATTTTTAACTCATCAGGAGAAGTAAAAGTAAAATTAGGAGAAAAAAGAGACATCGCCTGCAGTAAAGAATGGACAGTCCTTCCATACTTCAAATCGCCGACCATATTGATATTTATATTATTAAGTCTTCCCTGAGTCTTTTGAATAGAATATAAATCTAGTAAAGTCTGTGAAGGATGCTGATTAGCTCCATCGCCAGCATTAATTACAGGCACAGAAGAAACCTCTGAAGCATAACGAGCACTTCCCTCGAGAGGATTACGCATAACTATAAGATCAGCGTAATTAGACACCATAGTTATAGTATCCTTAAGAGACTCTCCCTTCTTTACACTAGTATGACTAGCATCAGGAAAACCGATAACACGAGCTCCAAGGCGGTTAGAGGCCGTTTCAAAACTTAACCTGGTTCTAGTAGATGGTTCGAAAAAAATGACAGCGATAACCTTATCATTTAAAATAGTTTGGGACTTATTCTTCTCGAACTCAGAGGCAACATCAAGAATGTGCAATATTTCATCCTTGGTGAAATCCTGTATTGAAATCAAACTTTTAGGCATAATTTTTTAATTTATATTTTTTTAATGTACGGCAATGGTAATTCTTGGACACATAATCAGTTAATGGGTAGTAATGTAGCTATATTCTCGAGCATCTCCCGGAATCGTGGTTGATCGCTCAACCTCACTTGGACTTTCATTTCGCAGTCTAGGCCACATTCCTGCATAGAAGGTACAATATGAAGTTCCTTAAGTAACTTCATAACATTATTCATATATTTATACTCGAATTTTATAATAAAATCAGAAGTCTCATAAATAGTAACAGTAGTACTATTAATGATAGCATCAGCAGCAGCACTTTTATAAGCCTTAATTAAACCTGGAACACCAAGTTTAGTACCTCCGAAATAGCGCACTACTATAATTAAAATATCACTCAGCCCTGCAGATAATATCTGTCCATAAATTGGTTTACCTGCGGTAGAAGAAGGCTCACCATCATCATTCATTCTCCATCTTTCACCAAGTCTTCCTAAGCGATATGCGAAACAGACATGCCTCGCATCATAATAATCTTTTTTATATTTTGAAATAATGGATTTAATCTCTTCCTCGCTATCTACATGATAGGCGAAAGAAAGAAATTTACTACCTCTATCTTTATAGCTTCCTTGAGAAGGAGCAGATATGCTAGTATAACTATCCGATACGTTTGGCGTAGTGATATTCTCCATTTCAAGGAGTAAAAATAACAAAAATTTCATTAAAATTCAATATTAAATTACATTTGCCCTATGGAACTATATACGAATGATAAAATATCATATTTTATAAAGCTAGGTAAACGCTTAAAAGCTTGGGAAAAAGGAGAAGAAAAATGGCCAGAACTCGATGAAGCTATAAAGAAGTCAGCCATAGATAATCCATTCTTTACACCTTTTATGCAGCATTATGCTATAAACTCTCTGCTTTCTACTTTTCTTAATGAAGAGGCCTTAGAAAAATGGTATTCATCGTATGAAAAATATTTCTCAGCTCGAAGGCATATTAATAATGTTAATAAAAAAATAGCAATCGTGATGGCTGGCAATATTCCCCTGGTAGGATTTCACGATTTGATGTGTGTTATAATATCAGGAGCCATACCAATAGTTAAAATGTCATCAAAGGACAGATATTTATTTCCAGTATTGTTTCCACAGATTAAATTTTCTACTAATTATGAAATTTTGGATACGCCGATTGATGCTCTTATTACTATGGGAAGTGATAAAACAGCGGGTGTGCTTTCATATAAGTTTAGAAATATACCTACTATAATAAGAGGAACAAGATTTAGTTATGCTATTATAAAAGGAAATGAGACTCACGATGAATTATTAGCACTCGCCGATGATATGTTATTATATTTTGGACTTGGATGTAGAAGTGTCCAGCATCTATTTGTCCCTGATGGATATGATTTTTCTTCTCTTATATCTGCTATAAATTCTAAAGAATATATGGTAAATACTCCTTTTTTTATAAATTCATATAGACAGGCTAAAGCTCTTAATATAGTGGAAGGAAACATGTATATAGATGCTAAACCACTGATTTTAATCGAATCACATGAGATCTTTACTTCTTATGCAGTCGTGAATTTTGAGAGATATAATAATGCTGATATTTTGGATGCATTTTATCAAATTAATTTTGATATAATTCAAAAAAAATATGATAACTTTGGCCAGGCACAGAAGCCATCTTTGGATGATTATCCTGATGGTATTGATACGATGAAATTCTTGTTTGATTTATAAAAAAGACCACGTTATGATTTTAAAATATAGACTGTCTCTTCCTAAAAATAAGATTTTTATGAGAGAATATGCTTTTAAAGCAGAAATGAAATTATATAAACTAAATGATTTTCTTTTACACGATTTAGACTTCACTCCAGATCTAATGTCTATGTTTGAGGGTGTAGATCAGAATGGAAAAAATGGAAGTAAATATGGACTTTTTGATATGGGCGATGGGTCTATGGACACGGTTACCATAGGAGACACCATAGAGAGAGGTTATAAACAGTTGAATTATTTTTTCGACTTAAAACAGTCTAGATTTTTCATATTGGAATTTATTAGCGAAGATATTGAAGAGCCGAGAATGACATATCCTGCTCTTTTAAACGAGAAAGGACGAAATCCTGATCAGTTTTCTGAGAAGTATGAAGATTATGTAGATTATCAGAAATCTACTGAGAGGCTTAAGGGGGAAATACCTGGTATAGAAGCCGAAACTGACGACGAAGATCCTATTGCCACAGATGAAGAGATAAATTAAATGCCGATGTCTGAAAAAGAGCTCATAGTCGTTATTGGTCCTACTGCTGTTGGCAAGACAGATTATAGCATTGCCCTGGCTAAAAAATATAAATCTCCTATAATCTCATGTGATTCGAGGCAGATTTTTAAAGAGATGAAGATAGGCACTGCTCCTCCTTCTCCTGAACAGTTGGCAGAGGTTAAGCATTATTTTATTTTTTCACATTCGGTGACCGATTATTATACAGCCGGGAAGTATGAGAAAGAGGCTTTAACCTTAATTGATGAATTATTTAAGACTCATGATACTTTGGTAGTGTGTGGAGGTTCGGGATTATATGTCGATGCTTTGTGTAATGGTCTTGATGATTTTCCTAAAACAGACCAAAAAATACGTGAAGAGTTGACTAGTCGCTTGAAAAATGAAGGAATAGAATCGTTGAGAGCCGAACTGAAGTTAGTGGACCCAGAGACTTATGAAGTTCTTGATTTAGCCAATGGTCAGCGAATAGTCAGAGCTCTTGAAGTATATTTAATGACAGGTCGTAAGTTTTCTTCTTTTAAAACTGATAGTGTGAAGAAACGTCCTTTTAAAATAACTAAACGTTATTTACTTCGTCCACGAGAGGAACTGTACGATAGAATCAATAGGAGAGTCGATATTATGTTGAAAGAGGGCTTAGTCGATGAGGTGAAATCTTTAATGCCTTATCGTGACATGCCTGCACTTCGAACAGTCGGATATCGTGAACTATTCGATTATTTCGATCATAAAATCTCTATGGAAGAAGCTGTGCGTTTAATTAAAAGAAATTCTAGACGTTATGCTAAACGTCAGATAACATGGTGGCGAAATGAAACTCCTATTTTTGACTTTTAATTAGCTAAGTCAGACATGAATTTTATTCGTACTAGTTTAATTTCTTCTTCTTCGTAGTCTGGACCAAGTTCTTTCATCGCATCAGTAATCGAATCACTTTCAGCTTCATTACGGAAGTAATCAAAAATATCAGCTACTTTATCTTCATCTATATATTCTTGTATATAATAATCAAGATTTAATTTGGTACCAGAGTTGACTATAGCTTCGACTTCATCTATAACCTCAAGAAGGTCCATGTTCTTAGCTTTAGCTATATCATCTAGAGAGACTTTCCTATCAATATTTTGTATAATATAAACTTTCTTAGCAGATTTATTTACTATAGATTTTACTACGAATTCATCTGGACGAGTTATATTATTTTCTTTTACATATCTGTCTATTAATTCTAAAAATTCTTTACCGAATTTTCTAGCTTTTCCTTCTCCTACACCTTGACAATTCTTTAATTCAGAGGTAGTTATAGGATATTGGATAGACATATCTTCAAGTGAAGGGTCTGAGAAAATAACGAAAGGAGGTAAATTCCTTTTCCTGGCGATATCATGACGAAGTCCTTTTAACATATTGAATAGATTAGGATCTCCGGCACCTGCCATATTTTTATTATTACCTACGATAATATCTTCATTCTCGTCATCATCACCGACGGTGAATTTTCTATCTTCGGTAAGCATAACCGGATATGGCTTTTGGTAGAATTCTTCTCCTTTTTCTGTGACCGATATCAAACCATATTTTTCTATATTTTTATCTAAAAAATGGAGAACCAATCCTTGTCTTATGACTGCCAACCAGAATTTTATTCCTTTTTCCTTTCCTGCTCCAAATAATTTTAGTTTGTTATGATTATATGATTTGATTATAGAATTCTGAGTTCCAGCTAAGATATTGGCTAAATGTTCGATTTTGAATTCTTCTTTCATAGAATGTATTAACTCTATGACTAAAGCCATATCTTTCTGTCCATCAAACATTTTCTTAGGATGAAGACAATTATCACAGTTACCACAGTTTTCTTCTGTATAATCTTCACCAAAATAATTCAGTAAGATTTTTCTCCTGCATCTATTAGATTCTGCGTATGTTACAGTTTCCAGCAGAAGTTGTTTCCCTATTTCCTGCTCAGAGATAGGTTTACCCTGCATGAACTTTTCTAATTTTTGTATATCCTTATAGCTATAGTATGCTATACACTGACCTTCTTTTCCATCTCTACCTGCACGTCCTGTCTCTTGATAATAACCCTCAAGTGATTTTGGCATATCATAATGTATAACGAAGCGAACGTCTGGTTTATCGATTCCCATACCAAAAGCTATGGTAGCTACTATCACATCTATCTCTTCCATCAAGAACATATCCTGGGTCTTCGCTCGAGTAGATGCATCCATACCTGCGTGATATGGCAATGCTTTAATACCATTTATATTAAGAAGCTCTGCTATCTCTTCGACTTTTTTTCTGCTTAAGCAATAGATAATACCTGATTTGCCAGAGTTGTTTTTTATGAATTTTATTATTTCTCTCTTGGCATTAGCTTTATCTCTAATCTCGTAATAAAGATTTTCTCTATTAAATGATGATTTAAAGACTTGAGAATTAATCATACCCAGATTTTTCTGAATATCCATTTGCACTTTAGGAGTAGCAGTAGCTGTAAGGGCTATAATAGGAACTCTACCTATTTCATTTACTATCTCTTTGATTCTCCTATATTCTGGTCTAAAATCATGTCCCCATTCTGAAATACAATGGGCTTCATCTATTGCGAAAAATGAGATATTAATTTGTTTTAGAAATTTAACATTCTCTTCTTTGGTTAATGATTCGGGAGCTACATATAATAGTTTAGTTACTCCGTTGAGTAAATCCCTTTTTACCTCTGTTATCTGAGCTTTATGTAAAGAAGAGTTCATGAAATGAGCTATGTTTCCTTCTTTACTAGTAGCGAAACCTCTAATAGCATCGACTTGATTTTTCATTAATGCTATTAATGGGGAAATAACAATTGCCGTACCTGGCATTATTAAAGCTGGTAGCTGATAGCATAAAGATTTACCTCCGCCGGTAGGCATCAGTACGAAAGCATCTCCTCCCTCTATCAAATGTATCATTATTTTTTCTTGATCACCCTTAAATGAATCAAAACCAAAAAACTCTTTTAATTTACTATGTAGTTCTGCTGAAGTAATCTTCATATTTTATTACCTTTGTGATACTAAGTTATATATTAGTTTATTTATATGCAAAAAAATTAATGAAAAAAGATACATTTAATTTAAAAGAATTAGCCTTAGAAGTTATAAACAAAGAAGTTAAGGTTATTAATGAATTACCTAATTATATTGATAATAATTTTATTAATATAATCAATTTACTTCATAACTGTAAGGGAAGACTAATTATTTCAGGAATTGGGAAAAGTGCTATTATCGCTCAAAAAATAGTAGCAACTATGAATTCGACAGGAACTCCAGCCATTTTTATGCATGCAGCAGATGCTGTACACGGAGACCTTGGAGTAGTACAAAAAGATGACATAGTTATACTTATATCTAAAAGTGGTAATACTTCAGAAATTAAACGACTTATACCATTTATAAAAGGTATGGGAAACACGATAGTAGCTATAATAGCCAACAAAGATTCTTATCTGGCTAGCCATTCGGATTATATACTATACACACCTGTAAAGGAAGAAGCATGTCAGAATAATTTAGCCCCAACCTCAAGTACTACTGTACAAATGGTTATGGGAGATATTATCTCAGTACTACTCTCTACCATGCGTCATTTTACGCCTGAAGATTTCGCGAGATATCATCCAGGAGGATCATTAGGAAAACGTCTTTACATGACAGTAGAAGATGTATTTGATTCAACTAATAGACCTAAAGTTTATCCAAATGATAATGTGCAAGATGTAATAGTTAATATCTCGCATCATAGATTAGGTGCCACAGTCGTAACTGATTTACAAGATAATTTAATGGGAATTATAACAGATGGAGATGTACGTCGTATGATAGAAAGAGGCTTGCCAATAGATTCTTTAAAAGCCATAGATATAATGTCCAAAGGACCAAAAACCATAGATGTATCTGCACAAGCAGTTCAAGCATTTAATCTTATGGAAAAATATCAAATCACGTCTGTAGTAGTTTTATCGAAAGGAACATATGTCGGTCTAATTCATATTCATGATATATTAAGAGAGGGAATAGGTTAGTTTTAAGGCAATAATAAAGTATAGTGCTAATGGAAAATTTTAATGCTGATAGTGTAGGTGTAGATAATGGGAGATATTTTGGACTTCCATATAATATAGATGAATCATCTTTAATTCTAATATCTATGCCTTGGGATGTGACAGCATCTTATAAAGGAGGAACAAGTCGTGGTCCAAAGAGTATTATGAAGGCTTCTTTACAAATTGACCTTCACGATGAAAATGTGCCTTTCGCATGGCGAAAGAAGATTAGCACATTTTCAGGCGACGAGAGTATATATCGACGAAATGACATTGCCCGAAAAAAGGCTTTGCGGGTTATAAACGCTCTTGAGAGAGATGCAGAGCCTGATGAAAATGATATTAAAGATGTAAATGAGGCTTGTCGTCTAATGAATGACAGGGTATATGAAGAAGCTAAAACTTTTATTAAAAAAGATAAATTTGTTGGTTTAGTAGGTGGAGACCATAGTGTGTCCTTAGGTTTAATAAAAGCCTTATCTGAACAGTGTGAAGAATTTGGTGTTTTACATTTTGATGCCCATGCCGATTTAAGAGAATCGTATGAGGGTTTTACTTATTCACACGCATCTATAATGTACAATGTTTTGAAAGATATACCTCAAGTAAAAAGATTAGTACAAGTCGGAGTGAGAGATTTTTGTAATGCTGAAGAAGAAATAATAAAAAAGGATAATAGGGTAGAGACTTTTACTAATGCTCACTTAAGAAAAAAATTATTTAATGGACAAACGTGGAATAATATATGTGATCAAATAATTGATAGATTACCAGAAAATATTTATATTAGTTTAGATATAGATGGATTAAGTCAAGATTATTGTCCTAATACAGGTACTCCAGTACCTGGAGGGATATCTTTTGATGAAATAGATTATTTCTTAATTAAACTAGCAAATTCCAGAAAGAATATCATAGGTTTTGATTTAGTAGAAGTAGCACCATCTGATTTTGGAGAATGGGATGCTAATGTGGGAGCACGTCTTTTATATAAACTTTCACTTTATTCTATTCTTAATAATGAAAAATAAGAGTATATTTGCAGTTAAAGCTGAAATTTTTGGAATGAAATGGACCAGATAAGCATTATGAAAAAGTTTAATAAGATTAGAAAAAATCACTCAGAAGGGATAAATACCAATTTGAGAGCATTTTTTAATGCTTTTTTTCATAATGAATCAACAGGAGGATATATTTTAATTATATGTACTATTATAGCATTGACTATAACCAATGTACCAGGATTAAAATATTTAAATGAACTTTGGCATATCAAAGCAGGTATTACTATTGGTGAACTAAATCTTAATATGGATTTATTACATTGGGTAAATGATGTTTTGATGGTAGCTTTCTTTTTTCTAGTAACACTAGATATAAAAAGAGAAATGCTAGTTGGAAAAATCGCTACTTCTAAGAAAGCAGCTTTACCTATAGTAGCAGCTATTGGAGGAATGGTATTTCCAATGTTGATTTATTCTATTTTTAATCAGGGAACGGAATTTGCTAATGGATGGGGTATTCCTATAGGAACTGATATAGCTTTCGCTGTAGCTATACTATCTCTTTTAGGAGATAAGTGTCCAGTGTCCTTGAAAGTTTTTATTATGACATTAGCTATAGCTGATGATTTTGGCTCCATAATAGTGATTGCACTATTTTATCATATATATAGTATAAGTTTTGTATATTTATTATTAGCGCTAGGAGTTTTTTTAATACTAATAATGTTAAATAGACTTAAAGTGAATCTAGTTTGGATTTACATTATACTTGGTATAGTTCTTTGGTATTTTATATATAATTCTGGAATACATCCTGCTATAGCTGGAGTATTGTTAGCTTTAACTATTCCTTCACATTCTTCTATCAATGAATTAAGATTTCACGTAAGAATGGATTATTTACTAGATAGATTTAAAGAACTTACTAACGAGGATGGAAAGATATTGGCTCATAATGATGAACAATATATTATACAGAGAATGCATGATAAAACTAGAGAAATAACTCCAATCATGAATAGATTTATTCATTTTTTACGTCCTCTCTCTACGTTTGTGATTATTCCTTTATTCGTATTAGCAAATGCAGGAGTAGCATTTAATAGTGATATAATAGTATGGCCATTACCATCCATTTTCTGGGGAATCTTTTTAGGCTTGATAATAGGTAAACCTCTAGGAATATATATATTTAGTTGGTTATCAGTAAAATCTAAACTAACTAGTCTTCCTGAAGGCGTAACGTGGAAACAAATATTAGCGATAGGTTTTATCGGAGGTATAGGATTTACGATGTCTCTTTTTATTACTAATGTAGCCTTTGTAGATAAAAATACAGTAGGATTAGGAGAAACTATAATATTATTTACTTCCTTTATAGCAGCTGTAATTGGCTATATAGCTTTATATGAAACAAGTCCAAAAGTGATTAAGAAAAAATTGAGAAAAAAAGAAAATTCAAATAAATAATTAATATTAACATTAATAAATTAAAAAATCAAAATGAAAGTAACTAAATTATTTTTAACTGCAGGACTATTTGGTGTTCTTGCTTTATCATCATGTAATAGTGGTGTAATTAACAAAGGAGATCGTATGCCAAATACGTCATCTTCAAAAATAGATTCTGTAAGTTATGCACTTGGTGTATGGTTTGGAGAGACTGTAAAACACACTGATATGGGTGAAATTAATCTTTCACAAGTAGATAAAGGTAGAATGGACGTATTTAACGAAGATTCTCTTAAAATTTCAGATAAAGAAGTTATGTCACTTATCCAATCTTATATGAACGAAAGACAAAAATTCGCTGCCACTAAGAATGTAGAAGAAGCTAAAGCATTCTTTGAAGAAAATGCTAAAAAAGATGGTGTTGTAACTACTGAAAGTGGTCTTCAATATAAAATTATAAAAGAAGGATCTGATGTTAAAGCTGGTCCTACTGATACAGTAACAGTTGATTATGAAGGTAAACTTCTTGATGGTACAGTATTTGATTCTTCTTACACAAGAGGAACTCCTGCTACATTCCCACTTAATGGTGTAATCAAAGGATGGGGCGAAGGTCTTACTTATGTTGGAGAAGGTGGACAAATCGAACTTTATATTCCAGCTAACTTAGGTTATGGTGATAAAGCTTATGGTCCAATCCCAGCTAATTCTGCTTTAACATTTAAAGTTGAGGTTAAGAAAGTATCACCAGCTAAAACTAAATAATTTATGGCGTTAGAAATCGTAGGAAAATTGGATATGAAATTACCAGTTCAAAGTGGTAATTCAAATAGAGGGCCTTGGAAAAAGCAAGATTTTATTATTGAGACTCCTGGGCAATATCCTAAAAAAGTATGTATAAATGTCTGGGGAGAAGATAAAGTAAAAGATCTCGAGGCATTTAAAGAAGGGGATATACTCAAAGTATCTATAAATATCGAGTCAAGAGAATATAATGGTCGATGGTATACGGATATCAAAGCTTGGAGAATAGAGACAAATGTAGCTGATTCTCCATCAAATATGCCTTCTACTCCTCCTCCTATGCCAGTTTCTGAGCCATTAGGTGCTCCATCAGATAATTCATCAGATGAATCAGATGATGATTTACCTTTTTAGTACTAAATAAATTATTAAGATATGAATAAAAAGCTTGTATGGATATTTTCAATAGTGGCAGTAATTTTATTATCTGCTATAGGAGTATTTTTATACAAGCTTTTTTATATAAATGATAATAACCAAAGCACTTCATCTATAAGTAATTCATGTTTAGCTTCTATAAAAGCTATACCTACAGATGCAGTGGTTTTTTGTGATTTTAATAAATTTAGTAAAATAAAACAATGGATAAGTCAAGAGCCTTCTAATATTAATAATTTTATTAATAATGAAGATGCTTTACTAAAATTCATAAAAAACATATCTTCTAATGTAGATAAAGGAGGATCTATAATTTCTGTTCATTACTCTAGCAGAAATACAATATCAGCTTTATTCGCACTTTCTCTGCCTAAAAATATAGATGTCCAACAACTTATTTCCAAAATATCAACGAAATATAATTCTATTGAGAAAAGAAATTATTCTGGACATACTATTTATTCTAGCTCTAGAGCAGGCATCTCATTCGCAGTAAATAATAATATTTTAATAGCTTCTACTTCCAGTGTCATTATTGAAACTTCTATACGTCATATAGATAGTAACACTTCTATTGTAGATAATAAGTATTACTCAAAGATGATAGCATATTCTAATGATAATGCTACCTTTAATATTAATAATGAGAATATAGGAAAACTTTTTTCCGGTGCTGTCAATTATAATTATCTGAAATATGCTGATTTTGCTTCTCAATATTCTAATTGGGTAACATTGAATTTGGACTTAGGTGATACTTACGTATATGGAAATGGAAAATTATACGGAAGTACGGACCCAAAGAATTTTATTTCTATACTACATAATCAAGGTAATCAAGAAGATAAAGAATTACTGAATTTACTACCATATAATGTAAAATATCTAGTTTCTTTCTCAATAAATGACTCTCAATCATTTTTATCTTCTTATAGTGATTATGTTGAGGCTCAAAAAAACACTAAAGATTATAATTATATAAATTATTTAGCGAAAAAAAATTCTAAGACAGATATATCTACGAAAGACTGGTTTCTCTCATTAGATGTGAAAAAAATAGTCTCAGTATCTATAGATTTATCAGGAGAACAATTAGCTCCTTCTAAAATTCTATTAATGAAGATTAATAATACTGATGCTTTAAAAAATAACGAAGAAGAAATAAATCATTTCATCTTTAAACGATATTTATCGTCTTTATTAGGTAAAGCCTTCGAGCCTAGTGAAGATGAATTTTATACAGTAGTTAATAATCAATGGGTGATTATTGGAAAAAAATCTATTTTAACTACTATTAAAAAAGGCTATTTATCAGAAGAATATATTTCTTTGGCCACATATATTAAAGATACTCCAATGAGTTTTACATTATCTGGACAGTCTTCTATGTTAACTTTAATTAATTTAGAAAGATGTAAAAATGATATTCCAGAAATCTTTAAAACTAAATACTCTGAATCTATATTAAACGGATTGAAAAAATGTAATTTTAGTTTCATATCTCTTAAAGTCATTAATGATGGAGATGAACAAAAAATCAATTTTTCATTTTTATCTGACAATGTGGCAGAAATCGTGGATGATTCACCACTAATTATTCCAAAAGGTCCATATCCAGTTATAAACTATATAAATAAAAAAACAAATTATATTCAGCAGTTTAAAAATAATGCTATCCGATTAGTTGATGAACATAAAAGAGCTAAGTGGAGTGTATTATTTGATAAGCCAATCTGTGGAAATGTAGATCAAATAGATTACTTCCATAATAATAAATTACAAATGATATTTGGGGCTGGTAATAAAGTTTATTTATTAGATAGATTAGGCCGCTGGGTGCGCCCATTCCCTATTACATTAAGTAAAAAAATAATTTTAGGGCCCAAAATTTATGATATGGCAGGAGATAAAAAATATCAAATGATTATTCTCCATGATGATAATACTCTAATGTTATATGATATAAAAGGTAAGCCAGTGAAAGGTTTTATTCCTATAACATCTAAAGATAAAATTAAAAAATTACCGACATTATTTAAAGTAGGAAATGAGTACTATTGGATAGTAAGAACTTTTAGACAAACAACTATTTATGATATACATGGTGCGATTGTTGTAAAAGATGCTGACAAAAACATGTTAGCTCCTGATACAGATTTTAAAATCAGGTCTTCTTACGAAGTAGCTGTAACTACTAAAGAAAAAAATGAAATGATTCTCAATCTGAAGACAAGGAAGCTATCTAAACATTAATTAATTTATGGGTTTTTTATTAACATTAATTGTAATAATTATTTTATTCCGGGTTTTATTTAGATATTTGCCCTCTATTCTATTATGGTACACTAGAAAACGTGCTGATAAGATGTATGGAAATTCTAGAAAAGAAAAACGAGATAAGAAAGAAGGGACTACTTTTGTATCTCATGATGCATCTTCTCGAAAAAAAGTAGTGACCAAAGATGTGGGAGAATATGTAGATTATGAACAGGTAAAAGAAAAAAAGAATGAAAACATTTAAAAGACTTTTAGCTTATGCTAAGCCTTATAGTAAATATGTACCAAGTTATTTAATATTATCTATATTTTCGGTTTTATTCGGAATTTTGAATTATGGATTAGTTGGCCCATTATTAAACGTATTATTTTCATCAGATTCTATATCAACTAATTTAGTTAAGCCAGAGTTTGTTTTAAGTGTAGATTATCTAAAAGGTATATTTTCGTATTATCTATCTGAGATAATGGCGACCAGTGGACCTCTTCATGGATTAATCTTCGTTTGTCTTTTATTAATAATAGCTTCTTTATTAGCCAATGTAACTTATTATTTATCAAGAACAGTTTTGATAAGTATGAGGACTAATATAATGAAGGGTATAAGAAAAGACCTCTTTGATAAAATCTCGATTCTTGATATAGGATATTTTCATAATCGACGTAAAGGAGATATTTTATCTAGTATTTCAAATGATGTAAATGAAGTACAAAATAGTGTAGCTGATAGTTTTCAAGTAGTTTTTAGAGAACCCCTGTTAATTATAGGTTTCCTGGCTGCTTTATTTTATATGTCTCCACAACTGACCATTGTGACCATAGTTACTCTACCAGTTTCGGCCTTTGCCATTGGGTCTCTAAGTAAAAAGTTAAGAAGTGATGCTAGTATCAGGCAGTCCTTGATGGGTAGAATAATCAGTCATTTCGAAGAAGGAATATCAGGAGCTAGAATAATTAAAGCCTTTAATGGTCAAAAATATGTACGTGCATCTTTTAATAAAACCAACGAACGTCATAGACGCGTATCTAAGAATTTATTAAAAAGGAATGCTTTAGCCACTCCTTTATCTGAATTTTTAGGAATTACAGTAGCATCTCTAGTATTATTTTATGGTGGTTGGTTAAATATCAATGGAAAATTAGATTTAACTTGGTCAGAGTTCGTAGTTTATATAGCATTTTATTGGAGAGTTTTAGAACCATCGAAAGCTATTGCTAAAGCGTGGGCGAATATACAGAAAGGTCTTGTATCAGGAGATAGAATATTCGCTATATTGGACGTCCCTGAAAAGATAGAAGAACTTAAAAATCCAGTTAAAATATCAGAATTCAAAACTAATATAAAATTCAAAGATGTTTGTTTCCAATATTCTGATGATCCTGTTCTTAAGAATATTAATTTCGAAGTAAAGAAAGGAGAAACAATAGCTATTGTAGGTCCATCTGGAGGTGGTAAATCGACTATAGCAGATTTATTGCCTAGATTTTATGATGTGAATTCAGGTAGTATAATGATCGATGGTATAGACATAAGAAAATATAACAAACAAAATCTTATTTCTCTTATGGGTATAGTTAATCAAGATGCTATATTATTTAATGATAATGTATATAATAATATTAAGTTTGGTATGGAAGGTGTAACGGAAGAAGATATTATTAATGCAGCTAAAATAGCTAATGCTCACGACTTTATTTTACAAATGAGTGATGGTTATAATACTAATATTGGAGATGCAGGATTAAATCTTTCAGGAGGACAAAGACAGAGATTAGCCATAGCTCGAGCTGTCTTAAAAAATCCTCCAATTCTTATATTAGATGAAGCTACTTCAGCATTGGATACCGAAAGTGAACAATTGGTACAAAATGCTTTAAATAATTTAATGAAAAATAGAACTTCTATAGTTATTGCACATAGGCTTTCTACTATACAAAACGCTGATAATATAATAGTCTTGGAAGCAGGAAAAATAGTTGAAAGAGGAACTCATGAAGAACTTTTAAATGAAAAAGGTTTATACTCACATTTATGTAATCTTCAATCTTTTAAGTAATAATATAGATAATTAAACAATATGACAGAGTCTTTAAATAAATTACTCGAGAAAAGTATTAAAAAGAATTGGAATAATCCAGCTCTTACTAATTATAAAAGTGTTACGATTCATTACCGTGATGTCGCTAGAAAAATCGAAAAAATGCACATTGTATTTAAAATGTGTGATTTGAAAAAAGGAGATAAAGTAGCCATTTGCGGAAAAAACCAAGCAAATTGGGGTGTAGCTTTTTTAGCTACTCTTACATATGGAGCAGTTCCTGTACCTTTATTGAATGAATTTACTACGACTAATATCTATCATTTAGTTAATCATTCTGATGCACGACTTTTCTTCGTTGGAGATATGATATGGGAAGGATTATCACAGAATGAAATGCCTAATATAGAGGCGATTATTTTACTCTCAGATTTATCTCTTTTATATTCAAATAGAAAAGAAATCAATAATGCATTTAATAGGTTAAATGAACTCTTTGGACAGAGATATCCTAAGAATTTCGGACCAAATGATATATCTTATTATAAGGATAAACCAGATGAATTAGCTATGATAAATTATACATCTGGAACTACAGGTTTTTCTAAAGGTGTAATGTTATCTTATAAATCTCTGATCTCCAATTTATATTTTGCAAAAGAGGTAGAACCTCATATGAATAGTAGGTCTAATTGCGTTTCTATGTTACCAACTGCTCATATGTATGGTTTTTTATTCGAATTTTTGTTCGAGATGATAATAGGAGCACACGTACACTTCTTAACGAGACTTCCAACACCGAAAGTACTTTTAGATGCTTTCGCCGAAGTAAAACCTGATATTATTATTTCAGTTCCTATGGTGATAGAAAAAATCTATAAGAAGCGTCTAGAACCTTTATTAGAAAAAGGGAGTCTGAAATTACTTATGAATGTACCAGTTATAGATCAAAAGATTTATAAGAAAATAGATACAGCATTATGTGAAGCTTTTGGAGGAAAATTTGAAGAGGTTATTATTGGAGGAGCTGCATTTAATAAAGAAGCAGAGACATTTTTCAAAAAAATAGGTTTCAGATATACGGTAGGCTATGGTATGACTGAGTGTGGACCAATAATTTGTTATGCACATTGGAATGAACACAAACTTCACTCATGTGGTCGAATAGTACCTAGAATGCAGTTAAAAATTAACTCTTCTGATCCTCATAATGTTCCAGGTGAAATCCTGGTAAAAGGAGATAATGTTATGATGGGATATTATAAAAATGAGGAAGCGACTAAAGCTGTATTAACAGAAGATGGGTGGTTGAAGACAGGAGATTTAGGAGTAGTAGATGAAGATGGTTTCTTATTTATAAGAGGAAGAAGTAAAACGATGATATTAGGACCTTCAGGTCAAAACATTTATCCTGAAGAAATAGAAAGTGGTATTAATAATTTACCTTATGTAATCGAATCATTGGTGATTAGTGTTAATAATAAATTAGTAGCTCTGATATATCCAGATGAAGAGTTAGCCTCTTCAGATGGACTAGATTTAAAGGCTTTAAAAAAGAATTTAGAAAAAAATGTAGCCGAATTAAATCAAATGTCCCCAAGTTATTTAAAGGTAAATTCCATAGAATTAATGCCAGAAGAATTTGCAAAAACTCCTAAAAGAAGTATAAAAAGATATTTATATCAAAGAAATAACTAATATTTAAATTATGGATAAACAATTACAGTTTGATTTAAGTTATTTAGATATGGCCGAAAGGTGGGCGCAAAATTCTTATTGTGTTAGAAGAAAAGTAGGCGCTTTATTGGTGAAAAATAAAATGATAATATCAGATGGATACAATGGTACTCCTTCTGGATTTGAAAATGTCTGTGAAGATGAAAATGGGCTTACAAAAGCTTATGTCCTTCATGCGGAAGCCAATGCTATAACTAAAGTAGCTAAATCAGGAAATAGTAGTGAAGGTGCTACTCTATATGTTACAGATGCTCCATGTATTGAATGCGCTAAATTAATTATACAAGCCGGAATCGTAAGAGTCGTATATAGAAAAGACTACAGAGTAAAAGATGGAATAAATTTATTAAAACGCGTAGGCATAGATATTTTACAATTAGATTAAAGGATAATGAAGGTTAACGACATTTTAAAAATTATTAAATATACCCTTGTAGCACTGATATTTGTGATGTTAGGTAGTATTATTACAAGATATATAGATGTTAAAAAAGACAAGATTCTTTTTAATAATTACGCGAAATGGAGTAAGATAAATCTTATCTTGAATCAGATAGATAAAAATTATGTTGACACGATAGATTATAAGGGTTTTACAGAAAAAACGATACCACTTATAATGAAACAGCTAGATCCTCATTCTGTCTATCTTCCACCTAAAGAACTTAAAGATGCTACTCAGGATTTAAGTGGAAATTTCGATGGCATAGGGATTATGTTTAATGTTCCTGCAGACACAGCTGTAATTATGACAGTAATTAAAGGAGGCCCTTCAGAAAAGGTAGGATTATTATCAGGGGATAGAATTATTAAAATAGACGATATATTAGTGGCTGGTGTTAAATATCCACAAGACTCTTTAGTCAGTCATTTAAAAGGTCTAGCTAATACAAAGGTTAATCTAAAGATTAAGAGAAATGGAATAAAAGATCTTTTATCATTCGATATAACAAGGGGTAAGATACCGGCTAAATCAGTAGATGTAGCTTATATGATGAATGATACTCTTGGTTATATAAAGCTATCAAAATTTGCAAGAACAAGCCACGATGAGTTTAAAAAGGCTATAGTTCCAATGCTTAAAAGTGGAATGACGAGTTTAATTTTCGATTTACGCGAAAATAGTGGGGGCTATCTCGACCAAGCCTTATTATTATCAAATGAATTTCTCCCTGCACATAAGTTGATAGTATATATGAAAGGAGTTCATAGAAAAAAACAAGAGTTTTTCTCTGATGGAACAGGAATATGTCAAGATATTAATCTAGATATATTGATAGATGAAAATTCAGCTTCATCAAGCGAGATATTCGCAGGGGCTATGCAAGATAATGATCGAGCTACTATTTATGGAAGGCGTTCTTTTGGTAAAGGACTGGTACAAGAACCAATAAATTTCACAGACCACTCTGGAATACGTCTTACAGTAGCCAGATATTATACGCCAACAGGTAGATGTATACAAAAACCATTTACTTCTAGTCGTGAGTATGCCTATGATATATTAGAGCGATATAAAAGAGGTGAAATGACTTCAGCTGATAGCATTCCTCATAATGATTCATTAAAATTTACCACACCTAAAGGAAAAATAGTATATGGTGGGGGAGGAATAATACCAGATGTATTCGTGCCAATTGATACAGTAGGGGTTACTGATTTACTTATTAATTTAAATAAACATAGTTTAGCTCTTAAATATAGCATGAAATTGGCCGATATATATAGAACTAAGCTTAGAAATGTAAAAAATATTGAACAGCTTAATGCTTTATTAGATTCTATGAATCTTAAGAAGAACTATATAGATTATTTTACAAAATATGGTATTAAATTTTCATCAAGGCAATGGAAAATATCAGAATATACCATAATGACTCAGCTTAGAGCTAGTATAGCAAGGTATTCATCATTAGGAGATGATGCCTTCTATCCAATAATATCGAAAATTGATAATGTTATAATAGAAGCTGCTAATAAATAGTAATTTTATTTCTATTTATTGCGCTACGAATCTGTAAACAATGCTACCTGCTTGATGGGAAGGAGCAGTGCTAGACGCTGTAAATCTAGATGATTTAGCAGCCTTTATCGCCATTCTAATCAGGCAGTCATCTTTCGACGATACACTTTCTATTATCTTAGCAGAAACTACATAACCATTTCTGTTAACTACGACAGCTACTGATACATCGCCGCTACCATAACATTTGTATGCAGGTATAGGTAGATATAGAGAATTCCTGCCATCTAAAGAATATGATAAAACGGAGGGACCAGAATATGCTTGAGTCTTTTTGTTTGTTTTTTTCTTAATATTATGATAGATATTTTCTCCATCTTGATATTTTTCTGCTTCTCGTCTCGCTTCATCTAATTTTCGCTGTAATTCTTTAGCCTCATCATAAACTTCATCAGAGTTTTTGAATCTATCGTCTTTAACATGTTTATCAGCATTTACGATAGCATTTCTTGGAACAGAAGCTGATGACTTACCTAATAATTTATTAAGTTCATCAGCAACGCTCTCTTTCATTTTTTCTTCTTTCAGTTTCTCTGTTTCTTGCTTTTGAATAGCTTCTTCTTTTTCCTGTTCAGAAAAGTCTATTAAAAAAGAACTATCCTTTCGTACGACAGAATGAATAGAATAAGTAAGCAAAATGATTATGATCACTAAATGGAAAATGATCGTAAGATATAAACCAAATCGATTACTTTTTTTACTCATTATTGACAATATCTATTTATTAGCAAATTTACTTAACTGTTTCTCTATTATAGCCGTTAAAAAATCAATAGCTACGTTATTATTACCACCTTGAGGTATAATAATATCTGCATATCTTTTAGAAGGTTCTATAAACTGTAAATGCATAGGTTTAAGAGTAGAAACATATCTATCCATTACCATTTTAACTGTACGTCCTCTTTCAAGAACATCTCTTTGGATGACTCTAAGAAGTCTTTCGTCAGCATCTGCATCTACGAAAAATTTAATATCCAGGAGGCTTCTTAATTTCGGATTAGTGAAAATTAAGATGCCTTCTATTATAATAATATGTGCTGGATTAACAGTAACTGTTTCCGTCTTTGAACGGGAACATGTTAAATAAGAATAAACAGGCTGTTGAATAGTTTTACCATTTCTCAGATCTTCTATTTGTTCATTTAGTAAATCGAAATCTATAGAATCTGGATGGTCAAAATTCTGTTTTAATCTTTCTTCAAGTGGTAAATTACTATCTTTATAATAGGAATCTTGAGGGATAACTACTACTTCTCCAGGTTTAAACGAAGATACAATTTTATTTACAACTGTTGTTTTTCCGGAACCAGTGCCCCCGGCTATACCTATAATTAACATATCTATTCTTTTTTAAAATTCAGCTGTCTTTGGAGTTCTTGGAAAAGGAATCACGTCTCTAATGTTAGCCATACCGGTTACGAATAGTAATAGTCTTTCGAATCCTAAACCGAAACCACTATGAGGTGCAGTACCAAATCTACGAGTATCAACATACCAATCTAGTGTTGATTCTTTCATACCCATCTCGTTTATTCTAGTTAATAATTTATCAAGATTTTCTTCTCTCTGTGAACCTCCGATGATCTCTCCAATCTTAGGGAATAAGACGTCCATAGCTCTTACAGTCTTACCATCATCATTCTGTTTCATATAGAAAGCCTTAATATCTTTAGGATAATCAGTTAATATAACTGGTCTTTTAAAATGCTTTTCTACTAGATATCTTTCGTGTTCGCTTTGTAAATCTACGCCCCATGATACAGGGAATTCAAATTTTTCTTTAGATTCAGTAAGAATCTTAATACCTTCAGTATAAGGTAGTCTGACGAAATCTTCTGCAACTACGCTTTGTAATCTTTCGATTAAGCCTTTATCTATCATCTTGTTTAAGAATTCAAGATCGTCTTTACAGTTAGTCAAAGCATAATTAACACAATATTTAATAAACTCTTCGGCTAAATCCATATTCTCTTTAATTTCATAAAAAGCCATTTCTGGTTCTATCATCCAGAATTCAGCAAGATGTCTAGGAGTGTTAGAGTTTTCAGCTCTGAAAGTAGGGCCGAATGTATAAACATTACCAAGTGCCATAGCTGCTAATTCAGCTTCAAGTTGTCCACTAACCGTAAGATTTGTTTCTTTACCAAAGAAGTCTTTAGAATAATCTATACTTCCATCTTTACAAAGAGGAGGATTCTTCATATCCAAAGTAGTTACCTGAAACATTTCTCCGGCACCTTCTGCATCTGAGGCTGTAATTAATGGAGTATGTATGTAATAAAAACCTCTATCATTGAAAAATTTATGAATAGCGAAAGCCATATTATGTCTTATACGAAGGACAGCACTAAAGGTATTCGTTCTTGGTCTTAAGTGCGCTATACCCCTAAGAAATTCCATGCTATGTCCTTTTTTCTGCAATGGATATGTATCTGGATTAGCTGTACCGTAAACTTCTATCTCTTTAGCTTGAATTTCTACTGATTGTCCTTTTCCTTGAGACTCAACTAATGCTCCTGCTACTTTAATACAAGCACCAGTAGTTATTTTTTTTAGCATCTCTTCATCAAATGAAGCTAACTCGCAAACTATTTGAATATTCTTTATAGTTGATCCATCATTTAATGCTATAAATGAAATGTTTTTATTTCCTCTTCTAGTTCTAACCCAACCTTTAACAAGTACATCTTGACCAGGTTTAGTTTTAAAAATATCGATAACTCTAGTTCTATCCATAATATTATTTATAATTTTCTTTTGCTTACAAAAATACATAAAAAAAGGGAACTACATATTAGTAAGTTCCCCTTTTTTAGGTTTTATGTAAATTTTAGTACTTCTTATACTGTTGATTAGCTACATACATGATTTTTAAAGCTGAACAGCGTCTTAATTCTTGCTTAACATCTGTAACAATACCCATACGAGTATCCTTATCAATATTAAGAGAAACTGTCATAAATTGACGATCGCCTTCACTTAAGTTTTCACGCTCTGCTGCGATAAAATCTCCAATATCTCCTACACTTTTAAATGAATCATTTAACTGTATACGAGCGTCTGTACCAAATTGTGATTGATATTGTTCTGTAGGCTTTCCAATGTATATGTATGAAGAAAGATCTTTTCTTTCAAGCTTAGCTATTTCACTAGCTACTGGAAGTTTGACAGAGACCATTCTTTCTGTTTTACGCATACTTGTCGATACCATAAAGAACATAAGAATCATAAATACAATATCAGGTAGGGAGGATGTATTAATACTAGGGCTCCCTTCATTTTTTCCTTTTCTGACAAATTTAGCCATATTGATTCTCCTTTATTATTTTTTTCCTACGTTAACTGGTTCTGATTCAGAAATACTTTGAGGTACTGCTTTACGAACGATTTTTTGATGTGCATCATCTAAATCTTCATATTTTTTACCCCAATTCTGCATAGCAAAATTATCACGTAGTGTATTAATAGCTCTTACTAGTGCATTTTGAACTCTCAAATATATATCATAATGAGTAGCTCTATCATTTTGAAGTGATATTACACCTTCAGAAACTCGACATTCTCCAAATCCTTCAATATTTTTTGTTTTGAAAGATGGTAGTTTGTCACTATTATTTGGATTAGTGAAAAAATTAATAACGATTTCATCAAGTTGACTAGCATCAGAAAGATATTCTCCACCAGCGAATATACGGTCACCAGAACTGATTTTTACTTCTAGGATATTCCTACGATTAACTTTCATATCCTCTGCCTTTTGATCTTTATTAGGCATAGGAGGAAGTCTTCGTGCAATACCTTTTTCATGGTCCATAGT
>Ga0172377_10001057_pt1 | contig 27394 bp, 19 predicted proteins | sample Pumphouse3metaG_FD_119749 | JGI IMG/M metagenome (GOLD analysis project Ga0172377, IMG submission 119749) | Leachate microbial communities from a municipal landfill in Southern Ontario, Canada - Pumphouse #3 metaG | ecosystem: Engineered > Solid waste > Landfill > Unclassified | place: Canada... | reverse complement strand
CTTTTACCCGTCGGCACGTTCACTTCAGTCCCATTGCCATCGACAATGGTCAGTTTATATTTTAACTCGCCACCTTCCGCCACCGTGTCGGTGACCGCTTCGATTTTGACAAAGACTTTGGCTTCGGTGTCGTTAATGGTCGTCGTGACAGGTGCTGGGTCGATTTCAACCGTTTCATATCCGCCTTGCGCCACGGGTGCATAAGAGCTAGCATCTAAGGTAACGGTGTAAGTTTCCGCGCCTTCTTTCATGACATCATTAAAAACGGCGGTATTAAAACTCTGTCCTAAGGTAATGGTTTGACCGTTATTGACAAAGTCTTGGGTGCCATCTGTGGTGGTTTGGGCAACAATCCCTTTCGCCACATCGTCATTAAACGACACCGTGACCTGACCCAGTTGCTGATCCAATCGTGTGCTGTCGTTAAACGCAGCGGTACCTTTTTCAAACGCATACGCAATGTAATTGGCGTTTGAGCCTTCATTAACCGTATTGGCCAAAAGATAGTTTCCGCTGCCATCTTTCAATACATTGCCACTGGCATCCGCGGCAAACACTTTAATCGTCACCACTTCTTGATCCGCCTCAACCGAATCCGTTGCATCGTTCGGCGTACCCGGCTTAGCGTCATCAATAATTGTGGTGGTGACCGGTGTCGTGTCAATGGCGACATCTTCATAGCCGCTCGTCGGCGTTGGGCGCGTATAGCTGCCGTCGGTGATGGCAATGGTGTAGGTTTCGCCATTATCCGCCATGTAATCATCAAAGGTGTTGGTGGTGATGACACTGCCTAGGGTGATGGTAGCTTGGGCGCTGTTATTGAAGTCTTGCGTGCCGTCTTCTAACGTTTGCGCATTGGCGCCGCTTGCCGTGCCATTGGTAAAGCTGACATCGATACTGCCTAGCTGATTCGCCAGTTTGGTTGCCGGGCTAAACACTGTCTCGTTCGGGGCAAAAGCTAACGCCATGTATTTTGCTTGCGCACCCTCGTTGACTTCATTGGTAAACGTGTAGTGACCACTTGCGTCTAAAATCGCATCGCCATTACTATCCAGCGCCACAAGCTTTATTTGCACTGGTTCGGCATTTGCTTCCGGCCCATCGTTACTATCGTTAGGCGTATCGGGGTTGGTGTTGTCGGTAATCGTGGTGGTAACGGCGTCAGTATTGAGCGTAACCGCCGCGTAAGCCGCCCCACCCACCGGCGGGGTGTAATTATCAATGGTGATTTGCAACGTTTCGCCATTATCCGCCATAAAATCGTCCAAGGCGTCAGCCTTAACAGCCACACCGAGCGCGATTGTTTGCAGGCCTGCTTGCGGCGAATAATCATTTGTGCCGTTTGGCGCACCTATGGCCGTATCTCGCGTAGCGGTGTCATCGGTAAAGGTAAAATCAACCGTTCCTACTTGACTGGTCAGTTTGGTTGTGTCGTTGAACTGAGTTGAGTTCGGGGCAAACGCCAAGGCAACGTAATAGGCTGCTTTGCCTTCTGCTACTTCATTAACAATAAGGTAATTTCCAGTCCCGTCTTTTAGAGGATTACCAGCTGCATCCGCTGCGACCAGTTTAACTATCGTGCGGGGTGTAGGCGGCGGAGAAATCACCGGTTCAGGTTCAGGCACGGGTTGTGGCGCGGGTTGTGGTTCAGGTTCAGGCACGGGTTGTGGTTCAGGTTGTGGTTCAGGTTGTGGCGCGGGTGGCTGAGGCTGTGGTTCTGGCTGCGTTGGTAAAACAGGTTGTGGTTCTGGCTGAGGCTGCGTAATAGGTGGAGTATCAAGGCCATTGGCCGCCGTCAACAACGGAGTTTGTAACAACGTATCGCGACCTGTATCGTCATAATCACGCTCAAAGGCAATGGCTCTTGTTCCTGTATCGTATCCGGCGGTAACTAAACCCTCTCCGGCAATACGTTCAAGTTCAACACCCTCTTGGTTAGACGAACTAGGTTCCTCGGTTTCTTGTGCCGCACGCGCCAACATAGCGAGACGATTTTGTAAATTCGTTACTTGATCAGCATTGGCTTGACTCGTCTCAACCACACTGTCAAAACGCCCCTCAATAATTGCACGCTGCAGCGATTCAAATGTAATAACGTTATCAACCGTTAAGTCTTGCACCGCTTCGGCGGGAATCACATCGTTATCGATGGCAAAGCGTGTGTCACTGCCTAGCGCAATCGTTTTACCGTCAATCATATCTATCGCCACAGTCGCGTTGTCTGCGGTAATAATCACTTCGTTAAAAAACAGTTCCGAACCGCTGGTTACTTCACGTACTTGTTGTGTTTCGATATTGATAACTTGGACAGGGCCGGTAACACTGATGACTTTGGCGACGGCAATAGACATGATGAAATCTCCTTTTTATTTGTACGGAGAATTTTAACGAGACCGTAAGCATGCGACTATTGACCCTAGGTACAGTTTTGCGCCTAAAAACAAAAAGCCCATCGAACAACAGGCTCGACGGGCTTCAATTATCTAGGCGCTATGTATACGCTAGATAAACTTATGCAATTTTTAACGCTTCTTGACGTGTCGCTTCTAATGCTGCAATGCGATCCTCTAACGGCGGATGCGACATAAACAGCATACCTAACTTGCTTGGGCGATCGGAAATACCGAAGGCCGCTAACTGGTCAGGTAGATGGCCCGGTTGCATTGACTGCAAGCGACGTAACGCCGCAATCATGTTTTCTTTACCAGCCAAATACGCCCCACCATTGTCGGCATGGAACTCACGACGACGCGAGAACCACATGGTAATCATGCTCGCCAAAATACCGAAAATAATTTCAAAAATAAACGAGGCGACAAAATACCCGATACCATGTCCTTCTTCGTTTTTTAGAATCACCCGATCAACAAAGTGGCCGGCAATACGCGCAAAGAAAATAACAAACGTGTTGACCACGCCTTGTAGCAACGCCATTGTCACCATATCACCATTAGCAATATGCGCCACTTCGTGCCCCAATACCGCTTCCACTTCGTTACGCGTCATATTGCGCAACAAACCGGTAGAGACCGCGACTAACGCATTGTTTTTGCTCATACCGGTAGCAAACGCATTCACGTCCGGCGCATCATAAATCGCCACTTCCGGCATACCGATTCCGGCCTTTTCCGCTTGACGACGTACCGTATCAACCAACCATTGCTCATCGGCATTACGTGGGTTTTCGATCACCTCGGCCCCGGTCATTTTTTTCGCCATAAACTTCGACATCGCCAACGATACAAACGAACCGGCAAAACCAAATACCGCCGCAAAGGCTAATAAGTTACCTAAATCTAAATCTACGCCATTGGCTTGCAACGTGGAGCCCACGCCAAACAAACTCAACACAATCGACGCCACCGCGATGACCGCGATGTTAGTTAATAAGAACAGCCCAATACGTTTCATGGATTTTCCTCCTGGAATTAAAACGCGAATAAGTTTTTTACTAGGACTAATATAAAGATTTTTTATGCGCTTTCAAGGGGAAAATGCGTGCATTTCACCCTTTTTACACAAAAAATTTCAACCTTATTACTGCCCCAGCTTTTGCTTTAATAGCTGGTTGACTTGCGTCGGATTGGCTTGACCCTGCGACAACTTCATTACTTGGCCAACAAAAAAGCCAAACAGCTTGTCTTGGCCGTTTTTATAAGCCTCTACCTGACCGGCATTCGCAGCCAACACATCATCGACGATTTTTTCAATCGCCCCGCTATCGGTAATTTGCTTTAGGCCTTTGGCGGCAATCACTTCATCGGCAGAACCTTCCCCCGCCCACATGGCTTCAAACACCTGTTTGGCGATTTTGCCCGAAATCGTGTTATCGCTGATGCGTTGTAATAAACCACCCAGCGCTTGCGCTGATACCGGCGACTCAGCGATATCGAGCCCATCCTTATTCAGCGCTTTTGCCAAATCACCCGTCATCCAGTTGGCGCAAATTTTGGCTTCCGTAGCCGAAGCCTTAACCAGGGCTTCAAAATACGCCGCCATCGCGCGCGACCCGGTTAATAACTGCGCATCGTAATCCGACAAGCCGTAATCGGCGACAAATCGCTCACGTAATTGCGTTGGCAATTCCGGCAAGCTTAAACGCACCGCTTCAATTTGCTCCGGTGTAATCAACACCGGCAATAAATCCGGATCGGGGAAATAGCGGTAATCGTTCGCTTCTTCTTTCGAACGCATCGAACGGGTTTCATCGCGCTCAGCATCGTACAAACGGGTTTCTTGCACTATCTTGCCGCCGCTTTCTAAAATCTCGATATGGCGCTCAACCTCATACTCAATCGCCTTTTCAATAAAGCGGAACGAGTTGATGTTTTTTAACTCGGTGCGGGTTCCTAACGGCTCACCTGGACGGCGCACCGATACGTTGACATCGACGCGGAACGAGCCTTCCTGCATATTACCGTCACAAATGCCGATAAACTGCACCAATTCGTGAATCGCTTTGGCATACGCCACCGCTTCGGCCGCCGAACGCATATCGGGTTCAGACACAATTTCTAATAACGGCGTACCGGCGCGGTTTAAATCAATGCCCGACAGACCGTGAAAATCCTCATGCAACGATTTACCCGCATCTTCCTCTAAATGAGCGCGCGTAATGCCAATACGTTTTTTATCACCCTCAACCAAAATATCAATCGACCCTTTTGATACCACTGGTAGTTCAAATTGCGAAATCTGATAACCTTTTGGCGAATCGGGATAAAAATAATTTTTACGTGCAAACACCGACTTTAATGGCAGTTCAGCACCAATCGCTAAGCCAAAACGTATCGCCATTTCTACCGCTTGCTTGTTTAATACCGGTAACACCCCCGGCAAGGCTAAATCCACCGCACAAGCTTGGCTGTTCGGAGCCGCGCCATAGGCGGTAGACGCCCCAGAAAATATTTTCGACTTCGTCGCTAACTGGGTATGAATTTCTAATCCTAATACGATTTCCCAACGCATAGTATCTGTGCTCCTGCTCATTGCGCCGCTAACCAGCTTGGCATCTGTTGGTGCCAAGCGGTGACTTGTTGATATTGATGCGCCAGATTGAGCAATTTGGCTTCACTAAAATACGGCCCGACTAAATGCAAACCCACTGGCCGCTGATTAACAAATCCGGCTGGAATCGACATACCGGGCAGGCCTGCTAAGTTCACCGGAATGGTATACAAATCAGCCAAATACATACTAATCGGATCATCCGTTTTTTCGCCGATATTAAACGCCGTGGTCGGCGCTACCGGTCCGACAATCACATCACACTGCTCAAACGCACGACTAAAATCATCGCGCACTAAACGACGCACTTTTTGCGCTTTTAAATAATACGCATCATAATACCCCGCCGACAAAGCATAAGCGCCGACCATAATGCGGCGTTTCACTTCCGCGCCAAACCCTTCGGCGCGCGAACGCTGATACAAGTCCTTTAAATCTTTAGGATTATCGCAGCGATGACCATAACGCACGCCATCAAAACGCGACAAGTTCGATGACGCCTCTGCAGGAGCCAACACATAATAAGCCGGTACCGCCAAATGCTGATTCGGTAAACTGACTTCAACTATGGTCGCGCCCATTTTTTCCAGTTCACTCATCGCCTCACGCACTACCTGTGCCACTTGCGGATCCAGGCCTTCGCCAAAATACTCTTTCGGCACGCCGACACGCAGGCCTTTTACCGAATCGTTTAATCCGGCAACATAATCCACTTTCGGCATATCAATACACGTAGAATCGCGCGCATCAAAACTCACCATCGCATTCAACAACCACGCATTATCTTCGGCTGATCGCGCCATCGGCCCGCCTTGGTCGAAACTTGACGCATAGGCAATCATGCCAAAACGCGACACCGCGCCATAGGTGGGTTTAATACCGCTAATACCACAAAATGCCGCCGGTTGACGAATCGAGCCACCGGTATCCGAACCGGTCGCAAACGGCACCAGGCCTGCAGAAACCGCTGCCGCCGAACCACCGGATGACCCACCCGGCACCGCATTCAAATCCCACGGATTTTTGGTGGCACCATAAAAACTCGACTCCGACGACGAACCCATCGCGAACTCGTCCATATTGGTTTTACCTAAAATCGGCATACCGATTTTTTTCAGCTCACTCACCACGTGCGCATCGTAAGGCGCGATAAAGTTATCCAACATTTTTGAGCCGCAACTGGTTCGCACCCCATCGGTACAAAAAATATCCTTATGCGCCATCGGGATACCGGTGAGTGGATGGGCATCGCCTTGTGCGATTTTCGCATCAGCGTCACGCGCCATTTCACGGGCTAATTCAGGCGTAGTCGTAATAAAACTGTTGATATGTGGATCGTATTGCGCAATCCGGTTTAAAAAATATTCGGTTAGCTCAACGCTGCTAATCTGTTTCGATTGCAGTTTTTCGCTCAGTTGTTTAATAGATAAGCTGTGCATCCGTTTCTCACTCAATCACTTTCGGAACTAAATATAAACCAGCCTCGACCGCCGGGGCAATCGCCTGAAATTTCTCATGCTGATCGATTTCTGTAACCAAATCATCACGCAACCGCTGCACCTGATCTAACGGGTGCGCCATCGGTTCGATTCCATCCGTATTCGCGGCCTCCAGCTGAGCAAATAAATCTAAGATATTGGAAAGTTTATCGCCCACTATCGCCAACTCATCCTCTTCCACCGCTAATGCGGCCAAGAGTGCAATTTTTTTAACATCCGCTTGTCCTAGTGACACCCTAACACTCCTTCAACGCTATGCTTGGCAAACATCACCAAGCGGCTTTAGCCAAAACCTATTTAAAAAGGGAAATAAGTTATCACAAATGACTTAAACGCACAAAAACTTGTCAATCTGAACCTGTAAAAACCACTCACTACACCCAAAAAACCGTTACACAATTCATAAAGCCGCCTTATCAAGCAAACAAGATGCTTTACCGACAAACGCACGCTTAATCGCCCCCACTCCTCCCAATTAGACGATAAAGCTGAATTAGCACAAAAATCCTTGCTTTAGCCACTAAAATTAGTCATAAATTCGTTTTAATTTGGTTTAAAATAGCGAAATTATTCAATTTCAACCCCAAATTCTTAGGAAACTCTCCATGTTTCGAAAACTAGTTGGCCTTTTCTCAAACGACTTATCCATTGACCTTGGTACAGCAAACACCTTGATTTACGCAAGAGGACAAGGCATTTTACTTAACGAACCCTCTGTGGTAGCCATCCGTGATAACGGTCGCGGCAGCCGTAACATCGTTGCCGTAGGTAACGAAGCCAAACTCATGTTAGGCAGAACGCCGGGTAATATCCAAGCCATCCGTCCGCTTAAAGACGGTGTTATTGCCGATTTCCACGTCACTGAAAAAATGTTACAAGCATTCATACGCAAGGTACACGAAGCGAAGTTTTTTCAACCCAGCCCACGTGTACTAGTTTGTGTCCCTTGCGGATCCACGCAAGTCGAACGTCGCGCAATTCGCGAATCGGCGGCTGGTGCGGGCGCACGCCAAGTTTTTTTAATCGAAGAACCGATGGCCGCCGCGATTGGCGCCGGTATGCCGGTGAGTGAAGCCAGCGGTTCGATGGTCGTGGACATTGGGGGCGGCACCACTGAGGTTGCAACGCTATCATTAAACGGAATCGTCTATTCCGACTCAGTAAAAGTAGGTGGCGACCGCTTTGATGATGCCATTATCAAATTTGTGCGCCGCAACTACGGTATGTTAATTGGTGAGGCCAGTGCCGAAAAAATCAAGCACGAAATTGGCACCGCTTATTATGAAGCACAACCCAAAACCTTTGAAGTACGCGGGCGCAACTTAGCCGAAGGCGTGCCTCGCAGCTTTATTCTCAACAGCAACGAAATTTTAGAAGCGTTACAAGAGCCCCTATCCACCATTGTGAGTGCGGTACGTACCGCACTCGAACGCACCCCACCCGAATTGGGCGCGGATGTGGCAGAACACGGCATTGTATTAACCGGCGGTGGCGCACTTCTGCGCAATCTCAGTACACGTCTGAGTGAAGAAACCGGCGTACCGGTGATTGTCGCCGATGATCCACTGACCTGCGTTGCCCGCGGTGGCGGACGTGCGTTAGAATTAATGGACGAAAAAGGCATGGACGTTTTCTCTCACGAGTAATCCCTTTGAAATGGCCTATCGGAGATTGCCACTATTAGCTTGAATGTCACCTCTTCACAACAAGACAGCGTTCATTTTGTCGTTGTTTTTTTGCTCAGTATTTTTCTAATGGTTCTTGATTATCACGGGCAATACATGGGAACCGTTAGAAATCTGCTGATGACGACGCTTGAACCACTCGAACGTCTAGCAGGCCTACCCTCACACCTCCATCAGCGCCTTTTAGCCAACACGGTAGACCTTGCTTCATTAGAAAGTGAAAACAGCAAACTACGCACCGAAAACATGATGCTCAAAGCACAGCTGCAACGCCTTAGCAGCTTAGAAATGGAAACCCAGCGTTTGCAACGCTTACTCGGTACAACCGGTCGAATGGATATTCCTTCATTAAAAGTGGCCAACGTAGTGCATTTTAGCAACCATCCTTTGTCACAATTTTTAACCGTCAATAAAGGTCAAATTGATCAAATCCACGAAGGCCAACCGGTAATCGATGCCAATGGCGTACTCGGGCAAATTATTAATACCGCGCTCACGAGTAGCCGTGTTTTGCTGATCACGGACCCGGATCATCAAATCCCGGTGCGCATTCAACGCACCGGCCAACGCGGTATTTTGAGTGGTGCCGGCAATAATATGACCCAACTTGAGTTTATTCCCTTATCGAGCTCAGTCGAAGTCGGCGACATTTTACTTTCTTCCGGACTGGGCGGCACCTTCCCTCCAGGGTATCCGGTTGCTGAAATTACCGACATCAGCGAAACGCCTGGATTGCCGTATTTAACCATTAGCGCCAAACCCATCGCAGACCTAAATAGCAGTTACGAAGTGCTTATCCTTTCAGCCCAACCGGAGCTTGCGCCATGAGTGATAAATTTCAGGAAATTGAATTTCACCAAGTGCGCCTACTGGTCATTTTTAGCTACCTAGTTGGCTTAACAGTGAACATTTTTTCACTTAAAGAACAGGTTTTAATTATTTTCCCACCGTTTGCGTTATTGCTAACCCTTTTTTGGTCAGTTCAGTTATTACGCAACTCGCATTTAATCGTCGCGTTTAGCTTAGGGCTGCTGTACGACGCGCTTTATCAAAGCCTACTCGGTACACATGCCCTGCTATTTATCTTAATTACCTTTTTTATGTTGCGCATTCGCTTGCGCTTTAGAAGTTACCGATTATGGCAACAAAGCCTGATTATCGGGTTTTATTTTTATCTCTACCAAGGGCTTCACTACCTTATTTTTTCACCGCAGCTGCTTGGTGATACACTTTGGCTCTACTGGTCAATGCCGATAAGCGCCATTCTCATTTGGCCGGGCTTAGTGATTATTTTGCGCGGCTTATCCAACCGCATTTCCGTAATCTAAGCGACCCTCATGCACAACTTACGTTTCGACGAAACCCAAAACCGATTACGCCAAAAGCATTCACTTCGCCAGCGAATGCTATTTATCATCCTCATTATACTAACGGTTTTTAGCATCATTTTATTGCGCATGGCATACTTACAATGGCTTAACCACGACCTATACTATGGCAAGGCCGAAGGTAACCGCGTTTCCGTACAACCGATTGCGCCAGCACGCGGCAAAATTCTTGATCGCAACGGTGTGGTACTCGCCGACAATCAACCTGTTTACTCGCTTACCTTTCAACGCGAACTAATGGACAATATAGACAACACCTTTGGCGCCTTGCAACAACTGCTTCCCGCTATTCCAAGTACAACGTTAGAAAAATTCGCCCAACAACTCAAACATAGCCCGCGTCATCGTCAACTGATTTTGCCTTATCGGCTCAGTGAAAACCAAGCAGCCAAATTCGCCGTGCAAAACCACCGCTTTCCGGGCGTAACCCTCAGCGCAAACCTCAAGCGCATTTATCCGTTTGGCGAATCCGCGGTTCATTTATTAGGCTATGTCGGACGCATCAGCCAACAAGACTTAAGCCGACTCGATGCCACCCGCTATCGCGGCACCGAGAACACCGGACGTGCCGGTATCGAACGCTTCTACGAAGATCGCTTGCAAGGCTACCCCGGCATACAAACCGTTGAATCAAACGCACAAGGACGCGTACTACGAACCCTCAACACCCTTGCGCCGATTGCTGGCGAAGACATTACCCTCAGCATTGATATTCACCTACAACAATATCTGGAAAACCTTCTGGCCGGTAAACGCGCCTCGGTTGTCGCCATTAATCCGCAAAATGGAGAAATTTTGGCATTTGTCAGCACGCCATTATATGACCCCAATTTATTTGTAGACGGTATTGACCATCAAAGCTATAACGCGCTGCTAAACGATCCTAACAAGCCTTTAATCAACCGCGCGCTACGCGGCCAATACCCACCCGGTTCGACCACTAAGCCGTTTTTAGCCCTTGGCGCGCTCGAACAAGGCTACACCACCATGACAGAACGTATTTTCGACCCGGGTTATTTTGAATTCCAAAATAAACGCTACCGCAACTGGAAACGAGAAGGTCACGGTTGGACAGATTTGCAACGATCGATTGTCGAATCAGTGGACACGCTTTACTATAAACTCAGCCTTGACATGGGCGTGGACGGCATCCACGACGTGCTTGCACCATTTGGTTTTGGCCAACTGACACAAATTGATCTACTTGGCGAACAGTCTGGCATTTTGCCCTCGCAAGAATGGAAAAGGCGCGTTCATGGCAAACCTTGGTATCGCGGCGAAACCATCGTCACCTCGATTGGTCAAGGCTATAACCTTGTCACGCCATTACAACTTGCACAAGCAACTGCAATTTTAGCTAACCGTGGACAAGTCATCACGCCGCATCTTGTCGTGGATCGACCGCTCGACCCACCCCATCAAGTGCCAATTAAAAATCGCGATCATTGGGAATATGTCATTCAAGCGATGCGTGATGTCGTGCATACGCCGGCCGGAACCGCTTGGCGCGCAGGGCTGGCGCTAAAAAACAAACAAATTGAGGCGGCTGGCAAAACGGGTACCGCACAAGTCTTTAGCTTGAACGATGCGGACTATAAAGAAGAGGAATTAGCCTCACACCTACACGACCACGCTCTTTTTATCGGTTTCGCGCCGGTTTCGCGCCCTCAAATTGCGCTCAGTGTGATTGTAGAAAATGCGGGCGGTGGTGGGCGTGTGGCCGCACCGATCGGCATCCAAGCCATGAAATATTATCTTGAAGAGATACAAGCGCCATGATTCGTTCGATCACACCCCCCAAAGACCCGCTATACGTCACCCCCAAAACCCTGTTAGCCCGTCTGCATCTTGACGGCTGGCTACTTGTTGGGCTGCTTACCCTGTTAAGCCTAAGCGTGATGATTATTTACAGCGCATCCGGTGGCGATAGCGATGTCGCGCAGAGTCACCTATTGCGCATTTTATTTTCATTCGGTCTACTGCTGGTTTTTGCACAAATTCCGCCCAGCAAGCTGTTTATCATTACCCCTTGGCTGTTTATCGCCGGTATTATTCTGTTAGTTGCAGTGCTACTGATCGGCGACATAGGTAAAGGCGCGCAACGTTGGCTCGACCTAGGCTTTATTCGCCTGCAGCCCTCTGAGATTATGAAGCTTGCTTTACCGATGATGGTCGCTTGGCTGTTTGCCTACACCGACTTTCCCGCCCCTTTAAGCCGCTTTATTTTGGGTACGATAATCATTGTACTCACCGCCGGACTCATTGTCGTGCAACCGGATTTAGGCACCTCTATTCTGATTGCGATGAGTGGCTTGTTTGTGTTATTTTTTGCAGGCCTGCCATGGAAAATCATTCTATCTGTGTTGGCTATTTTTGCCGTTAGCGCGCCGATTCTATGGACATTTTTACACCCTTATCAACAACAACGTGTTCTCACTTTTCTCAACCCCGAATCTGACCCCCTAGGCTCAGGCTATCACATCATCCAGTCTAAAATCGCGATTGGCTCCGGCGGCGTAGACGGTAAAGGATTTTTAGGCAGCACCCAAGCTCATCTCGACTTCTTGCCCGAAAGCACAACCGACTTTATTTTCTCCGTATTTGCCGAAGAATTCGGCCTAATCGGTGTCGCAGTATTGCTTTTAGTTTACGGCTTTATTTTGGCGCGCGGCTTGTACATTGCCAGCCAAGCACAAGATAATTTTACCCGTCTGATTGCCGTGAGCTTCACTCTGACCTTCTTTATTTACCTCAGCGTCAATATCGGCATGGTCAGTGGTCTACTGCCGGTTGTAGGCTTACCTTTACCCCTCATCAGCTACGGCGGTACCTCAATGGTGACCATTATGATTAGTTTTGGGATTTTAATGTCGATTCATACGCACAAAAAAATGCTATCTACCTAGAGGCTGTTGACAATTTTTTGAACCACGAAGATTACAAAGCCTCAAAGAGCTAAGCCATTGATTTGAAGACATTTTTCTATCAATCATTTTGACTGAACAAAAACCCAATGTCAGTGATGAACTCATATTTCATTTATCAATCGATTAGCGCCAATTTTCGACAGACCTTAGAGGCGGCGGATCATTTATTTCAAACTAAAAAGGCTCGCAAACCAGCTCAGCACACCTTGGCCACCTCGATTCCGCCCCGCACAATTTTATTCAGGGCTAATCGAGATGCCCCGTCGTTAGCGCTGACACAAATAGCCAGCACACACCCGCGCGTGCAAACGAAATACCACAAAGGTTTTAGACGTGGCTAAATTATGATAAATTAACCCGCAATTTAAATCGGCAAGGCACGTTGCGCTTTGCCACTCACCCGTTCAATGAATTAGATGAAGATGACTATGTTGCTAAAACCTTATTTACGTTTATTTATTATTTTTCTCATCGGTTTTGCCTCGCTCCATACCCAAGCAAATCCGCCATCACCCGCAATCACGCCAACCGCGCCCAATATTGCCGGCACCGCGTATTACGTTACCGATTTCAATAGCGGTGCGGTGATTGCTGAAAAAAACCCGGATATGAAAGTTGAACCTGCCAGCTTGACCAAAATTATGACCGGCTATGTTGTATTTAACGAAATTAAACAAGGTCGAATCGCACTAGAAGACATGGTCACCATCAGCAGTAAAGCTTGGCGTATGCCCGGTTCACGTATGTTTATTGAAGTAGACAAACAAGTGTCGGTAGACGACCTGCTAAAAGGCATGATTATTCAATCCGGCAACGATGCCAGCGTGGCGCTGGCTGAGCATATTGCCCGTACCGAAGCCGACTTTGCCGTACTGATGAACAAATACGCACAAGAACTCGGCATGAACAACACGCATTTCAAAAATGCCACCGGCTTACCGGATAAAGAACATCTGACAACGGCGCGCGATCTTGCTATTTTGGCACACGCACTGATTCGTGATTTTCCTGATTTTTACTCCCTCTACTCCGAAAAACGCTTCACTTTTAACGGCATTACCCAGTACAACCGTAATCGCCTACTATGGCAAGATGACTCGGTAGATGGCCTTAAAACTGGCCATACCTCCTCCGCTGGCTATTGCCTTGTCACCTCTGCCCAGCGTGAAGGAATGCGCGTGATTACCGTGGTACTGGGAGCGGATAGTGCCAATCAACGTATTGTAGAATCACAAAAACTCATCAATTACGCCTTCCGCTTTTTTGAAACACATAAGTTATTTGATGCCGGCCAACGTCTTGTTGACTCTCGCGTTTGGGGTGGCGAACGTGATTTACTCGGCTTAGGTATCGCCAATGAAATCTATGTCACCGTTCCGCGCGGCCAGTATCCAAACCTAAAAATCGAAACCGCCTTGCCTGAAACCCTCGAAGCACCGATCAACGAAGGCCAAAGCTACGGCTCGGTGAATGTAAGTTTAGAAGATGAACTGTTATTAGAACAACCACTCGTAGCACTTGAAACCATCGAAGCCGGTTCGTTTTTCAAACGCGCTTATGATCAACTTAAGCGCTCTGTCGCTGGTTTACTCGGCTGGTAGAAACTTGGGCGCACCCACCTACTAGGTGCGCTTTTTTCACCGACCCTCTTGAAATCCCGCAACGCGTCGCTATAACCCCGTTCTAACTTTGACAAACTATTCAGACCACACTATGACCGATCTACACAAAACCGAACAACCCGAAACCCTGATTGAATTTCCCTGCGACTTTGAACTCAAGGCTATGGGGCGACATTGCGACGAGTTCATTGATTTGGTGTTTTCAATCACCCAAAAACACGTGCCAGAAGTTAGCCGTGACAATATGCGCTTTAGCGCATCGAAGGGCAACCGTTTTATTTCGGTCAAAATTAAATTCTACGCCACCCATATCGGCCAAATTCACGGCATTTATGGCGAACTCAACGAGCACCCCGACGTGCTCATGACACTTTAAACCCAACTAGCAGGCCTGCTAATGTCGCTGATTGTTCAACACTTGGGCCGCCAACCCTACATCGACACCTATCAGGCTATGCAACGCTTTAGCGCACAACGCGATAGCGATACACCCGACCAAATTTGGCTCGTCGAACATCCGCCGGTATACACCCAAGGCCAAAATGGCGATGCGCGCCATATTCAATCCTCTCTTGGCGCGATTCCCCTAGTGCAAACCGATCGCGGCGGCCAAATTACCTATCACGGCCCCGGCCAATTAGTGATGTATGTGCTGATAGACCTCAAACGGCGAAAACTCGGCGTGCGCCAACTGGTTACCCTGTTAGAACAAACCACCATCAACCTATTGCAAAACTATGGCTTAAACGCACAAGCGCGCGCCGACGCGCCCGGGATTTATATTCATGGTCAAAAAATCGCCTCCCTTGGTCTAAAAATCAAACGCCAATGCAGCTATCACGGTCTCGCACTGAATGTGAACATGGATTTATCCCCCTTTCAACGCATCACCCCTTGTGGTTTAACGGGTATGCAAATGTGTCAACTCGCCGACTTTGTCGATGCCATTAGCGTGCCATCGGTTTATGCAGGCCTGCTAACCGAGTTTAAGCGCCAATTAGCGAATTGGCCTATAATATCCACCTCATTAAACCAATAGAACAACCTATGCAACCCTATCAAGAAATCAGCCTTGAGCAGATCGGCGGCCTTAAAGCGCGCAATCAAACCATGTCAAAAGGCGAATATAAAACTAAATCTCTAAAACATCGCCCCGATCCCGAGCGTGAACGCTTGGCCAAACCAAGCTGGATTCGCGCTAAATTACCGCCGGCGAAAGACATCCATCGCATTAGCGAACTCAAGCGGATTTTGCGCGACAACGGCCTGCATACCGTGTGTGAAGAAGCCTCCTGTCCGAATCTAGGCGAATGTTTTGGTCACGGCACCGCCACCTTTATGATTATGGGCGACATTTGCACCCGCAAATGTCCCTTTTGTGATGTTACCCATGGCCGCCCAAACCCGCTTGATAACAACGAACCGTTGCATCTCGCTAAAACCATTGAGGCGATGCAACTCAAATACGTCGTCATTACCTCAGTCGATCGCGACGACTTGCGTGACGGTGGCGCGAAACACTTTTTAGCCTGTGTGCAAGCGGTGCGCCAACACGCGCCCTCTACCCAAATCGAAACTTTGGTACCGGATTTTCGCGGTCGTTTAACGGTCGCGCTCGACACCTTGGCACAGTGTCCGCCGGATGTGTTAAACCATAATCTCGAAACCGTGCCACGGCTATATGAACAAGCGCGTCCCGGTGCGGACTATCAAGCCTCACTCGACCTGCTGCAACGTTTTAAAACCCTACATCCGCAAGTCAAAACCAAATCCGGCTTAATGGTTGGCTTAGGTGAAACCTATGACGAAATGGTACAGGTATTACAAGACCTGCGCGCCCATCAAGTCGATATGCTCACCGTTGGTCAATACTTACAACCCAGTGTGCATCATTTAGCCGTTGAGCGTTATTGGACGCCGGACGAATTTAAACAGCTCGAAACCGAGGCCTATGCGCTCGGTTTTAGTCACGTCGCCAGTGGCCCCATGGTGCGCAGCTCTTACCATGCCGATTTACAAGCAAAAGGTGAATTCAAATGAGCTGTGACCTCCAACGCTAATCCGAACTGTACATAGCTAATTTTGACTCCACAAAGATAAAGTGAACCAAGTGTAAGTATGAGCACTATTTACTTCAAATCAAACATACCACCTATTAAGGAGTTTCCTAAAGGGGGATGGACAATAATATGGCATGGTAGAGTCGAACGTAATCCAGATGTAGCATCTGAGCCAACCATTGAGGTTCTGATTCGTTCTCACGAAGAAGATAGGATTATTAAAATTGGCGTAGGCCAACTTCCCCTTCTTAAAATTGGCAGCTACTGGGTAGATGGTCAACTAACTACTGGTGTTCCTGGAATTATTGAAAATTTAACGCTATCAAGCGTCATTATTGCCCGTGACAACACAAAACCTATCAACGCCTGGCACAAAATCGACACCTCAAAATATGCTATCAACCCGCAAATAGTAAAAATCCCATATAACGTATCAAAGTCAAAATGCTTAGCCATTGAATATAGAGGCGATCCTTATGGCATTATTATCCCAGTCTCTGAAATTGCCCGCTTCTATTACTGTCATTCGACCGACCTCGCTCACAGCGCCTTCTGGGGTGAATATAGCTATAACATTGACCAAATCGTTAACCTAGAAAAGTGTGGTTACGATGAGGAGTTAGATCGCGCAATCATCCACTTAAGACAAAAGTTTGCTAACCCGGACGCTTGGACAATAGGACGCATCCTTTTTGATCAAACAGCCATAGAAAGCGTACAGGAAATACACAATAGCCTATTGAGAAATATAGATACCGAAGAATCAGGCTTTTTCAGTTGCGGAATACCTTTCATCGGTGAAACACGCTGGATTGCCAAAGGCATCAACGTAGGAACAGGTCTTCAACCAAGATATTTGATATTGCAACTTAAAAAATGCTCCCACCCATTCCCGTTTTCCGAACTCCAGGTTGATCGGGATAACAACGCCACCCAAGCCAATCCCGAAACCGATCTGCCATCACAAGATAAGAAACACTATAACCGTAGCCAAAAAACCAACCAGTCAAGCAACAACGGCCAACTAAACAGCGAAACGGAAACCAATAAAAACATTCCTGTCATAAACCTTTTAAGCCAATCAGCACAATTCGATTTTCTGGAAAATAAAGAAATCATCAAACCTGAAAACAAAGCGTTCAACGAATACAAATCCGCTCCCAATAAGCTTAAAGCCCTTAAACCTACAGGCCTTGGAACCGGACAAGGCGATTACAGCCAGAGTTCGACCAACCAACGAGCCAACATCAATCGAAAAAAAGGCGTTGGGGCGGATCTTGAAATGCTCACACAAGCAGTACAGATGCTCAAAGATGAAGGTATGGACATCAAGATCAGAACCGTAGGCGAAGTTCCATTATCTGAGCCCGCAAGAAAACGTCAATGGGCGTACCTTGATTCCGGCAGTCATACGAAACGGACATTTATCGCCATTGATATCAAACGAAACGATCAACATTACTGTTGGATAGATATTGAGCAACGACGTAAAGGCGAGTGTGCCGTTGGTCTTCTAAAATATAATGAAAAAATTGGGGATGAAGTGCTTACCTTAATACTCCGAAACCTATCAAGGTTAAAGGGTGTCTGGGAAGGTGCCAATGGTAGCGTAATCAGCGGTACTGAAGTCTATGTTGAAAGGGTTTTACACACATGGGATTCACTAGAAAAACTCACTTACATTATTCTCAACAAAACACTTACGAACTAAACCTATTTTCAACTTCTATAAAAAGAAACTTACCCCACACCACCAAACTGACTAACAAAAAATAAAACACCATAAACTAGTCATATAATAAACGCTATAAATATGGACTTTATGATGTAAACTGGCTAGAATGATTGCAAATAAACAAAACTAGTCAAAACATGGAAAAAATCATTAACGCAAATAATTTTCTATCACTATCCAGGCTCGCATTGGAAGGAAAGGATGTGGATCTGCGATTATTTTTAGCAAGACTTACAAGAAAGTTACGTAAAGATTATCCAGATATCAGCAAACAACTTGAAGAACTTTTAAATACCAATCCAGCAAGGTCGTCTGGCATCCTCAGAAGAGGCTCTGCCAATCAAGACCAACAAGACAGCCATTACGCACTTGAAAAAAGTGAACTTCCCTTAATAAAAACATTTGAGGGTACAAACTTTAAAGAAGAGCTAATTCTTGATAAACAAATAAAACAGCTGTTAGAACAAATAATTAAGGAGCGAAAAGAGTTAAAGCTACTTCAAAAAAATGGTTTAGAACCCGCAAGCTCTATTATCCTACAAGGTCCTCCTGGCGTGGGAAAAACCATGACTGCGAAATGGCTATCTGCAAAGTTAGATCTGCCACTATACATCCTTGACTTAACCGCAGTTATGAGCAGTTACCTAGGTAAAACAGGTAGCAACCTGCGCTCAGTAATTGAATTTGCTAAGAGTCATCCGTGCATTTTATTGCTAGATGAAATCGATGCGATAGCTAAACGACGAAGCGATGACAGCGATGTTGGAGAACTAAAACGTTTAGTAACTGTAATGCTTCAAGAACTTGAGAACTGGCCTTCCACAGGTCTCCTTGTTGCCGCAACGAATCACCCAGAATTAGTTGATCCTGCATTATGGCGGAGATTTGATATCGAAATCAATTTTCATACCCCTTCAAATGAGCAAGTCCGTAATGCTGTTAAGCATTTTCTTAGTAGTGATGAACTTTATTTCAAACAGTGGATTGATCTTTTAGTAATAAGTCTTTCTGGAACATCTTATAGCAACATTAAGCGAATGGTATTTAAATTACGAAAACTAAGGATCTTAAACCCTTCAGAATTTGAGCAAAACATTTTACAGCATATGTTTTCAAATATAGACGAACTACCACGAGAAGAAAAAATCTCTTTGGCTGTTAAATCTGTAAGGGATCATGGTATGAGCCAATTAAAAGCGGCTAATTTATTTGGCGTGAGCCGCGACACCATCAGAAAACGAATTAATTTGGCAGAGTAATGAGCAGGAGTAAGTCATGAGCAAGAAAAACTATTTAATTGGGAATGCAGAAGAACTAACCTCATTAACACCACCTCCCAAAATAAAGCCACCTAGTGATAATTTATACGCTATTGAGGAATCTATCCAAAGGCTCATGCCTCAATTTGAACAAGTATCTCAGCAGCTTAAACAGCTTTCTGATGATATTTGCCCTAAAGATTACACAGTAACCAAAATTACACTCCATCCATCTTATATTGCGAAAGGTCATTTTCCAAAGCGTTTTTTGCGTGAAATGGGGGTTCACTCTATAGGAAGCAAAGGTGCGGAAATCACTCCTGACCGCTGGACCAAAAAAGGGAAGCCTGAAAAATCACCAACTACAAGTCTATTTGTGGCCGGAAAACGACAGCAACTAGCAGAGTTTTCAAAGCACCTTTCAAACTTTACAGAGTCTACTCCTGGGGCAGCGGATATTCATAAAATTTGGAGTATCGAATACATCGAACCTGAATCAAAGATAAAATCTGGAATACCCAGAAATAACAAGGTCTTTGAGGTAGGCATGCAACTTATCCAAGGTGTTTCATCCGATTTTATTAAAAACTCATTCCTTCAGCATGCCAAAAAATTAGGTTTTGATGCTTTCCAGGATGTCTCATTTGAAATTTCAAACCTATGGTTTCTTCCTGTTCAAGGAGAACAAAACAAGCTATCTGAATTAGCTAAACACTCTTTTGTAAGAGTAATAAGACCTATGCCACAACTAAGAGGGCTTCCTTCAATTAGTCGCTCCATTCAAGTAGGTAATAAATTCGAACTTCCAAAGGAGCCTCCTATCTCAAATGATGTCCGCGTTGCAATATTAGATGCAGGTCTACCCGACTTGCATGCTCTTAAGCCCTGGATAAAGGACTTTAAGTTATCAGATGAAGCAGCTAACGACTGTAATGATGGACCGATTCATGGAGAAGGAGTTACTTCAGCATTCCTTTTTGGACCAATAAGACCCGGCCAAGCAATAAATAGACCCTTCTCCTATGTAGATCACCATAGAATACTTGACAAAAATGTTGATAAAGAAGATCCACTTGAACTATATCGAACTCTAGAGCATATCGAAGACATTCTCCTTTCCAGGCAATATGAGTTTATTAATATCAGTTTAGGCCCCGACCTCCCCATTGAAGATGATGAAATTCATGCTTGGACATCATTAATCGATAGCTATTTAGCAGACGGCGAAACGTTCTTAACTATTGCAGCTGGAAATAATGGAGAAGCAGACCACCAATTGCAATTAAATCGAATTCAAGTGCCTTCAGATTGCGTCAACGCAATTGCCGTAGGCTCAGCCAATAGCTTACATAAAACATGGAGAAGAGCATCATACAGCGCAATCGGCCCAGGAAGAGCGCCGGGTAGAGTTAAGCCAGATTTATTAGCGTTTGGTGGCTCTCATGATGAATATTTTCACGTTGTAAGCTCTAACCCGACCCCACAGTTAATGCCTGTCCAGGGCACTAGCTTCTCTGCGCCATACTTACTAAGAAAAGCAGTAAGCATTCGTTCATTAATGGGGCATTCAATTTCACCATTAGCAATTAAAGCACTTTTAGTAAACGCAGCCCAAACAAACGGGCACGATCCAAAAGAAGTTGGCTGGGGAAAGGTTCCAGATGATATAAATGATTTAATTGAATCACCTAAAGGAGTTGCCAGGATTCTTTATCAAGGAGAATTACTGCCAGGAAAATATCTGCGTACACCTCTGCCATTGCCAAATCATGAAATTAATGGAAAAGTTAAAATCAGAGCAACTTGCTGTTTTTCAACCCCAGTTGATCCTCAAGACACATCAATGTATACAAAAGCAGGTGTTGAAATTAGCTGGGCCAATGCAGGAAAAAAAGGCTCATTTTTTCATCAGATAAAGAAAGCAACCGAGGCCGAATTGCGTAGGGATGCTGCCAAATGGGAGTCTGTCCTTCACGCTGAAAAAACAAAAATTGGAAGTAAATTACAGGATCCATACTTTGAACTGCACTATATAGCTCGTGAAGGCGGTGGAGCTATTGATGGTAATAAAGCACCAACCATTAAGTATGCATTTGTGGTTACAATTGAATCTCCAAAGCACGGAGATATTTTTACAGACATCTTAAATGCATACTCTGGCATACTTACTGAAATACAGCCAAGGGTATCTATTCCTAATCAAATCAAGGTTTAGCTAATAGAGCAGTCCTTAAATCTTTTCATATTCATTAACTACTGGTAGCAACATTAAAAACTAAAAACATGACCACTAAAATTGAGATTAAACGAGACGAGAAAAAGGGAAAAATTTGGAGCCATGTGCGCAGCAAATGGCTGGTGGAAACACCCGAAGAAACGGTACGCCAGGAGTACTTGCTGGTGCTGGTCAACGAGTACGGATTTGAGCTCGATCAGATCGCCGAGGAGATGGACCTGACCGGTCGGGGCTCCGCGTCCGCCCGCGCCGATTTTGTTATTTGGCGAACTACGCAGGACAAGGCTGACGATAACGCGCCTTTCATTATCGTTGAATGCAAATCTGATAACGTCACCATCAAGCCGCAGGACTATGGCCAGGGGGAAAACTACGCCCGCATCTGCGGTGCTCCGTTCTTCGTTACTCACAACTCGCGGGAAACCAAATACTGGCGGGTCAAGAAAGACAAAGTGCCCGGCTACACAGAAGAGATTGAAAACATCCCCCATGGCGATGCCTCAGACAAAGACATCGAGGAACTGCTCTCCAAGCTTCGTGCTTTCAAGGAAAAAGAGTTCGCCGACCTTCTGCACAAATGCCACAACATTATCCGAAACCGGGAAAAGAAAGATCCAGCGGCGGCCTTCGATGAAATCGCCAAAGTGCTATTCATTAAGGTCTACGTGGAACGCTCCCTGCTCACCCGGCGAAATAAGACCAACCTCTTTACCGTTGATGTGCTGAAAAGCCAAATCGCGGAAAATCCACTCGATAATTTATTTCAGCAAACAAAGCTGGCTTATGCTGCGGACAAGATTTTCGAGGAAGACGAGCGCATCAACCTAAAGCCCGCTACCGGTGAAGCCATTGTCAAGGAACTGGAGAAGTACAACCTATCCGACACCAGTGAGGATGTGAAGGGTGTCGCCTTCGAACGCTTCTTGGGGCGTACGTTCCGAGGTGAAATTGGCCAGTTCTTCACCCCGCGCACTATCGTCGAATTCATGGTGCACATGGTCGATCCGCAGGAGGGCGAGATTGTCTGTGACCCGGCCAGCGGCTCGGGTGGCTTTCTAATCCGAGTATTCGAGATCGTGCGCGAAAAGATCCTCGCCGACGCCGACAACGAGTACAACGCCTTCAAGGCTGAAATTGAAAAGGACACATCGCTCACCGAGGAGCAGCGGGCCAAAAAGCTCCAGGATAAATTCACCGAGGTTCAGACATTCATCGACCAGAAGCGCGAGGGCTCCCGCCTTTGGAAGCTATCCAATCGCTGCATCTACGGCACTGATGCCAACGACCGCATGGCTCGCACCAGCAAGATGAACATGATCATGCATGGCGACGGACACGGCGGTGTCCACCATCACGACGGATTTTTGAACGTCAACGGCATCTTTGAGGGCCGTTTCGACATCATCCTCACCAATCCTCCCTTCGGTGCCAATGTCGAGCCCACCGACAAGGTGCTGGAAGTAGATATCAAGGTCAATGAAGCCGCCGAAAAACGCTATATAGAAGAATATGGTGACCTCTACCGCGAGGCTCAGAACCGGGTGAAGGCAGCGCTCAACAAACCCATCGCCAGCCTGTTCGACTTACCCAAGAGCGACAAGACCAAGATCAAGACCGAGGTGCTCTTTATTGAGCGCTGCCTCGATCTGCTTTCACCCGGTGGCCGCCTCGGCATCGTATTGCCCGAAGGCATTTTCAACAATCCATCCCTCTCCTACGTGCGCGAGTTCACCGAAGACCGCGCCTTCCTTCGCGCCGTAGTCAGCCTGCCGCAGGAGACCTTTGTCAGTTCCGGGGCCAGCGTGAAATGCTCGCTGCTCTTCCTGCAAAAGTTTACCGAGGAGGAACAGCAAAAGTTTGTCGAGACCTATGCTACCGCCAGGGCGGAGATCGAAACCCGGTATGCTGATGAGATCCGAGCGGAACGGGAGCGGCTAGAAAGCGCAATCGAGGCGGCCAAGCAGGGAAAAGACACCGAGCAACGCAAGGTGCTGCAAAAGGAGCTCAAGGATTACCTGAAGGCAATGGAGGTACGGCAGATCAACGAAGCACGGCAACTGCTCAAGCAGCGGTTTGACTACCCCATCTTCATGTACGAGGCGGAAAAGGTCGGCATCTCCGCCACCGGTGCTGAAGATGATAATGAACTTTATGAAAATGATCGGAGGCCAGCGTCTATCACTCTCACAGCTCTTGAAAACTTCAGGAGATTCAAAGCTGACTCCAAGCCTTACCTAGTAACATTTGATGACTCCGCACGTCATAAGCCTTCCGGAAAATTTTCGGTTATGGCCCCAACCCCTAGAAGAGGGGCATTCGCTATATCTTGGAGCGACTTTGAGCGTTGGGATACATTTTTCTATCGCGTGGATTTCGTCGATCTGACGCGCCAACTGACTTCAATTGAAACTTCTGCACTAGGCGATGTTCTTTTATTTGATTCAAGGTCTTGGAGTAGATCGAAACATACGGAAGTCGAGTTTCGCTACATTGAAATTTCGGCAGTTACGAAAGATGGAGGAATCACTGGCGCAACGCTTACAAAAATATCCGATGCTCCAAGCCGAGCAACAACTCTGGTGAAAACAGGTGACATAATTTTGTCCACGACACGTCCGTACCTAGGAGCGTTTGCAATTGTTCCTGACAGATATGATGGTTGCGTTTGTTCAAGTGGTTTTTCTCTGGCTACGGGGATGAAACGTGACGATGTTGATCCAGAATACTTGCTTCTATTTCTAAAAAGCGAAGCTGGTCTCAGGCAAATGGAAAGGAGAATGACTGGTGGGCTGTATCCAGCAATTGTTCAGAATGAATTGGAAAAAGTTCTAGTGCCGATAATCCCCCTTTATTTGCAGAAAGAAATTGTCAAGCAGGTTCAAGAGGGCAAGAAAAGAATTTTGCGGGAGCTTGAAGAAGCAAAACGCAAGGCCGAACAAGAATTGGGTGCTCTAGACGCACTTGTTCTTGGTGCCACTTCTTCGGTGGAGGCGTACTGATATGACCAGAGGCCGCCAATATATCGAATTTGAAGGGCTGTTTTCAGAAAGCGTATTGGGTATCTTCCGCATCATCCGGGGCTTTGCCGACCTGCGCGATCTGGCGGCCGTCTCCGTGCCCTACAAGATGGAGGATGGCGAGCAGGGCTTTCGGGTGCTGGGCCATCAACGGGTGGAATCGGCCAAGCATGCCGAGGAGATCAAGAACTACCTAGAACAGAGCGAGAATCGCTTTCTCCCGGAGGTGATTCTTTCCGTTCGTGCACCAGTCAAACTGATGGTCAATCGGGGAGAAATCGACCCTGACGATCTGGGGTTGGGCGAGACGGTGTTCGGGGTGAAGAGCGACAACGGTGGTCTCGTGGATATCTCCCGCCGCTATTCAAGCCCGACCATGCGGATGCAGCGGCTGCGCGTGCGACGCGGTACCCTGGAGCAGATCAAGCAGGACAAAATCATCCGCCGCATCGACGGCAATCACCGTCTGCATCTGGCCGAACAGCTCACCGAAGACCCTAACACCCCAACCAAGTATCTCGCTCCGTTCTGCATGGTGTTGCTCGGGCCGACGGATGATGACGCCGACGACTTCGCCGAATCATTGATCTTTCACACCATCAACAGCACCGCCCTGCCGCTGGAGTCGGAACACGGCCTACGGCTGTTGCTGGGACAAGACCCAGCGCACGCCATGACGCTGGATAACGAATTTGCCTACAACCCGGCGTTGCACCTCACGCGACTCTTGGCCGACCGCCTGCGAGGGCTGCCGCAACCAGCCCGGCAACGTTTCGGCGAGCGACCGTTGACGGCGCTGTGGGAGTCGGCCCGCAACCTGATCGCCATGGACGAGGCCATCGCTAACGACCGGCAAGCCTTAACCACCTTTGCTGACGACCTGTTTGCCGCGCTGGCAGACATCGCCACCCGACTAGCCGTCAACCATGCATCGCTATGCAGAACCTACGGTTTCTTCGAGTTGGCGGCACGGGTCTGGCGCGAGGCCGTAGGGGACGACTACGAACAAAAAGTCCGTTGGTCGGTGGACTATCTCGACCGCATCGGCTATTGGCTTGGTGGTCAGGGTATCACGAACCTGCTCGATCCTCTTTCTCCGGCGGAGCAACTGCTCAAGACCTTCAAGGCGGCACAGTCTCGCATTCCGAAACGGGTCTTTCTCGCCCGTTGGTATCCACCACAGGATGCACCGAATGACGCAAACAACAGAGCCAACTTGCGTCTGCAACAGATTCGGCAAGCCCTGACGAATCTCCAACAGCAGCACGGCATCGGGCTGGAGCTGATCGACATGGGTACGGAGGAAGGCGGCACCTTCCCCATTCACAGCCGAATGTACGAAGCCATCGCCTCATCGGACATCATCCTCTGCGACCTTACCGGCCACCGTCCGAATGTCTACGTGGAGGCGGGCTACGCTCTGAAACACCATGAGAGCAATCGGCTTATTTTCCTGTTTGAGCCGAACGGTGTCGATGACCAAGTGCCGTTCGACCTGAACACCTTCAAGTATATTCAAATTCAGCAAGCAGCCGAAATTCCCAATAGATTATCTACCGAGATCTTATCGATATTAAACTCTAGCGGCATGAATGTGAGGTGATGATTAGCGGCATAATCCTGTTACCTCTGACCATAAAGATAGCCCGAAAAACATTAGCAATAGAACAACCCTGCACTACCGATTTTTTTAAAGGATCATTAAGCAGCTCTTAATTCACCACTTAATAATTCGTCGCTTATAATGTATGTTAAGATTTTTCACTTCATTTACGTACCAGGCGGGATTATCCCTCGTATCTTTCAGCAACTGATTATACCGAATAGCCCCATTTAACCATGCCGAATACAAGTTATTCGGCCAGTCCAATAGCAACCACCACGCATACTCAAGTACACCATGCCTAACGGCTACATCGTTCGCCTCAAAATGTCTTAGCGCCATATTTGGCTCTGGCATCAATGATGTTGAAAAATTTGAATTTATAAATACCAATAATTTTTCGGATGTTACTTTTGATGTCAGCAGTTTACAAAAGTGGTGTAAGACGTTGAGTCGCTCTATATCGTAAGCACTTAATCTGTTCTCATTCAGTCCGTTCAGCAGATTTAACCAATTGTCAGCAATCTCTTTGTTTATAAAAATGGGTTTCTCTGCCTTAGATAAAGCCAAATCAAACCCACAATTAAAACAGATCGTAAGCTTCTTATCCAATGCCGCCTCGTCCTTGCCTTTGCCCAATTCAATGCGCTGAAACACCACTGGCTCACCACAACATGGACACCTGTCATGCATCATCACATTATGCTTTGGACAAAACGTATGTAGTGCCAAACGCCAATTTGTTCTGAAATACGGCTCTAAATCTTCCTTCAAACATTCCGGACAAAACTGTAATCCGTGAGACTTACGCGTTCGGTGATAAATCTTCAAAGGCATAACCCATTTTTCAACACCGCTTGGCATATAGTGGTCAAACAATACGCCCTCATATCGTTTCAGGGTTGTTTGTTTAACACACTCAATCGGGGTGGCCGTTCTTTCAGATAAAATCGTTAAAAGCCACCCCGATGCCTGGCGATCAATATCTCGGTTCCAAATTTGTCTATCAATACCAAACTCGTGATGACAGAAGGACTGCACTTTTTCGCCATTCCCATGCGCGATTCTAACCAACCATGACGATAACAACTCGTCTGGATATGGATGCGGGTGAACAGGCCACAACTTACCTGACAACATTTTAAAACCCTAACACCTTATCCATTTGAAGCTTTCGCTCCGATGGGGCATCCGACTCCAGTTTGTCTAAAATTTCCAATGTAATTTTTTCCTCGCCTGTACGAATAGCCTCAACTGCGGCATCGCATAAAAGCTTAGCTAGTTCACCGGTGTAACCCTCGGTCATCGCAAATAACTTATGTATCACGCGCTCACTGTATAAGTATGAAGGATGTT
>Ga0172377_10001056_pt1 | contig 27403 bp, 22 predicted proteins | sample Pumphouse3metaG_FD_119749 | JGI IMG/M metagenome (GOLD analysis project Ga0172377, IMG submission 119749) | Leachate microbial communities from a municipal landfill in Southern Ontario, Canada - Pumphouse #3 metaG | ecosystem: Engineered > Solid waste > Landfill > Unclassified | place: Canada... | reverse complement strand
TGCCCGGCGCAATTGCGTCATGGTCATGCGTGGCGGGACAACGACCCATCCTGAATCGGTATCGATCTCACGCGCATTGCTCCACCGCATGGGTCCATGTGCATGCGTGAAGAGTGCAATGGAGAGGAACGGCAAAATGATTGATCGAAAATCCCGCTCGAAGAATTGGTCTATCGCATCGGGCGTATCGACGCCATCCAGGATTTCCCCGATCACTTCGGGGGCATTTTGCCTGAGATCTCTGCAGAAGAGCGTGAAGAGCACGCGATTGCGAATGCGCTCTTTTTCCTGCTCATTCGCCTGCCATGCGCGCTCGGCGGACTGCGGATCGGCGAGATATTTAAGACCCCACGGCCCTGTGATTGCAAACCACTTCGCGACATCCGTGATCATCCAGCTCGACGCATTATTGAGCCATTCATCCTCCGATACCCCCGTCGTCTTCTGCAGTCCGAGCGCCGCGATCACCCACGGTGGCGAGTGCAGGATGAAGTTACGCATCTTCGACTGCTCCCAAACAGCAATGCCTCCATGAATCGATAGTTCCACTCCCATAAGCACAAGCCCGGCAGGACCCAAAGCCAGACGGGGACCAATCATCGCGAGACCGACGAAGGCAGCCGTATCCGTCGATGCACGGCCAACCTGAGCAATGATGCCGGAATCCAACGCGCCTTCCACCGTCGTCAGCTGGCGCTCCGCCACCTTGAGATCGACGACAACGCCGGACTCCTTGTGCACGAAGCTACGACCGTCCGGAGACACCTGAAACCGTCCGTCCTGCTCCAGTTTCTGACGGATCTCGATAAGGATATTCACAGCTTCCGTCATCACATCTTTCTTGTTTTCAACTTTTCTGCCCACTTCGCGCCAACCCTCAACCGCCGCATGGAGCTGACCAGCAAGGCCCGCCCCCCAGAGCATCGTCCCTCCCAAACCTGCAGCACGCATTGATCGAACAAAGCGAAGATTTGCAGCCTGTTCGCGGAGAGGACGCGCATAGAGCTGCAATGCGGAACGTGGTCGCTCGGCAGCAGGTGTGAACACGAGCGTTCTGGTACGTTGTTTCAATTCTTTAAAAAGAGACAACGGCTTTCCGCGTGCGGCCTGATCCACGGCAGTGGAGAAATTACGCAAATCATGCGGTTTCGCACCATTTTGCAAACAACGATCCAATTCCTTATAGAGCGCGTCCCGCGTGGCCTCATCAACAGGTAATTTGCGTATTTCATCAAGAATACCGGATAGGTGTGAACTCGCATCTAAACGGGCAGCATAAGATGCACCCGGATGATACAATTTGGATCGCAACCAGCGTATCGGATTATACGGCTTGGTGGCTTTTAATGATCGAGCCATAATATCCGGATTTCTGCGCGTCCACCACCACCAGCCGAGTTTGAACGGCGCATTGATCATGAACCGCGCGGGCGACACCAATCCATAGGCAGCCGCTCCGGCAACGATCGGCACCCCGTACGGATGTTTCTCCCATATGCCCAAACTCCATTCCACCAGATACTTCGCCGGACCGAACGCCACCACCCCCGCGTAGTACGCCAGACGCTGCGCCGGCTCTGCGAGCATTTCGCCAGCGCGCGCGACGATGGATGCGTCTACCTTGGCCACCTCTGCAATGGCCTGGCCGAATGTCGGACTGGCCAGATCCTCCGTAAGGCCGACGACGGCGGACTTGAATTTCGGCTTGATCATCCCGCCAAAGTAGCCCGCATCGCGGCGATCGATGAATTGGAGTACTTCGTACTGCAGGGCAACGAGTCCTCCCACCTGCTCTTCGGTACTCCGGCTGCGGATCATCTGCCAGTACGAGAAGAAGCGGATCGCCTGCGCGACGCTCATTTCTTGCACGTACTGATCGACGATCGCTTCATTCGCAGCTTGATCGTTGCCCCAGGCACGATCGGGGAACGTACGGTGGAAGAACGGCAGGAGTTCTCGGCCAGTGGGAAGCGCACGTTCGCAGATTTCCAGCACGAGCGCGCGCATCCGCGCCTTTCGCTGCTCCGTGGGAGGCAACGCGGCGATCTGTTCCTCTGACATGCGGGACTGTGCCGCTTCGGCAATGACCGAGCGCACGGACCGTTTGGCAAAGACGCCGCGATCCGCTTCCGGCAGGTATAGCACAAGTTCCTTCATCTCGATGTTCTGCAGCGGCGCAGAGAGTCTGGAAAGACGCTGTTCCCCCAGATCGCGCACTTTTCTGCCGATGGAGAGCGACCCTTCCTTGATGCGCTTCAAGAGCGAGAGATCGGGTTTCCAGCTCGAGAGATCATGGCTGAATTCCACCGCATCGGCCGCGAGCGCAAGGCCTCCGCCGAGCGACAGCACGTACTGTTCGAGGGTGAGTTCGTCGAAAGGAACATCCGTGGGCTTGCGCGTTCGCTCGTAGAGGACGCGCGCATCCGGTCCGCGCTTGCCGCAGAAGGCAACCAGCTTCTGCGCGGCCTGCTCGTATTGCACTGTCACCTCCGCACTGGAGCCGGATGGGGCGACCGAGAACGCTTTCACCTTGGCTGGATCCGCATCTTTTTTTACAGGATCGTACGCTGCGAGCACCTCACCGAGCTTTCGTTGTTTGAGCACATCGTACACGTCGGCGATCTTGTCGCTCTTGAGGTATTTTGAGAGGAGGTAAACGGCCACTCCCGGTGCATATTCCTTCGCTTTCTCCTGTGCTGTCTCGGCTTTGGCCACCGGACCGTCGGGGGAGGCTGGCGTTGCAGGCTTGGCCATTAGGTCGCCTCTCTTCTCATTCAACTTTTTTGCGCCCGAATCGACCGCACCGCGCACACGTTCTGCGGCTGCCTTTCCATGTTCCACGATCTCTCCACGGGCTTCCGAGGCGGCGGCTTTTATCTCTCTGGTTGCGGAAGTGGCTCCTTCCTTGATTGCGTTCTTCACATCATGCGCCATCTGCTTCGAGTAATCCCGAAGCCACCGGACACCGAAGAAACCGGCAACTCCGGCAACGGCGAGCAGACTCCCGCCAATGACCGTCTTCTTCAACCACCCCATTCCCTCTTTGGTCTTCTCCGCAGTTTTCTCTGCAACCTTTTTCGTCCCCCCCCACAACCACTTCACCAACCGATACGCACCATAGGCGAACGCCGCCACTCCGACACCGACGCTCACCGCCTTCACAGTCGGAGATGTTTCATTCCAGTATTTTCCTGCCTGCTCCCAGCCGCGTGTCCAAGGGCTCTTCTCCGTTTCGAAGGGAGAGGAAACTACAGGTACATCTGTCACTGCTTCTGGCGGCGGAGCCGCCTCTGCGGATGCTGCGGGAGCAGGCGGACGTGTTTCCGGAGGAGCGGCGAGCGCCGTGCGCATGCGTTCCACCTTGGCGAGAACCTCGACCTGATCGACTTGTGTCTTCGCCTTGAGTTCGACACGTTCGCTCAATCGCTGCAGATTCGCACCCACAATCTGTCGCTGTCGCTGATCGAGTTTCTGCCCTTCAGCAACAACCGCACGATAGACATCGGATTCTTCGGGGAGTTCTGCCACTACCCGCTCGATATCCTCCTCATTGGCATGTTCATCCGTCAGCCGTTCCAGCACCGACCGCGGCTGCTCTCGGGGAGCCTCTGAATTACGCATCTGCTGATATATCAACCGCCCCTCACGGAGCGACTCGGCATCCCGATGGAAAAAGCGTGTGAAAATCATTAAAAATCACGAACGGAAAAGCCTGCGAGCGAATCCACGGATGCCACGGCCCGCCACCTTGATGGTGCCGGCCGCGATTTCGCCCCCGATTTCTGCGGTGGCTCCGGCCACTCCCACCACATTGTGAATCAGCGCAGATACGCCGTGCTGAATACGGGACACAGCTCCTGAACCTTCATGATTCATGTGCTCTGCATGCAGTGGATATGGCATTGAAAGAGTGGGTATGAGAAACGAATTACACGATTTCAAACGCAACTTGCGACTTCTGCGTCTGTCCCGCACCGTCCAGGTAGGAAATTTCAATCGCCGTTGCACCGGTGGCGGCACGCAGCTGGCTCACGACACGACGGAACTCTCCTTCTGAAAGACGCATCGTACTCGCAAAAATACCCGCTGTGCCGGTCAGGACAATGGATTGATCCAGTTGCCGTTCGATCTTGGCCACGCCGACAGCCGTGCCGGCGACCTTGAGACGGAATTTCTTGTCGCCGATGCTTAGTAACTGCTCGGATCCCTGCTCCACCTTCGCCACGGAAACTCCGTCAATCTTCAAATCAGCAGGAACGGTGCTGGGCGTCTCCGGTTTTGCCGGAGCGTACTGCGGAGATTGCACCTGCCCGGGAAGTGTTGCCGGCAGCTCCTGTGCAACGACTGCCATATCGAGCAGATCATTGTGCGTGACTTCAGTCTTGCTGGCGTTGCCGCCTTTCTTCTTCCACTCGCGCACCGTCTCGCTGTAATACATCTCACGCGTGAACGCGGGGCCGCGCGTCTGCGCAAGAACCTTGAACCGGTCAGCCAGCTGCGACTGACCACGCTCCGCCGCCTCCCCCTTCGCTTTCGCATCAGGATCATCGGGGGAGATCGCGGCGAGGGAGAGATTGCCCTTCCTCAGAGCGGCCACGAGTTCCGCGTGATCCGCACCCGCCATCTCGTTGAGCCACTCGGCGGCTTTCTTAAAGCCGAGCATACCCAGGGTCGTCGCCATGCCGCGGAGTGTGACGGATCCCATGGACTGGATCTGCCGGAAGAATTTCTGAACCATTTCCCCCACCTTGTTCATGACATCACCGAATTTTTCGAATGCGGTTTTGCCAGTACCCACATTTTCGTCGGTCTCTGTTTCTGGACCAACCGGAGCACTGGCTGGGGCCGGAAGCGGCGCCTCGGATCGAGGAGGCGCAAATTTCTCCTGTTCGGTTTTTGCGGCGTTCAACCTATCTTGGGTGTCTCCGCGCACGATTTCCGGCTGTGGAATGCGTGGTCGCGGTTCGGCATCCGGACTGCGCAGAGGCACGGCAGGAGCGGCTTTCATTGCCTCCTTGTTGTCAGGCAGAGCAGGCTGGTTTTCGGGGGCTTTGTTGACCATGTTTGTTTTGGGAAATTTCTTATTATTCTACCACAAAAACCCCTTTTCCCTCAACCCCCAAACGCACACAGAATGGCAGCATCTGCTAGAGTACAAAAACCATATTTCCTACGTCCTCACCCCAGCCCTACCATGAACATCCAGCACTTCGAGAAGAACTTCCATTTCACCGGTCGGGAACTCCCCACCGCAGCGCGCAAACTCGGCAAGATCGCCACCTACTGCAAGCGCGTGAAGGATGCTGCGTCCTCCATTCGCGTGGAAGTGGAGCGCCAGGGAACCCGGAAAGAACGGGATCAGATCATGGTCACCGTCACGGTAGAGTTGCCCGAAAAAGTGCTGCGCGCGGAATCCCGCAAACAGGATGTGATCGAAGCTCTGGATCGCTGCATCGAGAAACTGGAACCGCAACTGAAAAGATACAAGGAACGGTGGAGCGGCATGGCAAAGGCCCGAAAAGCGGAGAGACGATGAGAGGTGTGAGGTTGTAGCTTTTTAGCTTCTTAGCTGATTAGCTTCCTTATTTATATTGCTGTTCGGGAAATGGCCGAGAAGAATACGTATGAGTGCTTATCCATTCCACTCACGCCGTGAGCTCTGTGCAATCCTAAGAAGCTAAGAAGCTAATCAGCTAAGAAGCTTCTTCGCCCCACTTCACCCGGTCAAAACCCGGAAGGGACGTCACCCACGTCTGTCCGGGAGAGAAGAGAAACTGGTCACCTTCCGCAGTTTCGAATTTGAAGGAATCCATGAGTCCCTTCTTGCTCCATGTTCCCTCCTGCACCGTCCCACCCGCGAAGAGAAGCGCACGACCGCTGCCTTCCACGGGAATGGTGAGGCGCCCCATTTCGCCGATCTCCGTGACGGGCATTTCGAGCAGGAGCACATTGCGGGGATGGCCCTGATTCTCCACGGAACCGCTGGACCGGACATAGGCATCCCGAAGCCGCGAATAGCGGTATGTAACATCGTGATCAGGGTTGTGGAAGTTGAGCTTCACGACGGACGCCAGCGTGCCCGTGACGTTCTCGCCGATCGCATAGGGAGGCCAGGGGGTTTCAGCGAGGGGCGCTCCGGGAAGTTCCGCAATACTGGAACGGCGAATGAAGAGATTATGCGGCTCGGGAATCGTGGCATCGCGCTCGGCATTGCCGTAGTGCGAAAGCAGATCGAGAGCCACAATGTCGCCGCCGTGGGCTTTGGCATACGCCTCGGGACTGGCTCCCGCATGAATAACCGTGGAAACGAGCGGCTGCAGCGCATCGATGAAGTACGACCGAAGAGAGCGCACCGGACCGACGCGCTTCGGCAGATCATCCGCATCGAACACGACGGCGAACCGCGAGATGAATCCTTCCACAGGAAATTCCCACACCATCAATGCATCGTCGATGCCCTCCTGATGCGGACGGGCACTCTCATGATTCTCGATCATCACCGCGAGCAGTCGCTTGCGCGGCGCATCACTGGGAATACGCAGGCGGGAGAGGATCGTTGCATCGCTGAACGCACTCCCCGACTGCCCATGCCGCGCAGGCTCCCAGCCAGCCGTTGGAACGGAGGTTCCCGGTGCAACGAGATGCACGAGGAAGACGCTCGCGAAGGATGCTCCGAGGACGATCCCGACCGCGATGAGCAGTGAATGAATCTGCGCTTTGGTGAGAAAACGTTTGTACATCAAAACAAGAATGCATTGTTGCTCACTCGCCCTTCTTCTCCTTCTTGGCAGGAGCTGCTGCTTCCGGAGCTGCTGCCGCACCTGCTGCTGGCACGCCTTCGGCTGTGGCCGTTCCTGCGGCTGGCACACCTTCGGCCGTTGCTGCCGGAGCCGCAGCCACTTCCTCCTCCTTACGCTGTTCCTGCGCGATGACGAGCACGGTTTCGGGATTGTCCAGAATGGTCACACCCGCCGGAACGTTCAGGTCCGATACCTTCACGGCAGCGTGCAGTTGTGTCAGTTGGGTGAGCGATACCTCGATATCGCGCGGCAATGCCATCGGCAGACAGCGCACCGTCACGTGATTCTGCACGGTCACGAGCACCGCGGCAAAATCCTTCACCGCCAGAGACTCACCCGTGAAGCGGAGCGGCACCGGAGCCTCGATTTCCTTCTTCAGGTTCACCGCGTAGAAATCCACATGGGTGATGCGCCCCGTGATGGGATCATACTGGAGCTCATGGAAGAGCACCGGGACCTTCGTACCGTCGATATCCAAATCCACGAGCGTGTTCTCGCCCGCCTTCGTGAAAGCCTTGGTGAGTTCCATGGACACGCACTGGATGTTCGTGCTCTTCACTGCGTTGCCGTACAGGACGCACGGAACGGCATTGGCGCGCCGAAGTTCGTTCGGATTGCCTTTCGCGCGGGCCGATGCTTTCAGCGGGACCATTTCCATAAAGCCCGAAAAGGGTACGGGAGGAGAGGAGGGAGGTCAATAACTCAGGGAAGGTTTTTGCAACGAAAAGAGCGCTGGAAAAGGACTTGGGACGTAGGATCGAGGACACATACAATAGAGATCATACCGCACCCAGATTCTCCGTCCTCTGTCCTAAGTCCTCAGTCTTCCGATCTTCGTCCCCCTCCACTTCCAGAAGTATTTGAGTGCACTCGCGATGTGGATGCGCCCCGTGCGCCTGAAGAGGAGCGAAAAGAACCCTCCCCCGCTCAGGCGCTGCTTGCGATCCTGCGCCACGATGGAGGAGGCGAAGACGACGCGCTTGCCGGCCAGACGGCAGCGACGGCAGAGATCCATGTCTTCGAAAAAGAGGAAGAACCGCTCGTCGAACCCGCGAAGCTGATCGAAAAAATCTTTGCGGAAAAAGAGGCACGCCCCCACCACCCAGTCGGCGTCGCGGACGGGGACATCCGGCGCATCGGCCTGCAGATAATGATGGAGCCTGCGCCGGAAAATGTACTGCAGAAACGTGCGCTTGATCAGAACGTCAAAGAGTGTGGGGAACGCCCGCGCAGACTCGCGGGATCGGCCGTCGGGGAACTGGAGTTTCGGCGCCAGGATGCCGATGGAAGGATCGTCTTGGAGCATCCGCACCATGCGCTCGAGCCCGGCCGGCTCCAGCTCGTTATCGGGGTTGATGATGAGCAGGTATTCTCCGTGCGCGTACCGCGCGGCATAGTTGTTGCCTGCGCCGTACCCACGGTTGCGGTTTGATTCGAGTAATCGCACTTGTGGATGTGTGCGGAACCGTGCGCGCAGTGTGCCGATGCTGTCATCCTCGGAGTGATTGTCGATCACGAGGATCTCGAGCTCATCGGCGATCGTCTGCTTCAGTAGCGCCTGCACGCACTTCACCGCGTCCTGCGCGGTCCACGTGGTGACGATGATGGCCGAGACGAGAGGCCGCTTTTCCATGCACAACAATGATAGAGGAAATGACATAAACAGAAACACTCACAAAAACAAAACAACAACAGAAACAAACAAAATCTCCGGAAACGCGCCTATGTGGCGGCGATAGCGGAGGGGTTCATAGGCGCAGCGCTTTCTTTCGCCCTTTCTTTGTCGCGCCTGACAAAGAAAGGGCAAGCGAAGACTCCTCCTCCATCTCTAAAAATGGCATCATATCCCCGTGCCCAAGAAGAAGAACCCCAAAGAGGCGGAACTGAGGAAACGCGTTGCCAAACTCCCGACGAAACCCGGCGTCTACCGCTGGCTCGATGTCAGAGGCACGGTGCTCTACGTGGGCAAAGCCCTCAATCTGCGCAAGCGCGTGACGAGTTACCTGAGCAAGGATGCTGCACTCGGACCCTGGAAGCGGTCACTCATGGAAAGGGCAGCCGATGTTTCGGTGACGGTGACCAACTCGGAACTGGAAGCGCTGATCCTCGAGACGAATCTCATCAAGCAGAAGAAACCGAAATACAACGTGCTGATGAAGGACGACAAGAACTACGTCTACGTGCGCATATCGCTGCAGGATCCTTTTCCACGCATCGACCTCGTGCGCAAGCCTGCGGAGGATAAGGCCAAATATTTCGGTCCGTACATCAGCGCCTACGAAATCCGCGACACTCTCACACTGCTCCGACGTGTCTTCCCGTACCGCACATGCAAAATGGATATTGAACCCTTGCACTCAACCTCCATCCCCCATCCCCTTCCTCCAGAAGAGGAAGGGGAGGGCCTTCGTAGTGAAGACAACCACAAACACCTACATCCCCCCTCTCCTATGGAGAGGGGGATAGGGGGAGAGGTTGAAGCACAAAAGAAGGGATTAGAGGTGAGGGTCACCCATCGAGATCGTCCCACGCCCTGCCTCGATTATCACATCAAGCAGTGCTCGGGACCCTGCATCGGATGCGTGACGCCGCAGGAGTATGGCCGCGCGTCGATCGAGGGAGTCGTGGATTTTTTGAAAGGCAAAACGGAAGACGCTCTCGCGCTCCTGCAGGAACGCATGCGGGCAGCCGCGCGCGACCATAAATTCGAGCAGGCCGCCAAACTCAGGGACGCACTGAAAGCCATTGAACGACTCTCGGAAAAACAGATCGTCTCCGACACGACCGGCGAGGATGCCGACATCTTCGGGATCGCCGTGGAATCGAGCCGCGTGCACGTGGTGCTGCTGAAGGAACGGAACGGCAAGGTGATCGACGAGTCCTCCTTCACGCTCTTGGGTCATGCCGAGAGCGAGACGGAAGCGCTCACACAATTCCTGCCACAGTACTACAGCGACGCGCCCGACGTGCCACCGCTCCTCCTGCTGCCCGCAGACGTCGCTGAGCCGGAGCTGCTCGGACAGTGGCTCTCGGATCGCCGAGGATCGAAAGTGACTCTGCGCGTCCCCGAGCGCGGCAAGGGGGGCAAGCTCCTCGCGCTCGCCGAAGAGAACGCGCGCGAGAAGGTGCAGCACTTCGAGACCAAGTGGGAAGCCGCAGCGCGCAACGTGGAGGATGCATTGAAGGAACTGAAGACGGCGCTCGACCTCCCAACGGTTCCCAGCCGCATCGAGGGCTATGACATTTCGCATTTGAGCGGCACAGAGACGGTGGGGAGCATGTCCGTTTTCGTTGATGGCAAGCCAAAAAACGACCAGTACCGATCGTTCACCCTCCGCACGGTCAAGGAAGGAGAGATCGACGACTATCGGGCGCTGAAAGAGGTGCTCAGGCGACGCCTCTCTCACCTCGCTCTCAACACCAGGAACGAGGAGCAACTGTGGAAAGAGCGCGGTCTCGTCTTCCGGAGGGGACGCGCAACGGAGACGCACGCGATCAAGAGTGTTCTCGCACGCGATCCGCTGCTCGATGCGTCATTGATCCGCCCGAAAGAATTTCTATTGGCGCTCCGGGAGAAAACCATCGTCGGATGTGCGCGGCTGCACCGCCACAGGGACGGAACGATGGAACTGGCATCTCTGTTCGTCGATCCATCGCAGCGCGGCAACCATCTCGGTCAGACGATCCTGCGCCGCCTGCTCTCCTCCCTGAAGAAGGGAAAGGCCTACGTTTCATGCAAACCGGAACTGGAAGAGTACTACGCAACCCTCGGTTTCCGCACCATTCACACGGCGCCCAAAGTCATGCTGACCAAGGCAAGACGATGTACGCGTGTCTGCGGAAAAACTGCACTGCTGATGCGGTTCGATGCCTCGCAGAACAAACCGGATCCGTCACTCACCGCCCTTCCCGACCTCCTCCTCATCGATGGCGGTAAGGGACAACTGGGTGCGGCACTGGAGATACTCAGAGAGCTCAGGCTCGCGATCCCCGCCATCGGACTCGCCAAGAAGGAAGAGGAGGTCTTCGTCCCGAAAAATCCGCATCCCCTCACATTCGAGAAGGATTCCCCCGCCCGGTTTTTGCTCATGCGACTCCGGGACGAAGCACACCGCTTTGCCAATGCGCACCGCGAAACGCGCCTGAAGAAGCGCGCGGTCTTCTCGGTCTTGGATTCCATTCCGGGCATCGGTCCGCAGACACGGGTGAAGCTGCTGAAAAAATTCGGATCGCTCGAGGCCATTCACGCCGCGAAGGACGAGGAGCTTCTGAAAATCCTGTCACAGTCGCAACTCAGGACGCTGCGCGATCAACTGTGAGCCTCCTGCACCGGCACACCGACAGAACGTGAGCGCTGATAGCGCGTGACCACCTCACTGATCCTGGCCGCCACCTCCTGCGCATGCGGAACATACTTCTTGGTCACGTGATCGCCTCCGAGACCTTCTTTGAGATGCAACGTCACAATGCCGCAGGGAAAGAGGTCCCAGAACTGCGTGCGCGTCGTCACACCACCCACGTTCTCGATATTGAGCGGCCGAATCTCCTGATGGAAGAATGACGTCTGATCGACGAAAATCACTTTGTCGGTCGTGACGAGGATGAAGTCGTACGCCCAGTCGATGTATGCCTTGAGCAGATTGAAGAACACAAACACGAACCACAACAGAAAGAGAGTGCCCACCGTCCATCCGAGTGGAGCATTGAACATTGTCGCGACGATTCCCGCTCCCACGAGCAGGATGGTCAGAATCATCTCGCGCAGGCTCGCGAAGAAGAACGAGAGACCGTGATAGTACGTCATCAGCACTTCCTGCTCCCCTTCCGCGAGGAACTGCTTCTTGAGCTTCTCCGTATCTGTTTCGAGTGCAAAGATGCGCATGGAAAGAGTATAGCCCAAACGGAGGGAGGGTATTGGGGCCGGGAGGGAATTGACATTCTCGAGAGAAAGAGAATAGTGATAATGCTACCCTTCACTCCCTATGCCAAACTCTGAGACCACCGCTACTCGTGTGGAGAACATGAAGCTGTTTGCAGGCCAACTCGCCCGTAGTCGCGCAGAGGAGCGCCTTCCGCAACCCCGTGATGTTGAACAAAATATTGGCGGCATCGCTGCCAATGTTCTCCGGGAACTGCGCGCCCGCACCGAAATGCAGCCAGCAGGAACAGAGCAGAAAATACGGGAGTTCCTTGCGTACTTCCGAAGTGAATTGCAGCGATGCGGAGTTGCAGGAGAGGATGCGGATCGCATTTTTGATGAAATAGTGGTCCTCTGTCTCACCGGTGCCGATGAGGGTCAGGGTGATCACGAATAAGACGTCTGAAAGTGGCAGCTTGAGGCGTGCGAATACAAGACTCGGTGATCGAGGGAATGCTGGGGTGGTACAGGATTCTGCAAAATGTGTCGGCTATCGCGGTCGCGCAATAGCTCACTTGCTTACTAGATCACGGACTGGAGCCATAGCCGATCCTTTTACCAAACTGATAGCATCGAGGCAGTCTCGCTGGTTGTAGTAGCCCTCGCCGCTATTAGCGATCTTTTTGTTGTTATCGGCGGCTAGGTACCAACGCCACTGTCCCTGCACATCCTTGTAAACATAGTAGGTCATGATAAATGGGGGTAGGAGATAGAAAATGAGTCGAAATTTTCAGCGGTTGTAGGGAGACTGATTCGTCGGATCGAGTGACACGCCGAGCTCGGCTGCCTTGCTGTACACGGCATCCTCGGAGCGTCCTAGTTTCAACCCTATGACACGCGTTGGCGTGTTGCCAGCAGCGAGCTGCGCAAGCTTCCTCTCGTCTGATGATGACCAGTGCTTGCCGGAGTTCCTGAGGCTCTTCGGAGGCATAGACAAATTGGAAAGAAATATACGGTTATGGATTAGTCCGATAGGACTTCTTGTAGGCATAAATGTAGCGAGTGTCGCCGTCACCACCGCCACCACCTCCGTCATATCCGAGATCAAGCAACGCCTTCTCAATTGCCCGTGATGCAGAGCTGGTTCCTGCATCGCGATATATCCAAGCATCTTGCCCCTTGGCGACTCCGTGCCCATTAAACAGTCGATCTTCTGGATCGGCGGCGATGCCGGCATACCAGCTGGACGGTAAGCCGCCGTACTTGTGGCGGTAATTCTCGATTTCTTGGAAGATACTCGTAGCTGTTCCTATAGCCATGACGATAAGGGGGAAATCTATACGATAAACAGTATATCATCCCACAGAAATATTTTCAAGGGGATTGCATCCGTTATTTCTATGGGATATTCTCCCCTCATGGACGAACAACACGTTAAAAACCTTATGGGTCAGCGGATTAAAGAGCGTCGAGAAGCTCTTGGAATCTCTCAAGTTGACCTTGCCAAGCAAGCAGAAAAGCAGACTGCTACATATATTGCGCTTATTGAAAACGGAGACAGGAATGTCAGCACTGCCGATCTAATCAAGATCGCGAAGGCCTTGGGCACGACAGTATCTTTTCTAACCGGTGAAGAAAGAGTCACACCTGACATTCGATATGCATTGAAGGCTGACAAGGAGTTATCCAGCAAAGATAAGAAGATGTTGGTTCATCTCATCGAGAGAATGAAGGACAATTCAAAAAGCTCTTCAGCGTCCGATGACAACTCGCTTTGATCTCGACGATGTACAGTCGGCTGGATTTACGGAGGCGCGCCACAACGCTGAGCAGGTTTGGATGGAGCACGGAGGAGAGAGTATCCCTGTAGATCTTGTAAAAATCATCAAGTCGCTTGGGCTACAAAGACTGAAAGGAGCTGAGCTCCCGTCTTATGTACGAGGTATTTGCCTGGAAATCGAACCCGGCAAAGGCGGCATTGCTTATAACGATGTCTCATTTCTCTCGAAACGCTGGACTGTTGCGCATGAGATCGGCCATTGGTGTATGGGGCATATCAGCTCGTTCGGTGATCCGATTGGAAGACTGCCCGACCATCAAGAGCAGGAGGCGGACACGTTCGCCGGGGCTTTGCTCATTCCCTCGAAGGAGTTTCTTGCTTACTGCAAAAAGACCAAGCCCACCCTCCTGAAAATTCAACAACGATATCAAGTGACCGCTGCCATCGCATCTGTCGCCGTCCAAAGACGCGGCATCCTGAATTACATTTCGATTCCGGTATAGCCGATAATTAGTTCTTGGCTTTGCAGCGTTTCACTTTTTGTATGCGCTGCCTTTGAGATGCAGATACATCGCTATAAAAGAATACTTTCCCTGTAGAAGTATGTTTGCTGCGCAATTTGCCCTGTTCTACGAGGCGATCAATGTACTGACGGAACACCTTGAGGTACCGCGTCACATCACCCATGCCCATAATTTAGGGAAACCACAGTCAATTCAAAAAAACCGCGAAGGCAAGCTCCGCTTGCCTGGAGCGATACCACTGAGGGAAAAGGATGTCCGTGAAGGAAAAACCGTAGGTTTGTCCTTCACGAGAGTGGCAGCCCCACGGGGAATCGAACCCCGATTTCCTGGATGAGAACCAAGTGTCCTAACCGTTAGACGATAGGGCCAAAAAGAACTAAGAAAACGCAGGCGCAGTATACGAGAGCAAACGGCCTGCGCAAAGGAATCAGATGCTTTCCCTCACTTCCCCACCACCACCTTCGCATCGAGGATGATGAGATCTTTTTCGGTGAGCAGCACGGGATTCAGATCAATCGCCGTGATCTGCGGATTCTCCACGGCGAGACAGGAGACGGAAGCGATGAGCTCCGCGAGGGCGTCGATATTGAGGCGTGGTTTGCCCCGGAGTCCCAGGAGGAGCTGCCAGCTCTTGAGCTGCGTGAGCATGTGATAGGCCTGCACGGATGAAACCGGCGCCACGCGGAAAACCGTATCGCGGAAGAGCTCGGTGTAGATGCCGCCGAGACCGGCCATGACGAGGTATCCGGCTGTCTCATCTTTGAGCGCCCCCACGATGAACTCGTTCCCGGGCAGCAGCTCCTGCTGGACGAACACCCCGTCCACGCGCGCTTTGGGCGCCTTGGCTTTCACGCTCTTCATGATCTGCGTGAACGCAGAACGCACCTGCGCGTCCGAAACGAGGTGCAGGGCAACGCCGCCCACATCCATCTTGTGCAGAATATCTTTCGAGCTCACTTTCGCCACGACGGGGTAGCCGATTTCGTGCGCGATCTTCACGGCCGCGTCGGCCGTCACCGCCACGCGCCCGTGCGGGAGCGGAATTTTGTAGAGCGTGAGGAGGTCGCGGACCCGGTCTTCCGAGAGGAGTCCCTTCGCCTTGCCGAGAATGCGGCCGGCCTTCACCGCGCGCGCGGCGTGCATGGGAACGGACCGCTGCACGGATTGCTTCGCCTGCCCCCGCAACAAGGCGAAGGTGTGCACGGCGGATTCGGGGCACGAAAAATTGGGGATCCCGTGCGCGTGCAGCAGCGCGATCGCCTCCCGCACCGCCTGTCCGCCCATGAAGCAGCCGATGATAGGAAAGAGCGGGAAGCGCTGCGCAATGCGGATAACCGTTTCCGCCACCTCTTTCGCCGGAGTCATGATCTGCGGCGTCAGAATCACGAGCGCGCCATCGATGTTCTGATCCTGCGCGGCTGCGTTGAGCGCATGCTCGTAGCGATCAGCCAACGCATCCCCCAAGACATCGATGGGGTTCTTCACACTCGCAGACGGGGGGAGCTGCTTCTCCAGAACGGATGCATGCTCGGAGGAGAGCGCCGGCACGAGAAGACCTTCGCGCTCCGCGGCATCCGTGGCCAGCACACCGGGCCCGCCGGCGTTCGTAATGATCGCAATGCGGTTCGAGAGGAGGGGCGGCTCGAGCGAGAGCGTGCGCAAGAGATCGAGGAACTGCCGCGTGGACCGGGCGCGGATGAGGCCGGACTGGGCGCAGATCGCCTCAATCGCGGCATCCGTGCCCGCGAGCGCACCGGTGTGGGACGAGGCAGCCGCCTTCCCCTTCTCCGTGATACCACCCTTGAGGAGCACAATCGGCTTCGTCTGCGCGATGCGGCCGGTGAGCGCGAGGAACCGCGGCCCGTCCACGATGCCCTCGAGGTACAGGCCGATCACCTTGGTCTCTGGATCCTTCTCGCACATCTCCAGAAAATCACACTCATCCATTGCCACCTTGTTCCCCAGACTCACGAAGAAAGAGAGCTTGAGACCGATTGAGGCCGACCGGTCGATGAATGCGTCGGCCAGCGCCCCCGACTGGCTGATGAGCGCAACGGACCCGGCTTCGGGCAGCCGATTGGCGAATGAAGCATTAAGCCCGATGCTCGGCCGCATGTACCCGAGGGAATTGGGGCCGATGAGGCGCATGTCATACCGCTCCACGATACTCTTGAGCTTCTCTTCTATCGCTCTGCCATCCACGCCGACTTCACGGAAACCCGAGCTGATCACCACGAGCATCTTCACACCCTTCTTACCACACGCCTCCGCGAGCGCAGGAACAGTGGAGGCGGGCGTCGCGACGACGGCCACATCCACCGGACCCGGAACGTCATTGATCGAGGCATATACCTGATGATCCAAAATCGTTCCACCCTTCGGATTCACCGCATAGACCTTACCCTTGTACCCCTGCGTGAGGAGATTACGGAGAATCAGGTGACCGACTTTCTTCTCATCGGCCGATACGCCGATGACCGCGACGGACTCAGGACGGAGAAGGGACATCGCAGGAATTGTAGGCGTCTTTCTTCATACGTTCCATCCCACTGCTTTTGTGAGACATAAACAAAACACATAACAGAAACACATACCGAAACAAAACAGAAAACGTGGGAGGGGCGCACCGCGGGGGGTGAAGAGGAAGGCCTTGCCCCCGCGTATGCGGGGCCGACGAGTCGGATCCGAAACCTTGCAGGATCCGGCGAGGAGGCACAGGGCCGGGAGGAGTGGGCGTCGGTGCGCCAGCGTTTTGGCTCCACCTTTGTCGCGACAAAGGTGGAAAAACATTGTCCTTCAGCCCACAGAGAAAGACCACTATACTTCCCTCCGTCCTTTCCCCTTCACCCCATGTTCAACCTCACCGGCAGAGTGGCTCTTATCACCGGCGCCATGCGCGGCATGGGCAGAGCCGATGCCATCGCACTCGCAGCGCAGGGCGCAACCGTCATCGTCACGGATATCGACCTCAAAGCATGCGAGGCCGTCGTGAAGGAAATCGAAAAGACCGGCGGCACGGCGGCAGCGTTCGCCCTGAACGTGACGGACAGGGCACAGATCGACAGTGTCTTCGACGCGGTGATCAAGCGGTACAAGAAGATCGACATCCTCGTGAACAACGCCGGCATCTTCAAGCCGAAGCCCACACTCGAACTCACGGAGGCGGAATGGCAGCAGACGATCGACATCAACCTGAAGGGCTACTTCCTCTGCGCGCAGCGCGCCGCGAAGGAGATGGCCAGGCAGAAGTACGGCCGCATCATCAATATCGCCTCCATCGCCTGCGGGCAGGTGGGCGTGGGCTTCATGGGATCGGCGCACTACAGCGCGACGAAAGGCGGTGTGATCGGCATGACGGAAACCATGGCATTGGAGTGGGGACCGCTCGGGATTACCGTGAATGCCATCGGTCCGGGTGCAATCGATACGCCCATGGTCGCCGGCATCAAGAGTTCTCCAGCATCTATGAAAACGATCACCGACCGCGTCCCGCTGAAGCGCATGGGCACGCCGGAAGAAATCGCGGCAGCCGTCGTGTTCCTCGCCTCCGATGAAGCGAGTTATGTCACCGGCGCCACTCTCTTCGTGGACGGCGGTTACCTGGCCGCCTGATGAATATCCCTGCACGGAAGATCTGGCACACCCTGACTGCTGAGCAAGCGCTGGATGCCCTGCATACCCCGCTGCAAAACGGCCTCGGCACCGTCGAAGCGGAACGCCGACTGCAGGAATATGGTTTCAACGAACTACAGAAAGTCGACGGCATCTCTCCATGGAAGATCCTCTTCGACCAGTGCAAGAACGTCCTCATCATCATCCTTGTTCTGGCCATCGTGCTCTCGGCAATTCTGGGACACGAGATTGAAGCCGCAACCATCGGCATCATCGTCGTCTTCGCAGTGCTGCTGGGATTCATACAGGAGTATCGGGCGGAACGTGCCATCGAGGCGCTCCGGAAGATGGCCGCCCCTCTCGCCACGGTGCTGCGGGGCGGGGAGGAGAAAGACATCCCGACCAAAGACATCGTACCCGGAGACCTGGTGCTCCTGACTGCGGGCAATCGCGTTCCCGCAGACGGGCGCGTCGTGAAATCGGTAAACCTGCACGCGGATGAAGCACCGCTGACCGGAGAATCCATCCCGGTGGCGAAATTTGAACAACCCATCGCGCAGGAGACACTGCCGGTCGGAGACCGGCGCAACATGCTCTTCTCCGGCACGGCCATCACGTACGGACGCGGCATGATGGTCGTGACTGAAACCGGCATGCACACCGAATTCGGCAAAATCGCTCTGATGCTGCAGACGGTGCAGGAACCTCCCACGCCCCTGCAACGCAACCTGGATGAAGTGGGGAAGCGCCTCGCACAGTGGGCAGGCGTGATCGTCGTGCTCATCGCCGCTGCGGGCATCCTGCGGGGACAGCCCATCCTCGACATGATTATCTTCGGCGTGGCGCTGGCCGTCGCCGTGGTGCCGGAAGCCCTCCCCGCCGTGGTGACGATCTCACTCGCCATCGGCGTGCAGCGCATGGCCAAGCGTCATGCCCTCATCCGCCGCCTGCCCGCCGTGGAGACGCTGGGCAGCACCTCCGTGATCTGCACCGATAAGACCGGCACACTGACGAAAGATGAGATGACCGTGCGCCGCATCCTGGCCGCCGGTGCAATGTATGACGTGACGGGCAGTGGTTACAATCCGCAGGGCGAGTTCCGCCAGAACGGCATCCGCGTCGCTCCTCCGACGACCCTGTACGAGCTCCTGCGCGCCGCCGTGCTCGCATCGGATACGCGTCTCGTGCGCGGAGAGGGCGGAATCTGGGAAATCAAAGGCGATCCCACCGAAGGCGCCCTCGTGGTCGCCGCCGCCAAGGCGGGCGTGCAGAAAGATGAAGAAGACGAAAGACATCCGCGCACGGCGGAAGTCCCCTTCACCTCCGAATCGAAGCGCATGGTGACCCTGCACCAGACGCCGCAGGGGACCGTGGCCTTCGCCAAAGGTGCGCCCGAGGTGATGGTGGAAGCCTGCACAATGATCCGCACGCCCGAGGGAACGACCGCATTCTCACTCGAGGAGAAAGCCCGGGTGCTCGACACGGCAAGGACCATGGCCGACGATGCGCTCCGGCTCATCGCCGTTGCCCGGAAGGAAACGAACGACATCGGCGCCACGGCGCACGGCATGACCTTCCTGGGACTTGTGGGCATGATTGATCCACCGCGACCGGAGGCGCAGTCCGCCGTGCACCGCTGCGAAGAAGCGGGCATCCGCGTCGTGATGATCACGGGCGATCACCCTGTCACAGCACAGGCGGTGGCGAAGGAACTCGGCATTCTGCGCGGCAACCGCGTGCTCACCGGCCATGAGCTGGATGCCATGAGTGACACGGAACTCGCATCCATCATCAACAAGATCGATGTCTTCGCGCGCGTGTCACCCGCACACAAACTGCGTTTGGTCACCGCCCTGCAGAAGAACGGTCGCATCGTGGCCATGACGGGGGATGGCGTGAATGATGCGCCGGCTCTCAAGAAAGCGGATGTCGGCATCGCCATGGGCATCACGGGTACGGACGTGAGCCGCGAGGCGGCGGAGATGACGCTGACGGATGATAACTTCGCGTCCATCGTCGCGGCTGTGGAAGAGGGACGCGCCATTTTCGGGAACATCAAGAAGTACCTGATGTACCTGCTCTCCTCCAATATCGGGGAATTGTGTCTGATGGTCGGCGCGAGCCTGTTCGGGACGGGGCTGCCGCTGGGAGCCGTGCAGATTCTGTACGTGAATCTGGCCACGGACGGTCTGCCCGCCCTCGCGCTCGCCATTGATCCGCCTGAGCGTGATCTGATGCGGCACAAACCGCGCAATCCCAAAGGAAACATTTTTAACCGACCGGTGGTCTTCCTCATGCTGCTCGGCGGAATCTGGTCCGCGGTCGTCAATCTCTCCCTCTTCGTCTGGGCTTCGTCGTCGGGGCGTCCGGCGGCGGAGGCCATGACCATGACCTTCCTCTCACTCGTCTTCATCCAATTCTTCAAGGCCTATAACTTCCGCTCGGACCGCATCTCCGTGCTGCACCGGCCCTTCGCAAACAAATGGCTCAATATCGCCATTGTCTGGGAAATCATTCTGCTGCTCTGCATCGTGTACATCCCGGTGTTGGAACGCCCCTTCGGCACCTTCGCCATGACGTCGCAGGACTGGCTTATCATCCTCACGCTCGCTCTCTCCGTGATTCCCGTGCTGGAAACCGGCAAGTGGATGATCCGCAGAGGCATGCTGGGGTCACATGCATGAATTACGCGTGATGGTACCCGCTCCCCTTGTTGATTTCCGTCGCGCGGTAGAGCTGCTCGAGGAAGACTAAGCGGCAGAGTTCGTGCGGGAATGTCATATCCGAAATCCTCAGCATGCGTGATGCGCGCTTGCGGACCTCTTCCGTGAAACCGAAAGCGCCGCCGAGCACGAACGTGAGGGGCGTGCCGGCGTCACGGGAACGGCCGAGTGCATCCGCGAATTGCACCGATGTCATCGCCTTCCCACGCTCATCCAGAACCCACACCTCCCCTTCGCGCTTCGAAAGCGCCGCGAGCAGACGCTCCGACTCTTCAGCCTGCTGCCGTGCGGGGTCGGCCTGCTTGCTCGCGGGAACTTCCACCACATCAAATGAGAATGTGCGCTCAAGGCGCCCGATGAATTCCTCGCACCCCTGCCGCGCCCACGGGAATTTGAGTGAGCCGACGCAGAGGAGGGTGATGCGCTGCATGCGCACTACAATACAGCGCTTGCCTACCGAAGATCCCGCGAATACGAGGCAAAGGCAGGTTGACAAGAAAAGTTGTCAACGCTCCGCGCAGTATTTCCGGGGAGAAAACTCAAAAAAAATAACCAACAATAAAAAAACATACACGGAAACAAACAGTGCACAGCATACGGGAGGTGGCGCGCCACGGGGGGTGAAGGGGGAGGCCCTGCACCGCTCAAGAGCGGTGGGAGCCGACGAAACGATGCTGAAACCTTGGAGGCATCGGTGAGGAGGCACAGGGCCGAGTGGGTGGGGATTGGCGCGCCGGCGTTTGGGCTCCACCCTTTTCGCCGGAAAAGGGTGGAACAATTATTTCCTCTGCAAAAGGCTCACTGCTTCGATATGCGCCGTGTGCGGGAACAGATCCACCGGCTGCACGGTCCTTAGTTCATAGCCCGATTTGAGGAATTCGCCTAAGTCCCGCGCGAACGTGGCCATGTTACACGAGACATAGACGACCTTGTCGGGCTTGTGCGCGACGACCGCCTCGCGCGCATCGGGATGCAGCCCCGCCCGGGGCGGATCCACGATAATCGTGGAAAACTTGTACTTGGAACCGGCCTTGAGCTGATCATTCAGGACCTGTTCCACGCGCCCGCGGTAGAAGCTGATGTTGCCGATACGGTTTTTGCCGGCGCTCTTCAGCGCGTCCTCGATAGCGGAGGGATGACTCTCGATCCCGACCACCTTCTCGCAGAACCGCGCAAGGTACTGCCCGATCGTCCCCATGCCGCAGTACGCGTCCAGCACGGTGTCGCGCGGACCCAAATCCGCTGCCTGCGCGATGGCCTGGTACAGCTTTTCGGCACCCAGCGTGTTGGTCTGGAAGAAGGAGAAGGGTGAAATCTCGAACGAGAGATCGAAGAGCTTCTCGGTGATGGTCGGCTTGCCCGTGAGCACGTGGATCTTGGGACTCTCCGGTTTGTCGTTGAGCCCGAGGTGTTCGACAACGAGGAGTGAAGCCAAACCCGACCGACCGCCAAACCGCATGAAGTATTGGAAGAGCGGTTCGAGTTCCTTCTTCCGCGCATTCACGAGGAACGCAATCATCTGTTCACCTGTGTTGACGCCACGCCGCAGGAGCAGAATGCGCAACATTCCGCGATGCGTCTTGGGATTGAACACCGGCAGCCGTGTCTCCTGCATGAACCGCTTCACGTCGGTGAGCAGGCTCGGAAGCTGTTCATCGTACAGATGGCACTCGTTGACCGGCAGGATCGTGGACCACTGGTTAGGCAGGTGAAATCCGACGGAGGGATTTTCGTCGATGTACTGCCGCCGTCCGTTCTTCTCTTCGGTGCGCATGGATTCAAAACCGAACGAGAGTTCCAGTTTGTTGCGGTAGTGGAAGACCTGCGGACTGGGGATGATCTTGAGCACGCGCCCGGCGAGCGAGGCGCGAACAGAAGCATCGGCCGGCGTTAAGTGCGACAGTGTCTCGCGCACAATTTCCTCTTTGTATTCGATCTGCTTGATGTACGAGAGCTGCTGCCACACGCATCCGCCACAGGCATGGCAGTGGGCACACCGGGGCTGCACCTCATCCTTCGACCGCTTCAACACCTTCTCGACTTTGGCCTCCGCAAAATTGCCGCGGTTCTTCGTAATGACGATCTCCGCTTTCTGCCCGGGCAGGGCTCCGGTCACGAAGACGGGAAGCGTATCGATATGCGTCAGCCCCGCTCCTCCGTGCGTCAGTTTTTCAATCGTGACGGTATGCCGCTGGCCGGCATGCGTGTTCGTTGCAGGTGCGGGAGATGCTCCCTGCAGAGAATGACCGGCAGATGAGCCAGCCTTGGAGGCAGACCCAATATCCTCTGATTCTTGGGATGTTGACATCACTCCTAAAAAGTAGTATAAATAACACCTTTTTGCCTACACGTGCAAGGAAGAGCCTTCCTCATTCTCGGCATCGCCCTTACGGTTAGCAACGCATCCGGCTCTGCCGGCGCAAGTGGCAGCATAGCACAAGAATCCCCTGTCGCAAGCACTCAGGGGCATACGGAAGCGATGCCGGAGATCGTGGCACTGCTCCCGCTCCCGACAGAGTCACACGAGGCGCGCAGTGGTACGCGCATTTTGTCTGCGCAACGCACATGGATACCGGTGGTGCCCGCCACTCCCAAAAAACAGCGCATCACCACGGAGCAGCCTAAGCGCAGCTTCCTCGCCGTGGTGGATCAACCGGATATTGAGGAACGCCACAAGGCCATCGCCGACGAAGTGCTCCGGTTGCTCCCCGACCGTTGTGTGCGGAAACTGGAAAATTTCTATGTCCGCTACGACAAGCCCGAGCGCCGCGGACTCGCAGGAAAGAACACCATCATCCTCGATGGAACGCTGCCGGACGATGAATTCCGCTCGGTATTGATCCACGAAGCACTGGGACATGTCTTCGACTTGGGCTGTCTCGAAGGATCGGCGCTCGCCGGGAACAGCATCTTCAAGGATGGTAATGAACCGATCTTCCGTGATGATGTCAGCCTCTCCTTCTACCGGATCTCCTGGGTGGACAGCACGCACGTGCGACCGGAGGTGAAGCCGGAGGATTTCGTGAGCGGATACGCCATCTCGGATCCGTTCGAGGATCTCGCGGAGAGCGTCACCTACTACGTGTTGCACAATGACGCGTTCGTGCAGCGGGCCCGGACCAATGCGTCCCTCGCCACAAAACTGAAGTGGCTGCAGACCTTCCTGCCGGTGCAGCCGGATCTGATTGCCGCAGCAGGCGATGCATGGACCGGCACGGTTCCGTGGGACACGACGAAGCTGGCGTACACCTGGAAGCACACTTCGGCTATTGCGGGGCGGTGAAGTACTCTGAACGGACGTCCGGAGCATGGTTACGCCTCCGGCACAATGCGGGCATGAGGCCGGAAGGCGTCCAGACACCATTGAAAGGGAAACGCGATGCAGCCCAGCAGTAGCTGCACGATCTGATGCAACCCGTCTTTGGACGTGCGCACGGTAATCGCATTCTGGAAGACAGCCTCATGGCGCTGAGCCATCTGGACTGCATTAAAATGCCGTTCCACGCGGCTCCGGCCGTTCTCTCCCAATTGGAGCACCCGGTCGGGGTGCTCGATCAACCATGTTAACCGGTCCGACAGATCCTCCGCATTGCCTGCCTCAAACAATACGCCGGTCTCTCCATCGAGAATGACCTCTTCGAGCGCCTCCAATCGCGATGCGACCGCAGGCGTGCGTCGCGCCATCGCTTCGATTAGCACCATGCCGAACCCTTCCCGGATAGTGGGCATCACGAGAACGTAAAACGAATCCATGCATTGAACGATATCCTCACGCTCACCCAGAAAATACGTGCAGTCTCCGATGCCCGCCGCACGCGCGTACTGCTCAAAGTGCCGTTGGTAACCTTCTCCGAACAGATCGGAACCCACGAGAGCGAACCGGACCGCCGGGAACCGCTCATGAATGATCTTCGCAGCATCAAGAAAAACTCTGTGGCCTTTGGAATAGAGATCGTAGAAATACGACACCATGCCGATGAGCTGTACACGGGGATCCAAACGGAGTTCGGCATGCACGTGATGCCGTTTCACCGGGACGCGATCAATCTCCTCCAGGTCGACGGCGTTATGGATCGTGACCGCATGCTCGCTCCGCACTCCATGCGCAATGGCATACTCTCTGACCGTCTCTGTCACGCAAACGGTAGCATCATCCATGAAATTCATCAGCCGTTCACAGAACGTTTCGAATCCGTGTATGGTGGAAACCACGGCACTGCGGGAACACAGGGACGCTAAACGCCCGAACAACCTTGCCTCCACCAGATTCAAATGGATGACGTCGTATGCGTGCCGGCGCAAAAAGACGGCGAGACGAAAGATGTTCCGTGCGATTGCCAAAGCATTGACGGGATGCCAGAACGGCGACGGTACACGAATGTCCACGATATGCACTGGAATGCCCCGATCACGCATCTCGGCACAATCCGCATGCTCCTCCGGGACGAGGATATGCACGTCATGACCGAGCTTTTTGAGGCCGATGGCCAAGTGGCCGACAGAGGACAGTCTCGAAAAACTTTTGACAAGAAGGATCTTCATGAAAAAGGACACAGGATGGGAAATCCAACGCCATCATATATTCAAAGAAACCGTGATGAACAGAAAAACAGCTACTAGGAAAATCCGGCACGCATGAAACTGTCAACCAGAGACCGTACGCTGTACGCTGTGGCTATGCGTCCCCGCCTGCTCCTCCTCCTCTGGCTCGCAACCGATCTCGCGTTCTTTGTCGGACTGTACGTCCTCGCATACTTCCTGCGCGTAGGTTTCATACTTTCGACGAATTTTCCATTACGCCCCTTCCTCACGACAGCCGTCCTCATCGCTCCGGTCTGGCTGCTCGTACTTGGAACGACGCGCACCTTCGCCCTCACCCGCAACCAGCGGACACTGCGCAATGCCGCATACATCACTTATGCCGCTCTGGTGGGGTTGGCGCTCTTCACCCTCGCATTCTACTTCCGCTTCAAGATCTCCTTTCAGGGCGTGAGCCGCCTCCTGCTGCTCGAAGCCTTCGTGCTCACGGCAGGCGGCATCTGGCTCTGGCACCTGATTTTTGACGTCATCCGGCGGATGATTTTGAGAATGTCCCCGCCCAGCTTCCCCACGCTCATCGTAGGACTGACGCGGGAATCAAAAGGACTCATCGCGCAGTTGAATGCACATCTGAATCCGCTCACGCCGGTCGCCATCCTGGACGCACAGGGCACGCAGGAAACCGATGTCTGCGGCGTGCCGGTCCTGGGCAAACTCGACCGACTGGAGGAGACGCTCGTCCGCCGACGCATCACCCATGTGATCCAGTGCAGCAATCTGGAGCAGAGCTTAAACCTGCTCAGCGCCTGCCGGCGGCGTGGCATCACGTACATGCTCCTGCCTTCTGTCCTCGGCATCGTGGAGCGTGATGAATATGTCGATGCACTGGAAGGACATCCGGTCACTGCAGTCGGGCCGGATGGCAAGGGATGGGGCAAATGGTTCGTTCGGTAGGAATACGCATTCTTCTTCCCCCTGCATACTGCGTACTGCATACTGCGTACTGCCCATGCGCGTTTTCATCCTCGCTGGCGGCTTCGCCACCCGCCTCTGGCCCCTGACCGAGAAACGTGCCAAACCGCTCCTCCCGCTTGCGGGCAAACCACTCATTGATCATCTGTTGGATCAATTGCCTCCAGAGATGCCCGTCACCGTGAGTACCAATGCGGCGTTTGAACAAAGCTTCGGGTTCTGGAAAGCAGAAGGCAAACATGCACGCGTCGAGATTGTGGTGGAACAGTCGCGCAAAGATACCGAGAAACTCGGCGCGCTCGGAGCCGTCGCCCAGTGGATCGAGCGTCAGAACATCGCCGAAGACATCCTCCTGATGACAGGAGACAATTATTTCGGCTTCTCCATTCCGGATTACCTGAAGCAGTACACCCCCGGTACACCGCTCATCGCCGTGCACGACCTCCAAGATCGAGAACAGGCACGGAACTTCGGTACGATCGTCCCTGCCGGAGATGGAGTGCATGTCGCAGCATTCGAGGAGAAGCCCGCTGCGCCGAAGAGTGCGCTCGTGAGTACCGGCCTCTCGATTCTGCCCGCCATTCATCTGCCGGTCGTCCGGCAATTCGCGCAATCCAAGCCCGATAACGTTGGGGGGATCTTCGAGGAATTCCTGCGTCGGGGGATCCCCGTGGAATTCCGCGCGTACGGGGAACCATGGTTCGACATCGGTTCCTTCGACGCCTACCTGCAGGCGACACGCGTGCTCGTGGGCAACCGCGTGCTCCTGGAAGAGGGCGCACAATGCTCAGAGACAAAGACGGAAGGATCCGTGGTTCTGGGCAACCACTCGATCGTCCGCCATTCCACACTCCGCAATGTCATCCTCTTCGAGCGCTGTGTTGTGGAGGATTGCGTGCTCACGGATTGCATCCTCGACGACCACTGCACGCTGAAGGGCGTTGATCTCTCCGCACAGATGCTGCGGGAAGGAACGACGTTACGGAGGACGAAGGACTAAGGACGAAGGGAGAAGGACGAGGGATGCAGGACTCATAACAAAGATGGACGTATTGTCTTACCCTTTTCCCTTCGTCCTTCGTCCTTTTTCCTGTTCCCTGCGTTCTTCACAAACACCTTCTACACAATCAGAAGAAGCTCCTAAACATGATTGCAGCTCTGCACCCCCTTCCCTACACTCCTTCTGCTATGCGACGCCTCTTTCCGCTTGTCCTGCTCACCTGCGTTCTCGCTGGGTGCGGCTCACCGACCGTGCGCCTCTCTCTGGCCTTCGACGTGACAGATCCCATGCAACGCACCATCCTCCTCGAAGAGAGCAAAAAAGTGATTGAGCGCCGCCTCAGCCGCTTCGAAGATGCCACCCCCTCGGCAATGCACGTGGAGAACAGCGCGAGCGGCGCCGTACTGCTCTCCTTCACGGTGAACAATGCCAAGGCCCGCGCAGCGCTCGTTGACGAATTGCTCGCTCCTTTCTCCCTCAAAGTGATGACCGCGAGCACGGGAACGGGGGACCTGTTCATTGAGGAGCAGGGCTGGTTCTCGGTAACCGGCATCACGCAGAAGGATATCGTCTGGACGGAGGGTGCCGCCGATTC
>Ga0172377_10001055_pt1 | contig 27404 bp, 19 predicted proteins | sample Pumphouse3metaG_FD_119749 | JGI IMG/M metagenome (GOLD analysis project Ga0172377, IMG submission 119749) | Leachate microbial communities from a municipal landfill in Southern Ontario, Canada - Pumphouse #3 metaG | ecosystem: Engineered > Solid waste > Landfill > Unclassified | place: Canada... | reverse complement strand
TGGATTGAAACTACTTTATATTAACTTACATCGAGCTTATTTTACCAAATTTATCTCTATTCGTTTAGAAACGTTTCGTATAAAAATGACAATCAGGTTCACCTTCATGATGTTCAAAATAATCTTGATGATAAGCCTCTGCGGGATAAAAAGTAGAGGCGGGAGTAACTTTTGTAACAACCTTGTAGCCTTTATCCTTTAAAAGTTGAATAAGTTTGCCTGTAATCTCTTTTTCTTCATTCGATTGATAAAAAATTTCACTTCTATACTGAGAACCTATATCAGATCCTTGCCCACCCTTTTGCGTTGGATCATGAATTTCAAAAAAGAAACGGAGTAAAGTTTCATAATCAGTTAAAGTCGAATCGTAAGTGATACGTACAGCTTCAGCATGACCTGTAAGATGACTCTTTACTTGTTCATAGGAAGGATTCACGGTTGTTCCTCCCGTATATCCATTTTCTACAGACAGTACGCCAGGTTGCTTCTGCATATAATGTTCTACGCCCCAAAAGCAACCTCCTGCAAAGAGGGCTGTGCGTAATGTGGTTGATGTTGATTGATTCTTGTTCATAAGTCAAAGATAAGTATTTTTTTAGAAACAGAAGTCTTGTTTTCCTCGGTTTTTCGTAAGTGTTTGATTATCAATACCTCATAAAGAGACGAAAAGAAGTTTAGATCTGGTTTATCAAAGAAAGCACCAAAGCGTTTCACTGTTTTATAGATATAACTGAATATTATGTTGTATAACAGAAAAAAAGCCATTACCTTTGCGCTGAATTTGTGAGAATATAGTAAGAATAAATAATTTTTTATGGATTGGATTGAGGAATTAGTTCTTGGAACAAGTATTGGGCATTCAATTATGCTCTTGTCCGTTGTTATTGCTTTAGGTATCTATCTTGGGCGCATTAAAATCTTTGGTATTTCATTAGGAATAACCTTTGTTTTATTTGTTGGTATTGTACTGGGACATTTCGGATTAACGATAAATCCGACAGTTATGCATTTTTTTAAAGAGTTTGGGTTAATTTTATTTGTTTATTCAGTGGGTATGCAAGTTGGTCCTGGTTTTTTCTCTTCTTTTAAAAGTGGCGGTATCACGTTAAATCTTCTTGCTACGGGTATTGTTATGCTAGGGGTTATTATTACGTTAGGCCTACATTATGCTACCGGTACAGATATGGCTACGATGGTAGGTGTTTTATCCGGTGCTGTTACGAATACACCGGGTCTAGGTGCCGCACAGCAAGCCTATAGTGATACGTTCCATATTGTAAATAATGACATTGCCCTAGGATATGCGGTTGCTTATCCCTTAGGTGTAGTCGGTATCATTATTTCAATTATCGTCTTGAAGTATATATTCAACATTGATTTAAAGAAAGAAGAAGAAAAGTTGAATAAGATAGAAGATAAAAGTGCTGAAGAAGCAAAACCTATTTCCTTAATTGTAAAAAATCCTGCGATCTTTGGTAAAAGTGTTGGCGAGTTAGCTCAATTGATGGAGCAACAGGAATATGTAGTTTCTCGTATTTTTCATAGTGATACGGGGAAAGTTGAAATGGTAACCTCTACTACTATTTTAAATGAAAACGATAAAGTCTTTGTTATTGTAAAGCATCACGATTCTGATATGCTTACTACCTTAATCGGTGAGGAAATAGGCATGGAGCGTAAGCAATGGATTCGTATGGAAAGTACGTTTATAAATCGTCGTATATTGGTTACGAAGCAAGATTTGAATGGCAAACGATTAGGAAAACTTAATCTTCGTCATCTATATGGTGTAAATATTACTCGGGTCAATCGTGCTGGTATGGATTTAGTAGCGACGCCTAACCTGACGTTACAAGTAGGTGACCGAGTGAATGTTGTAGGAACAGATACTTCAGTGGCTAGTGTAGAGCACGTTTTAGGTAATTCAATGAAACGTTTAAATGAACCTAATCTTATTTCCATATTTATAGGTATTGCCTTAGGTATATTATTAGGTAGTATACCGTTTACTTTTCCTGGTATACCGCAGCCTGTTAAATTAGGATTAGCTGGTGGTCCCTTAATCGTAGCTATTTTGTTAAGTCGTTTTGGTTCTCGTTATGGTTTAGTTACGTATACGACACAAAGTGCCAATTTCTTATTGCGTGAAGTAGGCATTACAATATTTCTAGCTTGTGTAGGTATTGGTGCTGGTGCTGGATTTGTAGATACGATTGTTAATAAAGGCGGCTTGGCTTGGGTTGGATATGGCTTTTTGATCACCGTATTACCACTCTTAATCATCGGAATTATAGGACGTTATTTCTTTAAGATCAATTACTTCACCTTGATCGGCCTTTTGGCAGGAAGTACAACGGATCCTCCAGCTTTAGCGTATGCCAATGCTATAGCAGGCAATGATGCTCCTTCGGTAGGTTATGCTACTGTATATCCTGTGACTATGTTTTTACGAGTATTAGCCGCACAGTTAATGATTCTACTGTTTGTCTAGTTAAAAGAACAAACCCCTATAAAAAGACGAATCTTTCCTATTTTATTAGGAAAGATTCGTCTTTTTATAGAGATGGTTATTCTTCAAGGAGCTTACTTAATCGTGAGTCTAAGAGAATGTAAGTCTTTATCTGCAGAGGAACTGCCATAAAGGACTTCATATTTACCGGGACGAATTTCCATAGTTTGTCTTTCATCATTGAAAGAATTGAAGGCATCGCCTGCTATCGCTAAGGTAACTTCCTTTTGTTCTCCAGCTTTAACAGGTATTCGTTTGAAAGCTTTTAAGGCTTTGATCGGACCTTTAGGATCGTTGGGATTCTTAATATACACTTGTATCACTTCATCTCCATCTTGTTTGCCTGTATTACTTATCGTAACTTTTAAATCTACAGATTCTCCAGGATTAAGAATGCTTTTTGATAAGGTAGCGTTTTTAAATTTAAAAGTGGTATAGCTCAAGCCATAGCCAAAGGGATAAAGGGGCTTTTGAGTCATATAGCGATAAGTTCTACCCGTCATATTATAGTTTTGAAAATCGGATAGTTGATCAATCGAAGTATAATACGTAATAGGCAAACGACCCGAAGGATTGTAATCACCAAATAAAACATCGGCTACCGCAGTTCCTGCTTCTTGACCGCCATACCAAGCATTGATAAGAGCATCTGCATTTTTTTTCTCCCAATTTAAAGCCAAAGCACTTCCTGAACACATCACACAAACGAGCGGCTTATGTGTCGCTTTAAGCGATTTCAACATCTTCTTTTGCACATCAGGTAATTGTATATTGGTACGATCGCCTCCTTTGAAGCCTTTTGCATGAACAGACATCTGTTCGCCTTCTAGACGAGGAGACAGACCTCCTACAAAAACGATGGCGTCTGCTTGTGCCGCTTGTTTGGCTACACCAGCATAATCAACGGGGACATCATGTGTAATAAAGAAATTAAGGGTAGCATTCCCGATTTTTTGAAAATAATCAATATGGATAAGATAACTTTTTCCTTTTTTAGCATTTAACGTATAGGATTTGCTGCGATTATAATCTTTATCCCAATGTTCGGCTACTTTTTGTTTATCAACAAAAAGACGCAAGCCATCATTGCCTTCAACCTTAAGCGTTACAGGGCCATCTACGGGTGAAGTAAACGTTCCTTCGAATTGGGCAGAGAAATCTTTAAGATTCACATTAGGCGCAAATTGTGTATTGCCTCCTGTTGTGAAGCGTATTTGTTCAGCTATACCCTCGTAAACGGGTGTGCCTTTAAACGCTTTGTTATTATAATAAGTACAACTAAAACCCTTTTTATTCTTATAAGTAATGGAAGCACCAAGATCTTCTTTTAAGGTAGTAGCCGTATGGTTACAACCTTCTATATAAATAACGTTAGCCTGAGGAACGCTCTTCTGAATACCTTCTAAGATGGTTGTGGTGTGGGTAGGGAAACCATTATAATTAGCCCAAAGCATTGTAGAATCAGCTGCATTAGGACCTACTACAGCAATCGTTTTGATTGTTTTGCTTAAAGGTAAGGTCTGTTTCTTGTTTTCGAGCAAAACGATACTTTCGTGCGCCATTTTTAGGGCTTGTGCGATATGCTCAGGAGATTCAATGACTTCATAAGGAATCTTGGAATAGGGTACTCGTTCTTTAGGATCAAACATACCCAATTCGAATCGACCTTTAAAGAGACGACGTAGTGAAGGTTCTAATTCTTTTTCCGTTATTTTTCCGTTCTTTAATCCTTCAATGAGCGAACGATAACTATTACCACATTCGAGATCAGTACCCGAAAGAACAGCATCTTTTGAAGCACTGAGTGCATCTGGATGAGTTTCATGACGAGGGGTGGTTTTACTTCTAACATAGAAATCATTGATTGCTCCACAATCTGATAATATAATTCGATTATAGTTCCAGTCTTTACGTAGTATTTCTATGAGAAGTTTATCACTAGAGCAACAAGGTTTACCTTCAAAACTATTGTAAGCACACATAACTTCTTGTACGTTAGCCTTGGTTACTAAGGCTTTGAAAGCGGGAAGATAAGTGGTCCATAAATCACGAGGGGAAACTTCTGCATCGAAGCTATGCCGATTCCACTCGGGGCCACTATGTACGGCATAATGCTTTGCACAAGCATGGGTCTTTAGATAATGAGGATCATCGCCCTGTAGTCCTCTGACGACCGCCATACCCATTGTGCTTGTCAGATAAGGGTCTTCACCATAAGTTTCCATACCTCTACCCCAGCGTGGATCTCTGAAAATATTAATATTGGGTGTCCAAAAAGTCAGTCCTTTATACCGATCGGTTTCGCCTATTTCTTGGTAATGATTATATTTTGCACGTGCTTCATCACTGATGAGGGTAAAGGTTTTATACAATTCGGGTTCATCAAAAGTGGCCGCTAGGGCTATCGCTTGTGGGAATACAGTCGCTTTGCCCGCCCGAGCTACTCCGTGAAGCGCTTCGTTCCACCAGTCGTAAGCAGGGATTCCTAATCGTTTGATAGCAGGGGTTTGGTTCATCATTTGTTGTACCTTTTCTTCAGGTGTCAAACGGTTCAAAAGATCGTCTATTCGTTGGTTTATAGGCAAATCAGGGTTACGGAAAGGCATTTCTTCCTTTTGCTGGCATGAAGAGGTCATAAACAGTGCCCCAGCCAACGTCAGTAAACCAAAAAACGTTTTAGTTTTCATAAATAATGAGTTTTATAGAATTATAAATAGGTGTATTTTCTTTTTGTAAAGGTCTTTTTATTTGTGTATTGGAGAAGGATAATCGGGGTATAATAAATACTTCTTTCGTATTTTTTTAAAGGCGTTTAAATCAGGTTGCCATGATTTACGTATTTCTTTTTCGGATAACTCTCTAATAATCTGTAAACGTAATTGCTTTGTTCCCGCCAATAAATCAAACCATTGGGGACGTGAAAAGAAGAGCGCTTTATTTTTTCCTGAACGTTGGTACATCTCAAGTAAGAAATGTAAATCAAGCCCTCCTTTGAAAGGCAATTCTCGTAAGTCCATTCCATAGCATAATTCATCTTGATGCAAGGGATGTGTGCTATAACCTGGCATCGTTGTAGGCGTAAAGGAAAAAGAGCCAAAACAAGGATCAGGATAACCGAGTACTTCAAAAGGAAAGAAGGTCCCCCGGCCTACGCTGATGGTTGTTCCTTCAAAAAAACAAAGCGAAGGATACAGACGAATAGCATGGTCCGTTGGTAAATTGGGTGAAGGTTTAACCGGCAACCAATACGGATCGCCATGTTTCCAATTTTTAATCTTTATAACCGTTAAGGAGCAGGAATCAGGAGTTGTTTTTAGCCAATGTTCTCCATTTATCATTTGCGCTAATTCACCTACACTTAATCCATATAAGACCGGGATAGGATCTACGCCTACAAACGAACGATGTTTCTCGTCACAGACAGGGCCGTCGACGAAATCATTGGGGTTCGGGCGGTCAAGGATAAGGAGCGGTTTGTGGTTCTCAGCACAAGCTTCCATTACATAATGGAGCGTACTGATATAGGTAAAAAAACGAGCGCCTACGTCTTGAATGTCATAGACGATGATATCGAGATTAGCCAGTTGTTCGGGAGAAGGTTTTTTATGTTTGCCATAAATAGAATAAATAGGTACCCCTGTTTTTATATCTTTTGTATCATCAATAGGAGCGCCAGGGGCTGCATTTCCTCTAAATCCATGTTCAGGAGCGAATACGCAACAGACGTTAATCCCTTTAGCCAATAAAACATCGAAGACATGTTTTTTTTGTTTTTCGAGGATGGAGGTTTGATTGACCACAAGTCCTACCCGTTTCCCTTTGAGTAAGGATTGGATGGTATCTATTTGTTCTGCACCTATTTGGAGGGTAGTAGATTGGCTGTGAATAGGAGAAAAAGAACAAAGAAGAAAACTTATAAGTATAGAACTAAAAAAAGTGATACGCATAATTTCATGTTTATGATTGTATTACAAAGAAACTTCTTTTTGGTGACATATACAATAACTAATTAAACAATCTGAATTTAAATAATGAAATATCCAATTTATTGATTAGTTTTGTATTTATAATAAGTTGAAAAAATATCAAAATAAATTATCGGATGAGCAGAAAGCAAAAACTAAATTCAAAAAGTTTGTTACTTTGTTTAGGGAGTTTTTTATGGTTTATGACGATTCCGCTGTGTGCACAGCAGCGGGCACCCTATGTCGCTTTTAAATCTGGTGAACAGGCACAATATACTTTATATTATAATTGGAATTTTATTTGGGTAAATGCAGGGATGGCATTGCTTCATACCGAAAAGACAAGCTATCAAGGAAAATCCATGTATAAAGTCAAAATGATGACAAGAGGAAGTCATACGACGGATCGCTTTTTTATCCTACGAGATACGTTAACTTCAATCATCGATCAGGATGTACGTCCGTATTATTATTCTAAATATGCACATGAAGGAAAAGATTTTCGTAAGGATGAGATTCATTATTCGTATACAGATACAGCCGTACATTTAGTTCAGTCCCGCCTTTATGAAAAGCATGATCCTTATTATGGCACGTATCAAGATACGGGTAAGGTCTATGATATGTTAAGCTTTTTTATGTGGGCGCGTTCTATTAAAGCGGATCAATTTAAAATGGGGGAACGGATTAATTTTAAAATGGCTACGGGACGAAAGGTAGAGAAGCAGACGATTATCTACCAAGGCAGACGCATCACTTCCTTGAAAAATAAAGAGAAGTATGCGTGTATGGTATTTTCCTTTGTGGAAAAAGAAAAAGGGAAAAATAGCGAACACGAAGTGGTTCGTTTTTATGTTACAGATGATAAGAATCATTTGCCTATACGGTTAGATATGTTTCTAAGTTTTGGTACTGCCAAAGCATTTCTAGATCATGTAGTAGGACATAAATATCCATTTACGTCTAAAATAATCGAACCTTAAGTGAAATAAAAAACGGTTGACTTTATTAGCTAAAGTCAACCGTATGAGATCAATAAGATAAGCGGTTTATTCCCATTCTATAGTAGCTGGAGGCTTAGAACTAATGTCATAAACGACACGGTTTACCCCTTTTACTTTGTTGATAATATCATTTGAAACTTTGGCTAAGAATTCGTAAGGAAGATGTGCCCAATCAGCGGTCATCGCATCCGAAGACGTAACGGCACGTAGAGCCACCGTATTCTCATAGGTTCGTTCATCGCCCATTACGCCTACCGATCGGATAGGAAGTAGAATAGTACCCGCTTGCCATACGTTGTCATAAAGCCCCGATTCATGTAGATAGCTGATGTATATATCGTCAGCCTCTTGTAAGATACGAACTTTTTCGGGGGTAATATCGCCTAGTATACGAATGGCTAGACCAGGACCTGGGAAAGGATGTCTTTTAATTAAATGAGGCATCATGCCTAGTTCTTGACCTACACGGCGAACTTCATCTTTAAAGAGCAAGCGTAAAGGCTCTACCAATTGAAGTTTCATATCTTTAGGAAGGCCTCCTACATTGTGGTGACTTTTGATGGTCGTACCCGTGATGGAAAGACTTTCAATCACATCGGGATAAATCGTACCTTGAGCAAGCCATTTAATATCTTTAAGTTTTTTTGCTTCTGCATTAAAAACATCAATAAACCCTTTTCCTATAATTTTCCGTTTGGTCTCTGGATCAGCTACTCCAGCTAATTCATCAAAGAATTTATCTTTTGCATCTATGCCTAACACATTTAAGCCTAAATGCTCATAGTCACGCATTACATTTTCGAATTCATTCTTGCGAAGCAAGCCGTGATCGACGAAAATACATGTCAAATTCTTTCCGATGGCTTTGTGTAGTAAAACGGCTACAACGGAAGAATCAACTCCTCCCGAGAGGGCAAGAATTACTTTATCATTCCCAAGCTTCTGTTTCAATTCTGCTACGGTCGTATCAATAAAAGAAGCCGGACTCCAATCTTTAGCACAACCGCAAATCTTTAGGAAGTTATCAAGAATTTTGGTACCGTCAGTGGTATGGAATACTTCAGGATGAAATTGTACACCCCACGTATCTTCACCTGCTACATGATAGGCCGCTGCTGCTACGCTTGACGTACTTGCAATGAGGTTGAAATCGTCAGGTAAGGAAGTTATTGTATCGCCATGTGACATCCAAATTTGTGTTCCTTTTTCTATCCCTTCAAATAAAGCATCGTTTTCTATATGCGTTAAATTGGCACGTCCATATTCACGAGAATTTGCTGATTCTACCTTTCCGCCTGAAGTATGTACCATAAACTGAGCACCATAGCAGATACCCAATACTGGAAATTTTTTGCGGATAGCAGATAAATCAGCCTTAAAAGCATTCGGATTGTAGACCGAATAAGGACTGCCTGACAGGATAACGCCTTTTATGCCTGTTGTATCGGCTGGAAATTTGTTATAAGGAATGATTTCACAATACATATTCAATTCTCTCACACGTCGGCCAATGAGTTGAGTTGTTTGTGAACCAAAATCAAGAATGATAATCTTCTCGTTCATACGTTTATTGGATATTTATTACTGTTGAGACACAAAGATAAGAACTATTTAATGTATGGCAAGTCTCTACACAAAAATTATGTTTAACTTTGTACGCTATAACATTATAGTAATGACAGAAACAATTGTAAAGATAAGTCAGGTTATCCCTCGGACGGTAGGATTCTCTTTTCCTCAACCTGTAGATTGGGAAATAAAAAAAGGAGAACAATGGGCTTTGATTGGTCCCAATGGAGCAGGAAAAAGTTTAATGGCGAATGTATTAAGAGGTGGTTTTGCCCTTCGAAATGGTTCTATTAAATGGGTTTCTAAAAAAGATGATTGTCCAAATGTGGAAATGATTTCGTTTAAAGATATACATTCCTTAACCGATACACGAGATTCGTATTACCAGCAGCGGTGGCAAAGTACGGAGAATGAAGAAATGCCTACGGGACGTGAAGTTCTTTCAGGAAAAGCAGAAGATTCGTATGTGAAGAAAATTATTGAGACCTTAGGGGCAACTGAGCTTTTGGAGAAGAAGATCACCTTTTTGTCGAGTGGTGAGTTACGAAAGTTTTTGATTATACGAGTTTTAGTTAAAAAGCCTCGTATTCTTATTTTAGATAATCCTTTTATTGGATTAGATGCTCCTTCTCGAAAAGTATTGGTTGATTTGTTGAGTCAACTAGAAGACTTGGAAAAAACACAAGCGGTATTGCTTTTGTCTAATATTCATGATATTCCTGAGACAGTTACCCATGTGATGCCGATGCTAGCCCTAACTCGTTATCCCACATACGATAGGTCCACTTTTATGGCAGACGTTTCATTACACCAAAAAATGTTTCCTGCTTTGTCTGATACGGTTTCTTTGCCCGTGTTAGAAACCCCTAATGAGAGACCTTATGAGGTAGCTTTCCGGTTAGAAAAAGTAAATATCCGTTATGGTAAACGGACCATATTAGAAAAGGTAGAATGGGAGGCTCGCAGGGGAGAACATTGGTCACTGACGGGGCCGAATGGGTGCGGTAAATCAACTTTACTTAGTTTATTATATGCCGATAATCCACAAGCCTATGCCAATACGTATTATCTTTTCGATCGTAAACGAGGAACAGGGGAAAGCATTTGGGATATAAAAAAACGTATTGGTTACGTCTCTCCTGAGATTCATTTGTATTTTCGTCAGAATGTACCATTGCTCAAAGTGGTTGCTTCTGGTTTTTATGATTCAATAGGTTTGTTTCGTCCTTGTACCTCTGAGCAAGAAGCGGAAGCCTTGCGTTGGATGGACGTCTTTGGTATCAAAGATTTGAAGGATCGTCTCTTTTTAACTTTATCTTCAGGCGAACAGCGATTAGCGCTTTTAGCTCGAGCTTTTGTCAAAGATCCTGATTTATTGATTTTGGATGAACCTTTGCACGGGTTAGATGAACGAAATAAGAAGTTGGCTTCTAACGTAATTGAGCGGTTTTGTGCACGTAAAGCGAAGACGTTAGTTTATGTTACACATTATCCTCATGAAATGCCTTCTCTGATTGACCATCATTTTAAATTAGAGAAAAACTAACGAATGGGAGGTTTACGTTCGACTTTTTTCGGGAAGAAATTGAAAAAATGACTGTAAAATAAGCGATAAGGGATGCGTATAAATCTTCGTAGGAATTCATTTCAATTCCTACGAAGATTGAAGTGAATTCCTACGAAGATTGAAATGAATTCCTACGGGATTTCAGATCGATCTTAATTTTTTCTATACGTGTAAAGCATGGATCCAATAATAGCAGTAAGAGGGGCTACTAAAACAAGTCCAAAACTACCGACAAGCGTATGAAGAATCTCTGCTGATATGTAATTAAGATTTACAATACAAGTCAAAGGGGTGCCTTTAGCCATAAAAGCCATAAAAGCAAACATGAAACTTCCAGAGTAAGCAAAAAGCAAAGTAGTGGTCATACTGCCTATAATAGGCGAGGCTATCCGAAAGCCTGATTTCATAAGCTCCATCTGCGATAGATTCGGTAAGCGATGTGAGATCTCATCAAGAGCTGCTGCAATATCCATCGATACATCCATAACGGCTCCTGCAGAAGAAATGAAGATAACCGAAATGAATATTTCTGAAAGGTTAAGGTTCATAAACCCTGTATACAGTAAAGATTCTGAAAATTCTTGTGAAGTGCCAGGTATCTTAAAGTAATAACCAAAGCCAATAGCCATTAAAGCGGTAAAGATAATCCCAGTTGTTGTACCCAGTAAGGCGACAAGTCCTTTTCTGTTTAATCCGGCTACGAGTAGGGTTATCACTACGGTGCAAGTAAGCACAATACACATGGCTACAAGTAAAGGAGGATATCCTCTTAAATAAAAGGGTATAAGGACTTTCCAAAAACTTAAGGCGGTAAAAACAAAAGATAAAAGCGCTTTTAGACCAATAAAACGAGAGAAGGCTACCAAGAATAAAGCAAAGCAAGCAAAGAGCATCCATTCCAAGTCTTGTCGGTAATAGTCTGAAGCTCTAACTTCAAGAATCTTCTTGTGTGAAGGATCCAAGCGTAAGACCGTCAAGGCATGATCACCAGGAACAAACATTTTATCGATTTTTTTTTGTCCCAATAAAATATTGGTTGCTTCGAGTATCTCTTTTTTAAATGTACCTTGATCAATACGTACTGTAAGCTTTTGTTCTCCAGTAGTCACAATACTAAAATTATCCAATCCTGTATTATCTACGGATAAGACAGTAGATCGAACATATTGTATATCTTTTACTAATAATGAATTCTCAAAACCAGTAGGGACAAAAAATAAAGCCAAGGTGGCAAGTCCAATAACGAAAACAAACCAGTTGTCTTTTTTCATCTTTTACATTAAGGGTTTTCCAGTCTCAACTACGTTTACTACATAATCTCCCAGTTTCTCACATTCAGCGATAATATCCATATAGTAAACGCCTCGTTGGTAGTCATATTCCTTGTTATTTATATCGATAATATTTTTAGTCTTAAGCGTATCCCGATATTTATTGATTTCATTTTCAATTGTATAGTTCTTATTGATCTCACTTAAGCTCCGTACTTCCTTATTCATTGCTGTTTTCATATTCAGCAGTGCGGATTCTACAAGTTTCATCATTTCTTTGATGTTCTTTTCTTGTTCTTCTGTGAAGTTGTCTTCTGTCTGACGTTTGCGATCAATCGTTCGTGCTAAGTTATAACAACTATCACAAATGCTTTCAAGTTCTGTAATTTCTCGGAGCATTGCTTGTATTTGGCGTTTCGAATCAGAACTTAATCGACCCGTTGCTACTTTACCTAGATAATTAGCAATCTCAACTTCCATGTTGTCGCTAATGTTTTCGTATTTCTTTATTCGTCCGAATAGTTTACAGAAATCTTCGTCCTTTTGTATGGTCAATATATTTTGTACCATATCAAACATACGTACAGAGCGATCAGAAAATAATTGAATTTCTTTACGTGCTTGTAAAATGGATAATTCAGCCGTAGAGAGTATACCAGCAGAAATATATCGTAATCGGTAATCCTCGTCTTCTTCATCGGCAGGGATCAAGAAGCAAACGGCTTTTTCGATTAAGCTTACGGCAGGGATAAGTAAGAGAACATTGCAAATATTAAATATGGTGTGGAACGCTGAAAGTTTATAAGACGTAACGACCGCTGGGATATTCGAAGCGAAATAAGTGTCTACCACCCAATTTATAAAATGAATAAACGGATAGAATAGAATTAAAACCCATATGACCCCTAATATATTAAAGACAAAATGGGCCAGTGCGGCTCGTTTGGCTTGAGCATTACCTGTAAGTGCCGCAAAATTGGCCGTAATGGTTGTACCAATATTTTCTCCTAATACAAAAGCGGCTCCTAATTCAAGACTAATCCAACCATTGGCACACATAATAAGCGTAATGGCCACTGTCGCAGAAGAAGATTGAACAATGATCGTCAGTAGGGTTCCTATAAATAAAAAGATGAAAATAGAAATATACCCCATCCCTGTATAATGTTGAACGAAGGCAAGCATTTCAGGATTGTTATTCAGATCGGGAGCATTCACTTTTAGGAAACTAAGGCCCATAAAAAGAAAAGCAAAACCAAAAATAAACTCACCGATAGACTTCCGTTGACTCTTCTTGGAAAAAATAAGGGGAAGTGCAAAAGCTAATAAAGGTAAAGCAAAAGCGCCCATATCTACTTTAAAACCAAAAATGGAAATAACCCAAGCGGTTACGGTTGTACCAATATTGGCGCCCATGATCACGCTGATAGATTGTGCAAGCGTAAGTAATTTGGCATTTACAAAGCTCACTACCATTACGGTGGTGGCTGAAGAAGATTGAATGAGAGCAGTAATGAGGATTCCCGTTAATACTCCTGTAAAGCGATTTGTTGTCATGGCGGTTAGAATGTTACGGAGTTTTTCTCCCGCAGCCTTCTGTAACCCTTCACTCATTATTTTCATCCCATATAAAAACATACCCATGGAACCAATGAGTTTCAGAAAATCCAAAAACGTGTATTGCATACTCTTTAAATATTGAGATTTGTAAACAAAGATTGATCCTTTGAAATCTTATTAGACTGCGAATATAATACTTTTCATTAAAAAATAAGTGCGTTTTATTTATTAGTGTTATAAGTTTATTCCATTTTGATTACAAAATACATTTCTTTACACTGTATATACCTTATAAATAAAGCTTTTGTTACCCTTGTGTGATAAGTAGTGGATCTTTTATAAATGGTAGAAAGGTTAGAAAGTTAGTAAGATGTTTTCCAGTGATATAATCTTTTGATTTTTGAACATTATTTGATAATTAGAAAGAAAAAGAAACAGGAAAGAATTGATCTTTAATAAGTTAGCGGGAAAGGGTGTGTAGAACATAATAAATGTTTACAAGTCAATAATTCATTGTTTTTTTTGTATTTTTGCGCTATTACAGAATAATGCTATATGGAGAAAAAAGAATTAGACAAGAAAAAGATCAATAATATATCGTTGCTTATCGTAGCGATATGTGTTTTAGTATTAGCTGTCTTAGGTGCTGGATATTACATCTATCATCAAAAACAGCAATTGGCTGGTTTGACCGCAACCTTTGATATAGAAAAAGAAGGTATGGCTGATGAATTAAACGAACTTTCGCTTCAATATGAAGGGTATAAGTTTAGTGTCGGCAATGATTCATTGGTGAGTTTACTTAGTACCGAACAGAGTAAAGTGCAACGCTTAATGGAGGAGTTGCGTACGACAAAGGCTACGAATTCTAAACGTATCTTAGAATTGAAGAAGGAAATCTCAACGCTCCGTAAAATTATGCGAAACTATGTGATACAAATAGATTCGCTTAATAATGAAAATGAAAAACTTAAAAAAACAAATAAAAAGGTTGTTCGGCAGTATCAGGTAGCTACCAATAGGGCTGTCGTTCTCAAAAAAGAGAAAGAGAAGTTGTCTGAACGGGTGACTTTAGCCAGTCGTTTAGATGCAGTAGGCATTTCGGTTACACCTGTAAATGATAGAGGTAAAAAACAAAAGCATATCAAGAAAATGACACAATTTGTGATCAAATTTTTAATAGGTAAGAATATTACAGCACCCGTAGGAGAAAAAGTGTTGTATGCTCGTATCATTAAGCCTAATGATGATATCTTGATAAAGAATTTGGAACATTTGTTTACGTATGAAGATAAAGAGATTACGTATTCGATGAAGAAAATGATAGAATATGATGGAGGAGAACAAGAAGTAATTATGTATTGGGACATAGAAGAGTTCCTTTTGCCAGGTGAATATCGAGTTGATATTTTTGCCGATGGTAATTTAATTGGTAAGAAAACCTTCTACTTAAAGAATTAAAAGAATTGATTCATGAAAGAAAAAGTTTTTGTTTCTATTGTTACTTTGTTATTTTCTGGGTATTGTTTGGGACAGGAATCCTTATCGTTGCAACAATGTCGTGACTTAGCGATTAAGAATAATAAAGAATTAAAAGAATCGGCTGATCAAATAATTATTGCCGATCAAAATCGTAAGGCAGCTTTTACAAAGTATTTTCCCAATGTGTCTGCTAATGGTGTTTACATCTGGAATCAAAAGAATTTGGATCTGATTGATTATGGAGCACTGGGCATTGTGGGGGATATCATCCCTCAAGGGGTAAGAGATATGACAACTCTTGATATTCAAAATATATGGATTGGGAGCCTTTCGTTAGTGCAGCCGGTCTTTATGGGGGGTAAGATTATTGCGTATAATCAAATCATGGCATCTGCCAAAGCGATTGCTGAGAATCAACATAATCTTTCGTTGCAAAAGCTAATCTATAAAACGGATGAAGTGTATTGGCAAATCGTTTCACTGGCTAATAAAAAAGAATTAACAGACCATTATGTAAGCTTGCTTACGAAGATGGATAACGATGTGCAGGCGATGATGGATGAAGGGGTGGCAACGAAAGCTGATGGTCTTTCTATCAAAGTGAAATTGAATGAGGCTGAGATGGCTCAAACAAAAGTAGCGAATGGCTTAGCACTTTCTCGTATGCTATTGGCACAACTTTGTGGTTTAGATCTTAATGGATCCATCACTTTGAAGGATGAAAAAATGGATGCGTTAAAAACCATTAGTGATGTGTCAACCGAGGTGAATATGAATCAAATTTATCGTGATCGACTTGAATTGAAAAGTTTAGATCTCCTCAAAAATATTTATAAGAAAAAGGAAGCCATTGCTTTAGCGGATGAATTACCTAATCTCTCTTTAATGGCTAATTATCTAACGACGAATCCTAATTCTTTTAACGGTTATAAAAATAAATTTGGTGGATTCTTTAATGTGGGTTTTATCTTACGAGTACCTCTTTCCGGCTGGTGGGAAGGGCATTATAAGAAGAAAGCAGCGCATGTTCAAAGGCATATTGCTGAACTACAAATACAAGATACCCAAGAGAAAATAGAATTGCAAGTTTCTCAATCGGTTTATAAGATAAAAGAGGCGACAAAGAAAGTAATAGCCAGTGAACGTAATCAAAGCAAAGCAGAAGAAAATTTACGAACGGCTAATTATGGCTTTAAAGAAGGAGTGATTCCGGTTATAAATTTGATGGCTGCACAGACGGCTTGGATGTCTGCTCGATCAGATTTAATTGATGCACGCATTGAATTACGATTGGCTGAAGTCTATTTAATGAAGGCTAAAGGCACACTTTAATAGGAAAAGTATAGACACTAGTATTCGTTTATAAAATAACAATTAGTAATGGAAGAAAATAAGACATCATCGCATTGGGAGGGCCAAAGCGATAGTACAAATGAAGAGGTAAAGACCTATTCAAAAAATAATATGTTACTAGCCATGGGTGTGATGTTACTTGTGTTAGGCTTCGTAGCGCTGGCTGGATTCTTTTTATTAAAACCTCCTGATGATATTATTATGGGACAGGTAGAGGCTAAGGAAATACGTGTGTCAGGTAAAGTTCCTGGACGTATTTTATCTTATCGATTTGATGAAGGAGATGTGGTGAAAGTTGGTGATACGCTTGTCTTTCTAAGTACCCCCGAAGTAAGGGCAAAGATGAAACAAGCTGAAGCGGCTCAGGCTGCGGCTCAGGCTCAACATCGAAAAGCCGTTAATGGTGCTCGAATACAACAAATCTCTGGGGCCTTTGAAATGTGGCAGAAGGCTAAAGCGGGACTTTCTATTACCCAAAAATCTTTTCAACGCATGCAACATCTTTTTGATAAGGGGGTTGTTTCCGAACAAAAACGAGATGAGGTGAAGGCTAAATATGACGCAATGGTTGCGACGGAAAAAGCCGCTCATGCGCAATATGATATGGCGAAAGAAGGGGCGCGTAAAGAAGATAAGGCCGCTGCTCAAGCGTTGGTACAACAAGCGGGAGGAGCTGTCGAAGAAGTGGAAGCCTATATGAAAGAAAGTGTGTTGCTTTCTCCTATTTCAGGTGAAATAACGGATCGCTTTCCTTATGAAGGTGAATTGGTCGGGACGGGTGCTCCGATTATGAATATTACGAATATAAATGATATGTGGGTGGTCTTTTCTGTACGTGAACGTTTACTCTCGAAGTTCAATAAAGGGAAGATCGTGGAAGGTTTCATTCCGGCCTTGGATAAGAAAAAAGTAACTATGAAGGTTTATTATCTGAAAGACCGTGGATCGTATGCGGTATGGAAGGCAACCAAACCGTATGGTCAATATGATGAGAAGACTTTTGAGGTACGAGCTCGTATGACTGAAAAGATAGAAGGACTACGTCCTGGGATGTCTGTTGTGGTACAGAAAGAGAATTAAATTAAAATGTTGAGCACTTTACTACATATTATGCATAGGGAAGTCAAATTGATGACTTCAAGCTCTATCTATCTCTTCTGTATGGTAGGGATTCCTTTGATTTCGACGTTGTTTTTTCTTACCCTTATGCCTGCGGGTATTCCCTTAGATTTGCCAGTGGCTGTAGTGGATCAAGAAAATTCGGTAACGACTCGAAACATTGCTCGTACCTTGGATGCTTTTGAACAAACCTCGGTTTATATGACAACGCCTGATTTTGATAAAGCTCGTAAGTTGATGCAGCAAGGGAAAATCTATGGCATCTTTTGTATTCCCAAGAATTTTAGTCGTGACGTGGCTCGGGGTAATCGGCCTAAAATTGTATGTTATAGTAGTTATACCTTCTTAGTGGCGGGTTCTTTTCCTTTTGCCGATATGAAGACGACCGCTTTGATGGCCGGTCTTTCGATTAAGAAACAAAAAGCGCTTGCTCAAGGTAAAACGGAAGAGCAATTGAACGCTTCATTGCAACCGATAAAGATTGAAACACATGCGCTTGGTAATCCTTGGCAAAATTATTCGATTTACTTAAATAATACCTTATTGCCAGGGGTTTTACAATTGATTATTTTTTCCATGACGGTGTATAGTATTGGTTGTGAAATTAAATATGGTAGAGCTAAAGCGTGGCTTCGGATGGGAAAGGATAATATTTTGCTTTGTCTGCTGGGCAAACTTTTACCACATACGCTGGTTTATGTTTTGGTTTCACTCGTAATGTCGGTGTCGATGTTTAGTTTTGCTTCTTTCCCTTTAGCTTGTGGCTGGTTTCCTTTATTACTAGCACAGTTTTTATTGATCTTGGCTGCCCAAGGAATGGGGGTTTTTATGTTTAGTATCTTGCCTACTTTGCGATTAGGATTAAGTCTTTCTAGTTTATTCGGTATGTTGTCTTTTTCTATTGTAGGCTTTTCTTTTCCTGTGAAGTCTATGAATGGGGCTTTACAAGGATTAACGAAGGTTTTTCCTCTTCGACATTATTTTTTGTTGTATGTAGATCAACCGCTTAATGGTCGTCCTATGCTAGATTCGTGGGTTCAGTATGTGTGGTTTTTGGGCTTTATTTTGTTACCCTTTTTGATGATGCCTTTTTTAAAGCGAGAGTTAAAAACGTTTGACTATATACCTTGAAGCAGTAGGAAGAATGAAGAAAGAAACAAGTTTACGAACGCATATAAAAGAAGGCTTTACGGATGTCTTTTATGTATGGTATGCAGAAAATAAACTGATATTCAAAGATCAGGCGGTGATAATTCTTTTTTTTCTGTTACCCTTTGGTTATCCGTTGATTTATAGCTTTATCTATAATAATGAGGTGGTACGTGATGCGGCTTTAGTGGTTGTTGATCATGATGATTCGTATGTGAGTAGGGAGTACACACGTCGTATAGATGCTTCCCCTGACGTAAAAGTGGTAAGTGTGTGTGATGATGAAGAACAAGCGAAACGCATGCTGGACGAGAAAAAAGCCTATGGTTATTTGATTCTTCCTTCTACTTTTAGTGCTGATATGTATAAAGGTAAGCAAGCCCATGCGTCGCTCTTTTCAGATATGAGTTGTTTGTTATATTATAAAGCTTTTCGAATGGCTGGAGTGGATGCTTCGGTTTCGTTATTGCATGATCTGGCGCGAGGGACGAAGAGCGCTACTACGGATGAACAACAAGCAATTTATATTGATCCTATTCCGTATGAAACGGTAGCTACATTCAATCCTCAAAATGGATTTGCTGGATTTATCTTACCAGCTATTTTGATTTTCATTATTCATCAAAGTTTGATCTTGGGTGTTTCTATGCTAGGTGGAACACATCGAGAAAAAAACACCTTGCATACTTTAGTTCCCATTATGCGTCATAATCGAGGGACTTTTCGTATTGTCTTTGGTAAGGCGTTAGCTTATTTTATGATTTATATTTTAGTTACTTTCTGGTGTTTAGTGGTCGTGCCTAAGCTTTTTGTGTTTCCTAGTTTGTTTGATGTACAAACCTTAATCCTCTTTTGTATACCGTATCTCTTTGCGTGTATCTTTTTGGCCATGTTTATTTCTTGCTTTATTCCTAATCGTGAATCCCCCATGGTCTTATTGGTCTTTACTTCATTAATCTTTTTATTTATTTCGGGTATTTCATGGCCTAAAGAAATGATTCCTTGGTATTGGAAGGCTTTTAGTTATTTATTACCCGCTACACCAGGTATACAAGGGTTTGTTCGTATCAATACAACTGGAGCACTGTTGTATGATGTTTCGTTTGAGTACCAACTCTTATGGATTCAAACGGCCTTCTATTTTATTTTGACGTTTTTTGCTTATCGTAGACAAGTCCTTTTATCACACAAGAAGGAACTTGGGCTTGTGTCGGGATGAATTTTTCGGTTTGAATAGTTTGGTTTTATAAAAATAAATTCTAAAAGAAAAGAGAAGTCAAAAAATAATTTGTATTTTTGTATGGTTTAATACTCAAATTTTTAACATAGAACACACATTATTTATGCAAAGTAGACGTGATTTTTTGAAAAATGTATCCTTATTGATGGCAGGAGGACTCGTAGCACCTCAATTATTGTCTTCATGTACAGGGGCGATTAGTGGTAAAGAAATGGGCCTTCAATTGTATTCACTCCGAGACCCAGTGAAAGAGATAGGTATTAAGGCTACGCTTGAAACAGCAGCAAAGATTGGTTATAAATACCTAGAAACGGCAGGTTATGATAATGGTAAGATTTATGGTTTGCCTGCTAAAGAATTTAAAAAGATGGTTGATGATTTAGGGATGAAGTGCACGAGTGCTCACCTAGGACCGTCTTTCTCTAAAGAAAAAGAAGCCGAATGTTTGGCTTGGTGGGATAAAGCGATTGAAGCGCATACGGAATTGGGCGTAAAATATATGATTCAACCTTGGATGGCGGTCAATGATAATACAACGCTTGATGATTTAAAAGGTTATTGTGATTATTTTAATACAGTAGGTTATAAAACGGCAGCGGCAAGCATAGGCTTTGGTTATCACAATCATAATTTTGAGTTTCGTAAAATTGACGATAAGTTGATTTATGACTTTATGTTGGATACGGTTAGTCCTAATCATGTATTTTTCGAGATGGATGTATATTGGGTTATTAAAGGGGGAGCTGATCCTGTAAAGTATCTAAAAGAACGTCCAAGTCAATTTAAAGCAATCCATATTAAAGATGAAATGGAAATTGGAGCCAGTGGTGATATAGACTTCAAACCTATCTTTGATCAGATGTATGCCAACAATATTAAAGATTGGTATGTCGAAGTAGAACGTTATTCACACAATGATCCTATTGCTAGTTGCCAACAGAGTTACGATTTCTTAAACAAAGCTTCTTTTGTGAAATAAGAAGTAGGATTATATAGCTATAAAGGAAAGAGATAGTTGTTTTTAATAGAAACGTCTATCTCTTTTTTTGGGTAGTTGTTTTATACCTTAATCTAGGTATTTTTGAATTGAAATAAAAATAAAGCTTGATTTCTTATATTAAGATGCGTATTTTTATTATCTTAGCCAATAAAGAAAAATAAGACTTTTAAAAGAGAATTTGTTTTCGAGATATTCTTATTGGTTGAGATTATTTTAGTTATTAGTTTCTTTATAGAAATAACTTTTTAATACAATAAATTATGTTACAGATTAATAAGATTCAAGAGTTATTAGGTGACGAATCAAGTTTACTTGAATTCTCCTCTCCTAAGGTTAGTAAACAGATACTTACAGTTCCAAACAAAGATTTTGTTGACGAGGTCTTTGTCTCTTCAGACAGAAATAATCGTGTTTTAGGTAATTTGAACCGTTTATACCATTCAGGTAATTTAGCTGGTACGGGGTATATTTCTATTTTACCTGTAGATCAAGGTGTAGAACATTCTGCGGGCGCTTCATTTGCTAAAAATCCAATGTATTTTGATGCTGATAATATTGTCAAATTGGCTTTGGCAGCAGGCTGCAACGGGGTTGCTTCTACGCTTGGTGTTTTAGGCTTGGTTTCTAGAAAATATGCGCATAAAATTCCTTTTATTGTTAAACTTAATCATAATGAATTATTGACCTCACCCAATACCTATGACCAAATTATGTTTGCTTCTGTAGATCAAGCGTATGAGATGGGAGCTGCAGGCGTAGGGGCTACTATTTATTTTGGTTCTGCTGAATCTGATCGACAACTAATAGAGGTAAGCAAAGCGTTTGCTTATGCACATAAAAAAGGTTTATTTACTATTCTATGGTGCTATTTACGGAATAGTGATTTTAAGAAAGATCAAGATTATCATGCTTCTGCTGACTTAACAGGACAAGCGAATCACTTGGGTGTTACGATAGAGGCCGATATTATCAAACAAAAACTTCCTGCTAATAATGGAGGTTATTTAGCGATGAATGCAAAGGGCAATAGTTATGGCAAGTATGATGAACGTATTTATACGGAGTTATCTTCTGATAATCCGATTGATTTAGCTCGATATCAATTACTCAATCAATATGCGGGTCGTATTCCTTTGATTAACTCAGGCGGTGCTTCTGGTGAAAATGATATGGCAGCTGCCGTTCGAACAGCGGTTGTAAATAAACGTGCTGGTGGTACTGGGTTGATTTTGGGTAGAAAAGCTTTTCAGAAACCTTTTGATGATGGTGTTGCTATTATTGAAGCCGTTCAATCCGTTTATTTAGAGAAAACAATAACGATTGCTTAGACGTATAAAAAACAAATAAAGTGTAGATCCTTTTTCGTAATGAGTAAGTTACGGAAAAGGATTTTTTTTAGGATATTCGTTTTTTATTTTTATTCTAAATCGTGTTTAAAGAGAGATAATTAATTATCTTTGTTTATACTAAAAATAGATTATAGCATAACTAAGAGAAAGTTTATAAATCAGATGAATAAATTACTTACTTTATTTTTGTTTTCCTTTGGCTTGTTTGTTATGCAGCCGAAGGCAGAAGAACGGGTGATTCTAAATCCTGAAAAAACACAACAATCGATAGAAGGTTGGGGTAGTTCTTTGTGTTGGTGGGCTGCTCAGATAGGGACTTGGGAAGAGGCGAAAGTTGATTCTATTTTGGATTGTTTTTTATCCAAGGAGGGTACAAATATGAATATCTTCCGATACAATATAGGAGGAGGCGATGATCCTTCTCATTTAGGAGGACACATGGTTAAAGGGAAAGGCAAACGTGCTGAAATGGAGGGATTTAAAGATTCGCCATCGTCTCCCTTTAATTTTAAAGCAGATGAAGCTCAACGTCGTATTTTATTGAAGATTAAAGAAAAGCGGCCAGATGCTATTTTTGAAGCTTTTTCTAATTCTCCTCCGTATTGGATGACTTATAGTGGTTGCTCTGGTGGAAATAAAGATCCAATGAAGGATAACTTAAAGCCTGAATATTATCAATCTTTTTGTGATTATCTTGTTGAGGTGTGTAAGTATTATAAAGAAACCTATGGTATAGTGTTTCGTACTTTGGAGCCGTTTAATGAATCGACGAGTGGTTATTGGAATGCTTTTGGTAGTCAGGAAGGATGTCATTTTAATCCTCAAACACAAGTAAAGATTATCCGCATTTTAGACAAGAAATTAAAGAAATCGGGTTTGTCTACTGTTATTTCGGTATCTGATGAAACCAATATAGCTTCTTTTCTTAAGGTAATGAAGACTTATAAACAGGAAGGTGATATTCTAAATCGGATAGGACAACTTAATGTTCATACGTATTCGGGAACAAATATTGAACGAGAAAAGGCTTGTGCGCTCGTTCGTAAGACCGGTTTGCGTTTTTGGCAATCGGAAACAGGTCCGAATAAAGGAAAGGGTATAATGAGTAATTTGAATTTGATTCAAAAAATGTTTGATGATTTATCGATTATGAAACCTTTAGCCTGGTTAGATTGGCAGTTAATGGAAGAAAGAAACGAAAAGTGGTGCTTATTGACATGTGACTTTAAAACAAAGGATTATTATATCAATAAGAATTATTATGTGCGGATGCAAATTACTCGTTTTTTTAAGCAAGGATATCGTTTTATCGAAACGCATAACCGAAAAGTATTAGCGGCTATTTCTCCTTCAAAAAAGGAATTTGTTTTGACTGTGTTGAATAATACGTCAGCAGAAAAAAAATATAACTTAGATTTGACCTTGTTTAATGGGAAAGTGAAGATTAAGAAAGTTTATAGAACGTCAGAAACGGAAAATTGTTCTTTAGTTCCAATCCCAAGGGTTGAATCAGGGGTTGTTTCTTATGTGTCAAAGCCGCTTTCTCTGCAAACTTTCGTTTGTGAAATACAATAAACCAATAGGGAATACGAGTTAAATCTTATAGGCTTTTACAAACTTGCATGATGTGTTTCCAGTTTTGATGTAAAGTTTCCATATCAGGGAAAAGTAAATCTGCGCCAGCTTCTAACAAAGCGGAGTCGGGAAGAGGACCTGTATTTACAGCTATTGTAAAGATATGCGCTGCTTTGCCTGCTTGTACCCCTAAGGGTGCATTTTCTACCACGAAGGCTTCATTGCATTTAAGTTTCCCCGCCTTTTCTAATCCTAAAAGATAAGGTTCAGCATTGGGTTTGCCATGGGTAACATTTTTCCCTGTAGTCATTTCTGCTTTTATAAAATGGTTGGGGAAGTCATGATTTAGTTTATTGATTAGTGAATCTTGTCCCGATCCAGTGACGAGCAATTGTTTGATACCGCTTGCTTGAACATCCTTTAGAACATCTAAAGCACCAGGCATAGGTTCACCATCGTTTATTTGTCTAAATCGAATTGTTTTTTTGTGATAGACTAAGTCTCGTTCTTCTTTTGAAGGAATTTTGACGTTTGCTCGTTCGTAAATATATTTAATGGTGTCGGGTCCTGTTTGTCCTTCAAAGGCATAGACATCTTTTGTTTCCATCGGAATACCTATTTCTTTCGCAGTTTCGAGCCAAGCGATAGCATGATATTTCATAGAGTTGTAGAGTACGCCATCCATATCGAATAATACGGCTTTAGGGGTGAGTGTTTTAACTTTCTGTTCGGAAAGATATTTATGTATAGCTTTTTCTATCATCGCAAGACTTCTTTTTAATATGGAACAAAGATATACTTTTTTCTTAACAAAAAGAAGCGAGGTTTCATCTATTAAGATGAAACCTCGCTTGTATAGACTTTAGGGTTGTTCTAAAGTATTAATCTTCAGGTTCAACGCCCCATTGTTGTTTTTCCAAACGACGATAGTTATTATAACGCCATTGTGCATTTTCCTTAGCGGCATTATAAAGATCTTTTGCTTCGTTGGGATATTGTTTCATTACGGAAGCAAAACGAACTTCATGATCCAAGAAGTCTTGGAATTGATCCCAATTAGGAGCTTTACTATCTAGTGTGAATGGATTTTTACCTTGTTCTTCTAGTTGTGGATTGTAACGCCATAGGTGCCAGTAACCGCAAGCTACAGCAGCAGCTTCTTCGGCTTGTGACTTACCCATACCCTTTTTCAATCCGTGATTGATACAAGGAGCGTAAGCGATGATGATAGAAGGACCATTATAAGCTTCTGCCTCTCTAAAGGCTTTCAATGTTTGAGATTGGTCTGCACCCATTGCGATCTGTGCCGCATATACATAACCATAGGTAGAAGCAATCAGTCCTAGGTCTTTCTTACGAATACGTTTACCTGAAGCAGCAAACTTAGCGATAGCACCTACTGGCGTAGCTTTTGATGCTTGACCACCTGTGTTAGAATAAACTTCAGTATCTAAGACTAGGATATTAACATCCTTACCTGATGCGATTACATGGTCTAATCCACCGAAACCGATATCATAAGAAGCACCATCGCCACCGATGATCCATTGACTACGTTTAACCAAGAAATGAGAAAGTTCAAGGATTTGTTTGCCTTGTTCACAACCATTCTCTGCACCCTTCTTAGCGAATTCAATAATTTGAGGAGCTAATTCTTTGGTCTTGTCTGCATCGTTCTTGTTTGCAATCCATTCTGTAAATACAGCTTTCGCTTCTTCAGGAGTATTGCCAGAAGCCATAGCTTCTTTCATTAATCTCTCAAGACGATCAACCATTTTTTCGTTGGCAAGTTTCATACCCATACCATATTCGCAGAAGTCTTCAAATAATGAGTTAGCCCATGCAGGACCTTGACCTTTGGCGTTTGTAGTATAAGGAGTAGAAGGAACTGAACCTGAGAAGATAGAAGAACAACCTGTTGCATTGGCTACCATTTCACGATCGCCAAACAATTGAGATAACAATTTGACGTAAGGTGTTTCTCCACAACCTGCACATGCCCCAGAGAATTCAAATAAAGGGGTTGCAAATTGAGAGTTCTTTACGCTTTGTTTGATGTCAACTAAATCTTGTTTAGAAGAAACGTGTTCGGAACAATATTCCCAGTTTTTAGCTTCAGCTAATTGGGTATCCAAAGGAACCATTGTCAATGCTTTTTCGCCTTTCTTACCTGGACAAACGTCAGCACAGTTACCGCAACCTAAACAGTCCATAACGTCAATCTGTATATGGAATTGCATACCTTTTAGACCTTTACCAACAGCATTGATCGTAGGGAAGTTTGCACCTTTTTGTTCTTCTTCATCTAAGATGAAAGGACGAACCGTAGCGTGAGGACAAACATAAGCACATTTGTTACATTGGATACAGTTTTCTGCATTCCAAACAGGAACGAAGGTTGATACACCACGTTTCTCAAATTTAGAAGTACCAGCATCCCATGTACCATCTTCACGGCCAGAGAAAGCAGACACTTTTAATAATTCACCATCTTGAGCCAAGATAGGACGAACAACGTCTTTGATGAATGCAGGATCGGTGTTATTTTCGTCTTCTTCATCAGGAAGATTAGCCCATGCAGGATCAACAGCCAATTTTTTATATTCGCCACCACGATCAACCGCAGAATAGTTCATGTTTACAATGTTTTCCCCTTTCTTACCGTAAGACTTCACAATGAATTTCTTCATTTGTTCAATCGCTAAGTCAACAGGAATAACTTCAGTAATGCGGAAGAAGGCAGATTGTAGGATGGTATTGGTACGATTACCTAATCCGATTTCTTGACCAATCTTTGTCGCATTGATATAATAGATGGTGATATTCTTTTCTGCAAAGAAACGTTTTACGTTGTTTGGTAAGTTCTTCACTAAGTCTTCACCATCCCAAATTGTATTCAACAAGAAGGATCCGTTTTCACGAAGACCACGTGTTACGTCATACATACGTAGGTAGGCTTGTTGGTGACAAGCTACGAAGTTAGGTGTATTTACGTAATAGGTAGAACGGATAGGGGTATCGCCAAAACGTAAGTGAGAGCAAGTGAACCCACCTGATTTCTTAGAATCATAAGCAAAATATGCTTGGCAATGTTTATTTGTATTTTCACCGATAATCTTCACTGAGTTCTTATTTGCACCTACGGTACCATCAGAACCTAAGCCGAAAAATTTAGCTTCAAACATACCTTCACCACCCATGGCAATTTCTTCGCCAAGAGGAAGAGATGTAAAGGTAACATCATCAATAATACCTAAAGAAAATTGATTCTTTGGCATTGGTAATGCTAGATTTTCAAATACAGCAAGCACTTGTGCTGGTGTTGTATCTTTAGAACCTAAACCATAACGGCCTCCTACAATAAGAGGTTTGTCTTCTGCTGGAATTTCGTTATAAGTTGTATAGGCTTCTACGACGTCTAGATATAAAGGTTCACCATTTGCTCCAGGTTCTTTTGTACGATCAAGAACGGAAATACGTTTTACCGTCTTAGGCATAACGTCCATCATGTATTTTACAGAGAATGGGCGATACAAATGAACGGTGATTAAACCCACTTTTTCTCCCTTAGCGGTTAAATAGTCGATTGTTTCACGAGCGGCTTCTGTGATAGAACCCATCGCTACGATAACACGTTCAGCATCTGCTGCACCATAGTAAGTGAAAGGTTTGTATTCACGACCTGTAATCTT
>Ga0172377_10001054_pt1 | contig 27413 bp, 28 predicted proteins | sample Pumphouse3metaG_FD_119749 | JGI IMG/M metagenome (GOLD analysis project Ga0172377, IMG submission 119749) | Leachate microbial communities from a municipal landfill in Southern Ontario, Canada - Pumphouse #3 metaG | ecosystem: Engineered > Solid waste > Landfill > Unclassified | place: Canada... | reverse complement strand
TTTTGGGGTTTAGCGTTCCGGTCGGCAATAGTTTATCCGGCTTATGTGTTAAAAATGGGCAAATACTTTATAGTGAAGATACGCAAAATGACGAACGGGTAGATAAAAAGGCCTCAAAAATTGTAGGGGCTGAATCTATGGTCGTCGTACCGCTTAAATACGGCGAACATAATGTTGGTGTATTGAAAGTCATCTCTTCGAAAAAAAAATACTATGGCAATCAGACAATTTGTATTTTGTCGATGATGGCAGAAACCATGGGTGCAGCTATGTATCATTCAGGTGAATATTCGATCGATGAACTATTACTTAGAGCAACGAAAGACTCCATGACCGGAGTCGATAATCGTGCTTCGTTTTATGAAAAATTGCGATTATCGTTTTCCAAGCCGGCTGTCATCGGATTGATGATCGTCGACATGGACGGGCTTAAAACGATCAATGACACTTATGGACACCGTGCAGGCGATGAAGCGATAAAAGAATTAGCGTTACGTTTAAAAAAAGCTTCACGAAACGGTGATATTATTGCCCGCTTAGGAGGAGATGAATTTGGCATTATCATATCTTCCGATGAGCCTATCGAAACGATAGAAGCGATTTTGGACCGTTTTCGGGATACACTTTCCGGACCTTATTATTTTGAGGGAACACCTTTGAATTTTGGTGCAAGTATAGGCTTTGCTATTTATCCCGATGATGCTATTGATATGACCGATTTAATCGATTTAGCGGATAAACGGATGTATGAATCCAAAAAACTTCGAAAATCGATACGGTAACGATTCCAAATAAAAATATCATCGAAGAATTAACCCTCAAAACTTCGGTGATAAAGTCGTTGCAATACGGTACGATATGTGAGTTTCTTGAAAGCGCTGTATGAGGTTATCGAAGCGATCTACAAAAAAGCCCCGAAAGAGTAACGAACAAGTAACTTTCTCCTCTTATAATAATCTAAATACGTCCTAAATAGCCTTTCTCGCACACTTCTTGCATTACTGTTTTGAATAAGGAGTCGTTATGGAATTCTCCCTCTCTCGTCACGAACATAAACCGCTTCAGGTCAATCCGATCAAACACTCCCAGCCGATGGGGGCGACGCTTGCATATCTGGGCGTTAAGGGGTGCTTGCCTCTCATGCACTCGGCGCAGGGATGCGCGTCATATACCAAAGTCTTTTTCACGCGTCATTTCAATGAACCGATTGCCATTCACAATACCTCCGTCAGTGATATTACGGCTGTTTTGGACGGAGGAGACTATTCGATTTTGATGGCTATCGAAAATATTCAGAATAAAGAGAAAAATATGAAACCGAGTATGATCGGTTTACATACGACCGGATTGACCGAGACCAAAGGAGATGACGTCCGGGGTGTGGGAACACACATCGAGATACCCTATGTATTCGTCAATACTCCCGATTACGAGGGAGGGCTGGAAAGCGGATGGGCATTGACCGTCACTGCCATGATTGAGCAGCTCACCGAATCTGCATCGACGGTAAAACCTAATAAGTTGGTTATTTTGCCGCATGTCAGCTTGCAGCCGATCGAGATCGAAAAAATCAAAGCGGTATGCGAAGATTTCGGATTTGAAACGTATGCGCTTCCGGATCTTTCGACTTCGCTTGACGGATATTGGGAAGAGGGGCAGGGTAAATTGGCCAACGGCGGTATTACCGTCGATGAGATAAAAGCTCTCGCTACTTGTGCGACGGTGATTTCGATCGGACAGTCGATGAAAAAATCGGCTGAAGCTTTACGGAAAAAAAATCCTTCGATCGAACATATTCATTTCGATCATTTGATGGGATTGGATCAGAATGACAAATTTGTCGGTGCCCTTATGAAAATCCGACATACCGATCCTAAGCCGATGATTAAGCGGTGGAGATCGCGCTTGCAAGATGCGATGCTGGACAGCCATTTTCTTATCGGGAGTTCCCATTTTGTCATTACGGGCGAACCGGATATGCTCAGTGGATTATGTGCATTGATCCGAAGTGTCGGCGGGACGATCGATGCCGCCGTATCAACGACGTTTAGCGATGTTTTACACACCATAGAAGCGGAAAACGTCTTTGTCGGAGACTTGGAAGACGCGTGCCGTTTCTTCGATAACGCGGATATGGTCATCAGTAATTTTCATGCAGAACGAATCTTGCACTCATACCATAATACAGCACTTGTAATCCGTGGATTTCCTAATTATGAAGAGTTAGGCAATCAGCTAAAAAATGATCAGCTGTATGAGGGAAGCACGTACTTTTTGTTCGAAATCGCTAACGAATTGAGAAAGGTCAAACATGAACACTAAAATTACAATAGAAGGGAACGGGACAATGGAAAATGCTTTAAAAGTTGCTTTTGCAACCAAAGATATGGAAGAGATCAACGCCCATTTCGGCGGAGCAAAAGAGTTTGTAGTCTATAACGTTTCCAAAGACGGATTCAGCCTCTCAGAAGTGATCAAAACCGATACCAACGATGTTGAAGATGATGATAAAACCGATTTTCGTGTTCGTGCATTGAAAGGTATCAACATCATGTATTGCGAAAGTATCGGGGGAACGGCAGCGGCAAAAGTCATCCGTGCCGGAATCCATCCGATGAAAGTCAACGAACCGACATTGATCGAAGATGTTCTTAAGTCGTTGGTTCAAATGATCAACGGCAATCCTCCGCCATGGGTAAAACAAATTATCCAGATGCAAACGCCTCACGACGTACGGCAGGATCGATGGCAGGCTGAGAGTTAAGCTGCTTTTGCCGGGAAAAGCTCGGCGAGAACATATATCATAAAACAGAGGAAGCAAAATAATGGAAGCAGAAACAACTATGAGCCCGTTTGGGATGGAGATCGTACGTCAGATCCGTGCACTGGATCAATTCGGTAACTGGGCAAGAATCTCGGATGAAGAGTTGCTTGTTAAAAAGTATGTCAAAACCAAAGAAGAACTCAAAGCGGTTCCATTGATCGCAGATATCGACGAAATGATGATTAACGACATCAAAATGATCTATAAAGCGATCGCTTTGTCATTTGAACGTCAAACGGGTGTCGTCTGTAACGTTATCATGGAAATGAGCCATGAAGGTTTCGGGCGCTGCGCGGTCATCGCAGATCGTATCTGTATCGTTAATAAATATTTTAAAGACGCACACCGTTTCAGCTATCGAACGCTTGAAGCGCTTTTCGAAGACGGAGATAAAACGTTGCAAAGCGCAATGGATATCTACGCAGAATATAAACCATGCATTAAACAAAACTAAAGGGGTAACATATGGCAAAAATCGGTATTTTTTTCGGTAGTAGCAGTGGTGTCACACGCGGTGCGGCAGAACTTTTACAAGAGCAGCTTTCGGGAGCGGAACTGATCGATATGGAAGAAGATTATGACGGGCTCGATCAGTTCGATGATTACGATGTTCTACTGATAGGATCATCTACATGGGGACAAGGTGACCCTCAGCGTGACTGGGTTGATCCTTTGTACGAATTGGATAACGACCGTCCCGATTTAAGCGGTAAAAAAGTTGCCTTTTTCGGTGCCGGCGATCAAAAAACGCATGGAGAGCATTTTTTGAGCGCTCTTGGAAAAATGCATGACCTTTTTGTGGGTCTCGGCGCAACCGCATACGGATCTATTCCGACCGCAGGATATGAATATGAATTTTCTCTTGCGGAAAAAGACGGAAAATTCTGCGGATTAGGAATCGACGACGTCAATCAAGAAGATTTGACTGAAGAGAGAGTTGTCAGTTGGGCAAACCAATTAAAAAGTGAAATGGGCTTGTAGACTGAAAGTTGCATAGTACATTGAACAAGGAGTATACGATGGGAACGTTAGCTGAATTTCAAAAAATAACCGATACTGAGGATTTTTTCGATTTTTTCGACCTCCAGTTCGATGAGCGTCTTGTGAACTCAAAACGTTTTCATATCATGAAAAAATTTGGTGAGTTGGTCGAAAAAGCCAACGGACATGATATGGGAAGCGATGAAAAATTACTTGAGTATTATAAATTCGCTTTGATTACGGTCTATAAAAATTTCGAAAACGGCTATAGCCCATCGGCGGCAGACGTGTGGGCAATGTTTGACAAACCGAGTGCGTGCGGTACGTGTTCGACATCAAGTAGTTGTAACGATGTAGAGGAGGTCAGTCATGGAGTCCACGCCTGCACAAGCCAAACAACCATCAGCTTCTGATTTTTTAGAAAAAAGGGCCGATTCGGCACAAGCCGATTTAGAGGCATCTGAGCATGACAGTGAATCAATGCCTATTAACAATGAGGCACGTAAAACGAATCTTTACAAAATGTCAACGAAGGATGAAATCCTTCCGTTATTTCGTATCGGCGAACGGGTTCGACTAACGAAAGCAATCCGAAATGACGGTACGTATCCCCACGCTAAAAACGGAGACGTTCTGGTTGAAGCGGGGGCGGAAGGGTATGTCCGAAAAATCGGAGATTTTTTACAGACAATACGTATTTATGAGGTCAATTTCATCGAAGAGGGACTTATTTTCGGTTGCCGTGAAGCGGAACTTGAAAGTGCGATCGAAGATGACGGCTACGATGAAGTGGCCGAGGAATTAAAATGGTTAAAAGAACATCGTGCCAAGCGAGCTGCCGAACAAAAGGCGCAATCTCAAGAAGGGGAGGAGTAATTCACTTTTTGGGATTTGTGCAAGCTGTATAAGACGTGAATGCCATGAGCGTGTCATACGGCAAAATTTGAGGAGGTTAAGATGGTCAATGTTATTTTCTGCGGCTTCGGTGAAGGCCAAGACAAACGTGTTTTTGCTAAAGCAGGTGATGTTCTGCTACGTGTTGCGCAAAGCAACGGTATCAATATCCCTACGGATTGTAAAGACGGTATGTGCGGAAGCTGTGCTGTTCGTGTCGAAGAAATCTCAAATGATGAAACAATAGCTTCAACAACCGAAGACTATTCATCTAAGGGTCAAGCTGTCTATATGGACGACAAAGAGCTTGAAACTCTTGTAAACATGGGTGCAATCACTAAAAAAGAAGCTGAAATCGCTCAACAATTCAATCGTCCTACTCCGGTTCGTTTGGCTTGTCAATGTGCGGTTAAAAATACTTCTATTTTGGTAAAACCGTTTAACTAATAAAGCTATTGCTCTATTGGCAGAATGTATATCAAGACATCTAAAATCATTAGTGCTCTTCGGAGCGGTATCTAAACGGACTGGTTTCGTTTAGCGTAAACATCATAATATAAAAGGAGTTGGGATGACAACACGTGTAGAAATTATGAATGACTTTTTGGCGATCAACGTCCATCCGGGCAAAACGATCCAAGATATCGTAGAAGCTTCAGGAAGTGCGCTTCCGTTCGGCTGCCGTGACGGTGAATGCGGTACTTGTGTCGTAATGATCGAATCAGGCATGGAGTATATGAGCGAAATCAACGAAAAAGAGAAAGCTGTTCTCAAAACTGTCGGTGAAACTAGCCCTAAAGCTCGTCTTGCTTGCCAAATGAAAGTAGTCGCGCCAAACGGATTGGTACGTATTAAATACTAATCTTCTCCCTTTTATTCAGCTTCGGCTGAATAAATTGCCTCTTTTTTAATCATATATCTGCCTAAAAAAGCCCTATAATGTTACTACGAACAAGATATGCAGTCAATGAGACCGTTGAACTGATTTTAGGTAAAAATAATGCAAACAACACTTTCATATAAACAGAAACAATTACCAAGACTATCGATGCAGACTTGGCTGCCGCTATTACAATGCTCATTGAATGATTTGGAAAAACATTTGCAGGTTATTACCAACGAAAATCCCTGTTTGGAAGTAAAATCCGGCTTTGAACAATCCAATGCGCAAGCCGGCGGTTCGGCAGCTTACGGCGCATTTCAAAATTACGTTTCGAACGCTTCGAGCGATCAGATAGAGTGGCTCAGTATTTCGGCGACATCGCTATACGAAAAATTGGACGAACAGATCGTAGCTCCACTTTTCCCGACCCCGATTTCACAAAAAATTGCGCGTCAGATCGTTTACTATATCAGTGACGAGGGGTATTTTGAAGGGAGTGTCGAAGAGATCGCCAAGCAGTGTGATACCGATGCCCATACGGTTGAACGGGTACGTCAGCGTTTCGCTCATCTCGAACCTTCAGGTGTCGGTGCAGTCGATTATAAAGAGTCGTTTCTATTTCAGCTGAACGATTTTGAATTGGATGATGAATTGAGTATTTTGCTCAGTGCGATGATTTTGCAATTTGATAAAATGGAAAAGTTTATCAATCATCCGAGACTCCATGACGCTAAACATATTTTGCAGCATCTTAAAAATCCTCCGGCTCTGGAATATATGGAACCGGAAGCACAGATTACCCCTGACTTGTTTATCGAATTCATCGGTTCAGAACTCAACATTCGGATCAATCATGCGTTTTATCCCGATTTACAGGTCAATATGATCGACAAATACGATAACTTTGCAAAACAAAAATTCAAAGAAGCCCGTGAATTGGTCAAATTGCTGGATCTGCGTAAGGCGACTTTATATAACGTCGCTTTGGTTCTGATCGAGAAACAATACGCCTTCTTTATGGGGGGAGAACTTAAACCGCTTCGCCTCCAGGACGTGGCGGATGAACTCGGTTTCAATGAATCGACGATTTCACGCGCGATCGCCGATAAATACATACAGACGGAGCGAGGGCTTTATGCGTTTAAAGACTTCTTTTCAAACTCTATCGGCGAAGTATCGACTTCGGAGATCAAACATTTTCTCCAACGCCTCGTAAGCAGTGAAAATAAGGACGATCCGTTCAGCGATAAAACACTCCATGAGATGATCGAAGAGCGTTTCGGGGTTAAAATGGTACGTCGCGTCATCGCGAAATATCGTCAGGAACTCGACATTCCCTCCTATAAAGAGCGGCAGTTTCTATACAAACTTGAGCTCCTGTAGGGAGCTTTCGCGCCTTTTCTCCGATTTTTAACGAATTTTATAGCTTCTTTCTTTTATAATGTCCTAATTTTTTTCGGTTATATTCCCAACATTTATTTCGTTCGCTCCGTTCGGGGCTAGCTTCAGAAGTTTAAGCGGCCGGCGTAGCCGAAGAGATTTTATTAAATTTAACAGTATAAAGGAGACGACATGCAAATCAGCGGTGCACAGATGGTTATCGAAGCACTCATCGCCGAGGAAGTCGAAGTAGTATTCGGCTATCCGGGCGGAGCGATCATGAACGTCTATGATGAGATATATAAACAACGCTCATTTCAGCATATTTTGACACGTCACGAACAAGCGGCAGTCCATGCAGCCGAAGGCTATGCAAAAGCAACCGGAAAAGTCGGCGTAGCGATGATTACGTCAGGTCCCGGATTTACTAACGGTGTGACCGGTTTAGCGGATGCCTATATGGACTCGATTCCCCTCGTCGTTATCAGCGGTCAAGTCCCTATGTCGTTGATCGGTACGGATGCATTTCAAGAGATCGATGCTGTCGGTATCAGCCGTCCGTGTACAAAACATAATTATCTTGTTACCGATGCGGCTGATTTGCCGCGAATCCTTAAAGAGGCATTTTATATCGCCCGTACGGGGCGTCCGGGACCGGTTCACGTTGATATTCCAAAAGACGTAACGGCTCAAATCGCAACATTTGACTACACGAAAGATGTTGAATTGGAGACCTATAAACCGACGATGAAAGGGAATGCCCGTCAGATCAAAAAAGCGATTGAAGCCATCGCATCGTCAAAACGTCCGCTTTTGTATCTGGGCGGCGGTATTATTAACTCCAATGCGGCAGATTTGGTACGTGAGTTTTCAAAAATGACACAAATTCCTGCTGTTGAGACGTTTATGGCACGCGGAACGCTTAGATATGATGATCCGTTGTTGATCTCAATGCTCGGGATGCATGGATCGTATGCTGCGAATATGGCCATGTCTGAGACCGATATGGTTATCGCGCTAGGGGCCCGTTTTGATGATCGCGTTACGGGTAAACTCTCCGAGTTTGCCAAAAATGCGCAAATCATCCACGTAGATATCGATCCGGCGAGTATTTCGAAACTCGTTACGGCTCACTATCCAATCGTCGGCGATGTTAAAAATGTACTTGAAGCGATGATCCCGTTGGCCAACGAGCAAATCGATCCACAGCGTTATATACCGTGGCACAATACGATTGCCAACTTTAACAAACTTCATCCGCTTGGATATAAAGAAGAGGGCGATCGCATTAAACCGCAATGGGTTGTCGAACGAATCGGGCAGCTTCTAGGCGACGGGGCAAACATCTCCACCGATGTAGGACAACATCAAATGTGGACGGCACAGTTTTATCCGTTTACCCGACCGCGCCAATGGATCAGTTCCGGAGGTCTTGGGACAATGGGATTCGGATTCCCTGCCGCAATGGGGGTTAAACGAGCCGATATGGAGCGGGTAAGTATCAATATTACCGGAGACGGATCGATTCTGATGAATATTCAGGAATTGATGACGGCGGTCGAATATAAACTTCCGGTTATCAACGTCATTCTAAATAACAACTTTTTGGGAATGGTTCGTCAGTGGCAAACCCTCTTTTACGATAAACGCCATTCATCGACCGATCTGTCGATGCAGCCTGATTTTGTTAAATTGGCAGAGAGTTTTGGCGGAGTAGGGTACCGTGTAACGACCAAAGAAGAGTTTGATGCCGCCTTGAAAGATGCGGTTGAAAAAAATGTCGTTGCGATCATCGATGTTGCCGTCAACCGTTTTGAAAATGTTTTGCCGATGGTTCCTGCCGGCGGATCGTTGTTTAATATGATGTTAGAGTACAAGGAGAAATAATGGAAGAAGCACGTCGCGTTATTTCGGTTATTGTAATGAACGAAGCGAGCGTATTATCACGTATCGCCGGGTTGTTTTCAGGACGGGGGTATAATATCGAGTCGTTGACTGTGGCTCCGATTCCCGATTCCAAATACTCCCGTATTACCATCGTTACCTCAGGGTCGGTACGGGTGATAGAGCAAATCACGAAACAGTTGCATAAACTGATTCCGGTTTTAAAAGTATATGAACATGCCGATCTCGTTGAAAAAGAGATGGCTATGGTTAAAATTCCGATGAGCGAGTCATTAGGAGATATCGAAGCTTTGGCGCACGCGTATAACGGACGTATCGTTAATGTCGGGAGCGATACATTGATCGCTATGGTAGCCGACGAACCGTTGCGCGTAAGTCATTTCCTCGAAGCGATCAAACGGTTCCACCCTAAAGAGATTGTCCGCAGCGGCTCCGTTGCGCTTGAGAGATAACAGGATGAAACTTCAGGAAATCGCTCTGTTACTGGGATGTGATGGTGTCACGGACACCACGGAGATATTCGGTATGAATACTCTTAAAGAAGCAGGTGCGGGCGAAATTTCGTTTCTTTCGGATTCGAAATACGAAAAAGATTTATCGCTGACCTGTGCTTCAGCCGTAATTCTCCCTAAAGCAAAAGGGCATCTTTTACCTAAAGGTGTTATCGCATTAGAAACCGACGAACCCTATTTGACGGTAGCAAAACTTTCAAAATATTTTGCTATACCGATTCGAAGCAGTGATGTAGCACCGGTTATCGGAACCGGTACTGTTGTCTATCCGACGGCACATATCGAAAACGGTGCTAAAATCGGTGAAAACTGTACGATAATGAGCGGTGTTTATATCGGTACCGACTGTATCATCGGAAATGATGTTATTTTATATCCTAATGTTGCCGTCTACCGCAACTGCCGTATCGGTGATGGCGTGATGATTCATGCTGGCAGTGTCATAGGAAGTGACGGTTTCGGATACGCCCATACAAAGACGGGCGAGCATGTCAAACTCTATCAAAACGGTAATGTGATTATTGAGAACGATGTTGAAATCGGTGCGAATACGACAGTCGACTGTGCCGTATTCGGTTCAACGATTATTAAACAAGGCGTTAAAATCGACAATCTTGTCCAAATCGGTCATAATTGTGTCATCGGTGAATACACCATTATGGTATCCCAGTCGGGACTCGCAGGATCGACGGTACTTGGACGCAATGTTGTGATGGGCGGGCAAAGTGCAACTGCAGGACATCTAAGTATTGCCCCTTTTACGACGCTTGCGGCACGTTCGGGAGTAACAAAAAGCATTGATAAAAAAGGGGTCTACAGCGGCTTTCCGCTGATGGAACATAAGTTATGGCTGAAAATGCAGGCAAAATTGGCTAAAATGTTGGATAAAAACGTTTGATGCAAGGAGAAGGGATGCGAAAAACGGCAGCGGGACTGATATTCTTGACTACACTTGTGAGTGCGGATGACCTCCCGACCGATATTCGTATGCCTGACATTGTTCTTGATGCAATCAAACATTGCGAATGCCTGAAAGAAAACGGCGAATGCAATCCGAACGTAATTCGGATTAATGCTGTCGAAGAAGCGCAGCGCGCAGCTGCTGCAGGTTTTGCGGTAGAAGGACATCTTATCCGGTGCGGGTCTAGTCAAGAGTGCAGCGTACAGGCGCAGGCTCTCATAGAGGGTGGAATCGTGAACCTCGATCTCGGACCGTATCAAATCAATTACAAATATCATCCGAACCCGATGCTACATGAATACTTTGAAGAGAGTACAGCCCGTGAACAGGCCAATGCAATTTTGACGAAGCTTGTGAAAAGTTTCGGCTATTCATGGGAAACCTTGGGACGATATCACCACTTTAGTGCAGTAGATAGAACACGAAACGAGCGTTACTACCGTAAAATGTATGCATTTATTTACGGTGATAACGCAAAAGCACAAGGTTCGGAGTAATTCTATTTTTTTTAAGATTGCTTTAGCCAAAATCGGTTAAACTCTTTCCTATACTGTACACATAGGAGAAATTATGAGTTCTGCCGTAACCATTATCAAAGAGATTCCGCTAGACGGAACGAAAAAAGGTGTGATCTCTATTAGTAAGGTAGATGAGCCGTATGGGGCAGGAAGTGACAGTGTCGCAAGTATCGGAATCTCATTATCGGGTGATGTCAAAAATCCGGAGTGGAAAGTTCATTTGCCTATGGGAAATATCGATGCGGTCGTTGAAGCCCTCCAAAGTTTGAAGGTATAATCACCGAATTGCTTTAGAAAAAAACTGTCGCGCTTTCGGTTTATACCGAAAGCATCAATAATTACTTTTTAGTTGCAACGAAAGTTGCAATCCGCTTAATCCCTTCACGGATACTGTCGATGTCGGTTGCGAAGCTGAATCGGAAGTATCCCTCAGAGCCGAATCCAACCCCCGGAACTACCGCAATACCTTGATCCTCAAGAAGCTCTTTACAAAACTGCATTGAGTCATTGCTTACTTGTTTAATATTGACGAAGAGATAAAAAGCGCCGGCAGGTGATAAAACGGATAAGCCGTCGATTTCGTTGAAAAGTTTTACCGCTTCGTCACGTCGTGCTTTAAAAGCGACGCGCATTGCTTCGATATCGGCATCCGCAGCACCGTTGAGACCTACGATAGCCGCTTTTTGAGTAATACTGTTGATATTGGATGTGCTTTGGCTTTGAAGTTTTTTGGTTGCTTGGATGATTTCGGTGTTAGCTGCTGCCATATATCCGAAGCGCCATCCGGTCATTGCTACCGATTTTGAAAGACCGTTAATGGTAATGGTACGTTTGTACATATCGTCACTGACGGCTGCCGCAGAGGTGAATTCACCGTCATAAATCAGTTTCTCGTACATCTCGTCACTGGCAACGATAACATTCGTCCCTTCTAAAACTTTTCCGAGAGCCGTAAGCTCCTCGCGGGAATATACCGCACCGGTCGGATTTGAAGGAGAGGTAAGAATCAACATTTTTGTTTTCGGCGTTAGCGCGTTTTTCAGTTGTTCCGGTGTGATTTTAAAGCCGCTTGCATCATCGGTCATAATTTCGACAACTTTCCCGCCGCAGTACATCACAAGCTCGGGATAAGTGACCCAGTAGGGAGCCGGGATAATCACTTCGTCCCCGTTTTGGATCGTACAGGCAAAAAGGTTGTAAAGAGAGTGTTTCGCACCGTTGTTGGTGATGATCTGGTTGGGTTTGTAGTCGAGATTGTTATCCCGTTTGAGTTTAAGGGCGATTGCCGCTTTTAAATCGGGGATCCCGTCTACTGCGGTGTATTTGGTAAAGCCTTCATTAATAGCTTTAATAGCGGCATCTTTGATCACTTGCGGAGTGTCGAAATCAGGTTCGCCGGCGGAGAAGCTGAGGATGTTTTTCCCCTGTGCTTTGAGTTCTTGCGCTAGCGTACTGATAGCAATGGTAATCGATTCGGAGAGTGTATTGACGCGATCGGTTAGCATAAAAAGCCCCTGTAAAAAATTTCGGAATTATAACATGGATCGAATAAAAGTTTATTTTGTATACCATAGTTTTAAAGAAGAGCATAATAATGAGTAAAATCTAACCATGAATGCGCTACAATGCCACTCAAATTTGCCGATATCGTAAAATTTATGTACACAAGGAGGGAGTGAACGTGGCTCGTAATCGTATCAAACGCCGTTCTCTCTCTTTATTGTGCTGTTCGCTTCTTTTTTCATCGGTTCTTATCGCGGATGAGCCGATATCGGTCGATGCTACGTCTATCGACTTCGAAGAGCTTCTGCAAACGGAATATATCCCTGCCAGCCACATCGCCAATCAAATCAGCAACGCGGCTTCCGCCGTATCGATCGTTACTGCACAGGACATCAAAGACTACGGCTATCGAACGCTCGGAGAGATACTGGGAAGTATGCGTGGATTACATACGTTCGAAGACTACAGTTATACCTATCTGGCCGGTCGAGGGTATAGCAGTCCGGGACAATATGCGGGCCGAATTATTGTTCTTATCGACGGATACCGTGCCGATGACAGTATGTTCGGACAAGCATATATCGGCAATGACGGTATTTTAGACGTCTCCTTGATTGAACGGGTGGAGTATATCCCGGGCGGAAGCTCTGCCGGATACAGCAACGGTGCGCTACTCGGAGTCATCAATATCATCACGAAAAAAGGTTCCGATCTCGATGCGGTTCAAGTCGCTTACGAATATGGAAGCCATGACACCCACAGCCGTAGAGTTTCATTCGGTAAAAAACTCGATAACGGAGCCGATATCCTCCTCTCGGCATCGGATTACAATAGCGACGGGCGCAATTTTACCTACGATGACGGCGGCGTTGCGACTATGCAACGCGGACAGCACGGCGAGTCGAATAAACGGCTCTTTTTTAAAGGCACATACGATCATGTGACCTTGACAAGCGGATGGGCAAAACGAAAAATCGGTATGCCGACGTATGCTTATGCAGAAGTATGGGAAAAAGATCCGGTACTTAATACGGATGAAAACGGCTTTGTCCGTTTGGTCGTTGATTCGGATTTAGCACAAAATCTTAAACTTTCGGCGTCTGTTTGGTATGGAATGTACCGCTTTGGCTTCGATGATTCCGCATCAATGGCCTTTATGGATTCTAAAATGGAACTCAAAAGTACCGCTCGATGGTATGGAGCCGATGCGAAATTTGTCGGGACGTGGTTCGATAATCACGTTATTTCATTCGGAGCGGAGTATCGTCACGATTATCAATGGGATTATTCGCATATATTTAGCGATGTGACGACCGGTGATGTATGGTATGCAGGAAACCATCACTATCCTACCCGAAAAACGTATAGCTTTTACGGTTATGATGAGTTTACGATCACCCCTGAATGGGGATTGAATTACGGTATGCGTTTAGAGACCAGCGATAACGATTATGGTGCCCTCAGTCCGCAGGCGGCGTTGATCTGGAAACCGAGAGAAACGACACAGCTAAAATTATCGACAGGAATCAGCACCCGGCAGGCTACGGCATCGGAAGCACAGACGACGACTCCTGAACAGGTACAAACGACGGAATTAGTAGTCGAAGAAAAATTCGGACATGAAAGTAAAGGGTTGATCTCTTTGTATCGGTATCACTTCGGCGACCGAATATCGCGAACACCGGAGTCGGATATTATCGCAAGAGGGATCGAAGCCGAGTTCGAAAAGCACTGGGACTCCGGTGTACGGATGCGGACGAGTTATACCTATCAAAAGGCTTACGAGAAAAAAGACTCCCTGCCGCTTGTCAATACTCCAAAGCATATCGCTAAGTTTAATTTATCAACCCCGATCATCGACGAGCGGCTCCGTGGCGGAGTCGAAGTACACTATTTGGGCAGCCGCCCACTCGATACGGATACAAGAGAGGAATACGCTCCGTCGTACACGTTGACAAATGTGACGTTGCTGTCGCATGAATGGATTCCGAACAGCGATCTGACGTTTAAAATTCGCAATGTTTTCAATGAACATTACGGTGATGTCGTCAATCTCCAAAGTAACGGTGATCTGCTATATCCTCAGGACGGGCGAACCTTCTGGATTGAATGGGAGTATAACTTCCGATGAAATTCTTGAAGAGCTTTTTAGTCCTGAGCGTTGTATGCTGGCAGATGCTAAGAGCCGACGCATTGCCTGAAAATACCCTTAAAGCGGCATATCTGTATAATTTTGCCCTTTTGACCGATTGGCCTAAAGGAGATAAAAGTGAAAATTTTAATCTCTGCTTTTTCCGAGAAAATTTGGGTACGGCGTCGGATGTGCTTCAAAATAAAACGCTGCATAATCAAAAACTGAAAGTTTTGACCGTGACGAATGCCCAAGAAGCCAAAGAGTGTAAAATGCTCTTTATTCCCGAATCCGAAGAACAGCGGGGGGAAAAAGTGATTCAAAAACTTGCGGGGACTCCGGTATTGGTTATTACGGAAAATATGTCATTTGCCGATACTCATATTATGATTGTACGTGATAATCGCAAACTGGCATTCGATGTCAATTTGCAAACGTTTAAAAATACCGATTTGGATGTCAGTTCCCGATTATTGAAGCTGGCGCGAAAAGTTGAACCGTGATCCCTTTTAAGCAGAGGCTGAATTATTGGCCGATCCAAAAAAAATTGTTTTATTCGAATATGATTGCGATTGCGGCAGCGTTTATCCCTGTCGTCATTGTATTAATGGTGTATGAATATTATGCTTTACGCAGTGCCGTTTTGGATGAAATACGGGTGCAGGCGGATATCGTGGGAGAAAGCTCGGCTGCGGCGATGGCGTTTGGGGATGAAGGTTCGGCTCTCGAAACACTTTCGGCATTGCACGGCGCACAGGACTTGATCGAAGCACATCTGGTGTTAAAAAACGGGACGGTTTTGAAAAGTTATTATGTCGACAGACGTGACCGCAAAAAAAAGATTGAGCATTTTAATGTTTCGAAAGTACATCAAGAACATTTGACAATAAATGATATTACGATTGAAAAACCGATCTTTTTGCGTTCGGAATTTGTGGGCTCCTTGATTTTAAAAAGTAGTCTGAACTCTTTTTACGACCGTATGGGATGGTTTGCTCTGATTGTACTGATGACGGCATCGGCAGGATACTTTCTGGCACGATTGGTAGCGATTCGCATCAGCCGAACTATCACCGACCCTCTTTTGGATTTGATCGCCGCGACACAGAAAGTGACGGACGAGAAAGATTATTCCACTCCGGTGAAGGTGGACTCGCATGATGAAGTCGGGAATCTTTCCCGTGCGTTCGGAGAGATGATGTCACAGATTCGCAAACGTGATCTGACAATGCAGCAGTTGGCCTATTATGACCGTGTAACCGGAATTGCCAACCGTCATTATTTTGAAGAACGGATTGAACAAAGTGTCGGAAATGCTTTACGATACGGGACTACATGCTATCTTATGATTATCGATTTGGATGATTTTAAAGGGGTAAATGATCAATTGGGACACCATGTCGGCGATCTTTTACTCCGTCATATAAGTGAATGCATTACATCAACAATGAGACAAAACGACAGCCTTTTCCGTATCGGAGGAGATGAATTTGCCGTTCTCATCGAAAGCACTTCGGATTGTGAATCGGTCGATAGAATCGCACAGAAAATCATTCAATCGATATCAACTCCGCTTTTGATCGAGGCTCATGAGGTGAAAGTAGGGGCCAGTATAGGGATTAGCTGTTTTCCTCAGCATGCTCATGACGTGCGTACTTTGATGAGTACGGCCGATAGTGCGATGTATGCCGCAAAACGAGACGGAAAAAATACAATCAGGATGTATGGAGATTCGCAGACGCTTCTTTGATCGAACCGCAATCGCTTAACGGGTCAGGAATTGCGGTTTCCCGGTATGAAATCCTTGCGCATAGGTGATACCGAGGTCGGTGACACTTCGGAGAATCTCTTCGGAGGCAACAAATTCGGCTACGGTATCGATACCGATGCGGTGGGCAAAATCGACGATAGCCTCGACAACGATACGGTGGCGTGGATTTTGGTCGATCGATTTGATAAGAGAGCCGTCTATTTTGAGAATGTCGACATTGAGTTTAAGGATGTTTTCGTAATTCGAATAGCCGGTTCCGAAGTCATCGATGGCGATTTTTACCCCCAGTGTTTTCATACGCGAGATGAATGAGGCGACCTGATCAAAGTTTTCAATCCCCTCAGATTCCAAAATTTCGAAAATGACGCGATTGGCTGTGCCGGTTTGGCGTAAAATATTTTCTATCGTCGTTACGGTTTTTTCATCCAAAATATCGCTGCTGGAGAGATTAATCGAAAACTGTTCGGTACGTCCGGCGAAGAGAGTACATGCCTGATAAACGACCTCTTGGGTAATATGGTGATACAGCTTCGTTTTTTGGGCGATCGGTAAAAATTCGTAAGGGCCGATCAAGGTTCCGTCTTCATTTTTGATCCGTACCAAACTTTCATATTTTTCGATTATACCGCTCTCGCACGAGACGATAGGCTGGTATTGGCACACGATTCGGTGTTCCACAAGCGCTTGTCGGATCTGCGATGACATGGCAATATTGAGTTTATACTGCTGTTCGATCCCCTCGGCACTGTCATAGAGCGAAAACGGCACTTTTGCCTTACGGGCTTTATTCAGTGCGACATCAGCATGAATGAGCGGTTTATCGCTGTTTATCGCCATTCCGACCGTAGCACGGATATGTACCGTCTCATCGGCAATCATAAAGAGTTTTTCATTGAGCAGGGAGAGGAGTACTTCGATATCGTGCCGAAATTCATCATTCGAACTGTTTGATTTTTTTCGGAATGCGAACTCATCGCCTCCGAGGCGATACGGAGAGAGTCTCATCTCGCCAAGCCAATGGGCTATCTGGCTGAGGAGCCAGTCTCCGGCATCGATTCCGAAGAAGTCGTTGATCTCTTTGAAATCGTCTATATTTAAGATAGCAACAGTATTGGTGGTCTGGCTTTGGAGATCCTCTTGGAGTTTAAGACGGTTTGGCAGTGCGGTGAGGTTGTCAAAATAGAGGTGGCGGGTCGCTTCTCTGGTTTGTTCGGTGACCTGTATCTCCAAATCCTTGTTGATGGCTTTAATTTTGTGAGAATACTCCCATACACGATGTTGCATCGATTCGAAAGCATGGATAATTTGGGTAAATTCACGTTGGGCATAGGGAATATTGAACGTGATTTTTTCTCCTGGTTTGAAACTTTTTACTTTGCTTGCAATGATTTTAATCGGCAGTAAAAGACGGTTGATCCATAAGGCCATGATCAAAAGAATCGCCAGAACACTAAGCCCAACCCATATATACAAAACGTAAAACCGCTCCATCGTTTTGGCAAATTCTTCACCCGAATAGGTAAGCGAAATGGTTCCGATTTTTTTGAGAGAAGAAGGTTCCATCAGATTTTTTGTCAGCCGGATCGATTCATAGGGAGAAACAGCCTCGGATTGGCGATAATCCAAAAGAGCATTACCCCGGATGTCACGTACTTCCAGTGCTACCACTTCATGCAGACGGGTGATCGAGGAGAGTTTCTCTCCCATCTCTTTGATTCCCAAGAATAAGGATAGAGAAACGGAAGGTTCGACGGCATCGATCAGCAGTGCCGCTTTTTCTTTTTGAGAATTCATAGTCAAATCGCGAACGATGGCAAAAGTCGCGAGGGTAATGATGAAAAACAATACTACGGATGCAATTACAAGTGACGTAAAGAGTTTTGTCGATAGGCGTGCGTTCTTAAAAAGTTTCATTCAACGAGCCTCGCTACTTGAAATAAAATATCATTGAAGCGGATATTGCTTTGTTTGAGTGTTTTTTTGCTGATATAGATAAAGGTTTGGCGTTCGATACTGATTGAGCCTAAAATCCCTTCGTCAAGATCGGAAACATTATACGAGAAACTGGCGATTGAGTTGGCTGCTGCCCAAGCGGCTATTTTAGAGGTTATTTGGAAATTCATCGGTGTTACGAAAATGCAGCCGATATTGCGAAGCGAAAAAAAATCATCAGCAGAGACAGCCACCGCGTTAAAAGCGATATTGGCGACTTTGCCGTTATAGTATTTATTCATTTGTTCTGCAATCTCTTTAGCCTCACGGTTCCGTTTGCCTTCATAGACGACGGCAAGGATGACTTTATCGGATTTGGTTTTCGAGAGTATCTGAGTATCGAGCGCCATTAGTTTCGGGATCATACGGATATTTGTATTCAGCAATACGGAGTCTTCAGCATGGATAGCCAAAAACTGAAATACCAAAATGATAAACAACCGGATCAAAACTTCCATCCTGTACGTACCCAATAAGTACGTCCCTCAACCGGATAGTCGTCTTGATAGGTTGAGGGAGGGGAAGGATAACTGTAGACTTCATCCGCAAGATTCTTGATAGCTCCTTGAACATAAAATCCTTGGTAGTTTTCCCATCCTAAAACGATATCTGCCGTGGTAAATGCATCCGTCGCACTGCGGTTATCATTCGGACGGCGTTCTTTAATACTGCTGTATCGCCCTATAAGGCCGACTTTCCATTCGGGTGCCAGCGCATACGATAAAGCCGCTTTTAGCATATGTTGAGATGCGAAAGGGAGATAGTCGGTTGTAACGTTACCTTTGATCGTTTCCCCTGAAATATAGCTGTAAGAGAAAGCGACGTTGTCATCTTCTCCGATTTTTTCGCGAAATTCGGTTTCAAATCCTAAAATATTGCGTTCTCCGACATTTTGAAAAGTGTGGTCGGCGGTGTTGGAGGTGATTTGTTCCGTGTTGTGGATGTAAAAAAGGTTGATTCCCATCGATGCATCTGCCGTCGGTTTGTAAAGATACTGGGTTTCATAGGAGATGGCATGCTCAGGCTCGAGATCGGGATTTCCGATTCTTGCGGGGTTGTTGAGGGTATACATCTCTTGCCAAGAAGGGAGGCGATAGGCATCTCCGACCATAAATTTCAGGATATGTTGCCGATAGGGTTGAAATACCAAAGCTGCCCGCTTGTATGAGTGAAAGCTGATATTGGAAGTTTTGGTAGCTCCGACATTCAACGAAAGGGCTAGTTGGTCACTCAGTTCGATCATGTCGCCGAGGTAAAATTCATCGGTATGACGCTGAGCGGCATTTTTATCTAAAAACGGTGCAGAATCGGAATAGTCGACGAGATCGGTACCGTTGTTGACGGTTTCGGTCGTAATGGCGGAGAGAGAGATGACTTTTTCAAATTTATGGGTATACCCCGCAGTAATTTTATGATTTTCGATTCCGGTATAGGTTGTTGAAACTTTTTCGTAGACGGAGCGGCTTTTAAGCTTGTAAAACCCCCAAAAACCGACGGGGTAGGTAATGCCGCTGTAGGTTCCGGGAGGGAGGGCACGTGAATCGCTTTCCCATCCGTCTTCCATAATCCCGGCTTTCAGATCGATGAAAAGATTCTCACTGAGAGGGTGCCGGTATTCTCCTTCGATATACCAGGAAGGGAAAGATTGGGTTCCGTCCATATTTGGCAAAGCATATACGTTGCCGAAAGCGCTTCCCGATTCAAATCGGTTGAGCCTCCCTTTGAGAGAAAAGTCACCGTAGGAATAGGTCGCTCCTAGCCCGAGTTGGGTCCTTCCCAATGGAGCAAAACCGGTATTGCCGTATGCGTCGGTGACACTGATAGGGCTAAGTGCATCTTGGGTTTGATAAAACAGATCGGAGGAAAGTTTCCAGTTAGGTGTACGACGGGTATAGAAAAAACCGGCTTGTCTGGCCGAATCATTGCCGAAACTGCCGAAAATACTTCCGTTATCTCCACTCTTTTCCTCTTTGGCATAGGTAATGACGTTGATGGTTCCCGAATAGCCGTTGACACCTTCGATAAAACTTCCGCTTCCCCGAACGACTTCGATGCGCTGGATGAGTTCTATCGGAAAATCCAAATAAGCGTTGTAGCTGTCAAATGTGCGGTCATTGACGACGATTCCGTCGATCGCGAGTTTCGTCTGTCCGTATGCCAGAGGATTGGAACCGCGAATAACAGGGGTACGGTTATTCATCGTGTCTCCTGTCATATCGACTCCGGGAATAAGCATCAGGGCATCTTTAAGGGTTTTGGCCCCGAATGAAAATAATTCTTTTTGCTCCCATACCGAGAGGATAAACGGTTGGTAGTCGATGTTTTGATTGGTTTCGTTGGCGAGTTGTGTCGCTTGGAGCATATCGTCGTTTAGAGACGCCATCATAGGATTTTCATCCGCACAGAGGGTACAGGCGACAAAGAAAAGGGCGTAAGAGGAAAACTTCACGACTACCTTTGATATTAAAGTCTATGATTGTGACAAACGGAAGATTAAAAAACAGTAAAAAAGAATACAAATACGAATACAGGAGGGATTCAGGGAGTGTGAAACGCACTCGTGAGATAAGAAAAATAAATTTTAATCTATTAATACCGTTTTATTTTTTCCCTCATTTTTGGCATGATACATAGCTTGATCGGCACGTTCCAAAAAGCTTTCAAAACTGTCCCCTTCATGATGGGTCGTGACGCCGATACTGACGGTGAGTTGGAGCGTTTTTCCCGAATAGATCAAGTGGCTGTGTTCGATTTTGGTACGGATTTTGTCGGCAACGGCGAATGCCTGATCGTGTTCGCAGCGGTTTAGGAGAACGATAAATTCTTCGCCGCCGTAACGGTAGACTTTGTCTCCGCCGCGGATAAGCGATTTGATGCTTTGCGCCATGAAATGAAGTACCTTGTCTCCCGTAAGATGACCGTAAAAATCGTTAAGGGCTTTGAAATCGTCGGCATCGATCATCATCATAACCAACGGCAATTTTTTATTTTTACCCGCTTCGATGCTCGCTTCCAAATCTTCCAACAGCCCTTTTCGATTGGTGATTTGGGTCAAAGGATCGGTGGTCAATTGTTCCTGCGCGTGTTTGAGCTCGGTATTTAAATGATTGATAGTCGATTGTGCTTTTTCGAGTTCAGAAAGCATATTGTCACTTAGAGCACTTAGCCCGTCGATAAAATTGATACATCGTTCTATCCCCTGTTCGGAAGCGTTTTGGATGTACTCTTCTTGCAATTTTGCAACGGCGGAGATATCGGCATGAGTCTCTGCGAAAGTAATTAAAGTTCGATGGGCAATATCAAGATAGCGCGCGAGATCGCTGCTATTGGTATCGACGGCTTCAGCCTCTTTTTGGGCTTTACGCAGTGCGGCATCTGCCTGTTCGATAAAAATCTCGTCAAAATATTTTTTATATTGGGTGGGATAAGGGGCAATTTTGAGTGACCGAAGCATTCCCACGGCTTGATCATGTATGGCGAAAATCTTGTCGAATACTACTGTTTCGCTCATGGAAAACCTTTGAATAATAATGATGAATTTTTATTGTAACATTTTCAGCGATTATTTACAGTAGTAATCCGATATTTTCTCATATTCCTCGCGTTTTTTTGATCATTTCGTAAGCTGCATTGATCTCTTGTACTTTTTCGGTAGCCGCTTTGAGATATTCATCGGAAGCTCCCTGTGCTTTGATGATATCCGGATGGTGTTCGCGAACGAGCGCACGGTAAGCTTTTTTGAGCGCATCGTCACTGACATCTGGCGTGATTCCCAGAAGAGCGTATGCCTGTGAGATGGAACTCTCTTTGACGCTATGGCGGTGAAACGATCCGAAACGCTCCATCATTTGAGAGAGATGATCGTCATGAAACCGTAAAATAGAGGCAATACGACGCAGCATCGTCTCTTCGCTATGGCTCAAGACTCCGTCTATATAGGTGAGGTTGACCAAAAACTCTAACATTTTTTGTCGTTTGAGGGTGTCGTTTTGGAGCACGTGATACAGCTGTTGTGCCGCGGTTTCGAGATTGTCATCGCGTTGTTTCTCGATATCGAAAATCTCTTTGAGCAGTTGTTTCGTCCCCTGCGGATCGGGAAAGAGGGCGCTGATGTCGTTAAACATATTGCCGACGAGTTCCGCTTCGAGCTCATCGACTCTGCCGTCTGCTTTCGCGACTTTGGCGACGAGGGCGACGAAAAGTCCCAATTCGCTTTGCATCAGAGACTCTTTACTCAAAATGAAACTGCGGAACTGATTTTTGGAATAGACATGGGCCTGATTATGCGAATAGCCGCGAAAAATCCAGTAAAATACGCCGACAACAAGGATGAAAAGTATGATTTGAGTCATAACGTCTCCTCTAAAAAATAAAACGGTAGTCTACCTGTTAATCGATAACAAACCAATAGAGAACAAGGGTCGTATGCGCGATATTAACACAATAATACAGGCTAGAGAAAAATGCTACCGGTGCTATCGTCCGCTCTCATCATGCATGTGTTCTCATGTTCGGCCGGTATCGACGGAAACAAAATTCGTCATCTTGATGCATCCCAAAGAGTTTAAAAAAACAAAAAACGGAACCGGACATCTGACCCATCTCTCATTGCCGAACTCGGAGCTCTATATCGATGTCGATTTTACGGACCACGCCGCCGTCAATGCGATCATCGGGGATGAAGGCAATCGCTGTTATCTCCTCTATCCGGGAAAAGAGAGTATATATCTAAATGAACACCCATTGAATAATCACGATAAACGGGCCGTGATTTTTTTGATCGATTCGACGTGGCCGTGTTCCGTTAAAATACTCCGTCTAAGTAAAAATCTGCAAGCACTGCCCCGTTTGAGCTTTACCCATACGAAACGTTCACAGTTTCAGATCAAAGAACAGCCCGAAGAGTATTGTCTTTCGACGATCGAGTCGACATTGAGTGTTTTGGAATTGCTTAATCAACACGGGACGGAAAGAATAGCGCAAGAAGCATTGGAAATGTTTTTGGAACCGTTTTGGGCGATGGTGGCGTATCAGCTCCAATGTGCGTCGAGCAAGGAAGACAGTGTCCGCTTTAAACCTAAAGAGGCGAAAGATTAGATATCTTCGTCGTCTTTAAATGCTTCAAATACACCTGAAGCGTCTACGATCTCTTGTTCCATCATTTTTTGCGCTTCGGCTTCTTCGACTTTGGCATGAGCTTCTTCGACATATTCGATAAAGGTTTCAATATCCGTTTCAGGGTTGTAAAATTGGGCATAGGTGAGGGCGATTTCTATAAATTCTCGGCCGCATCCGAAATCGCTCAGTTGTTGTTTTAAATCCATGCTGTCTCCTACCGATTTTATCCGCGATATTATTAAAGAATATTGCTTCGAATTCCCTGTTAGTGGGTGAGGGTAAGCCCATCAGCTTTCCATTGGATGATTCCGCCTTTGATATTTATCGGGGTAAAACCGTTATCGGAGAGGATGCGGGATGCGGCCGCACTGCGGTTTCCGCTATGGCAATAGACAAGAATTTTACGTGTTTTCAGGCTTTTAAGAGCGGTAAGGTTGTCGCTTAGCGATTGTACGGGGATGAGGGTCGATCCTTCTATATGCTCTTGATTGTACTCTTCGGGAGTTCGGACATCGAGGATCGGGATTGTTTTGTCGGTTTGGATCATCGCATAGGCCTGCTGCGGCGTTACCGATTCGAAATTAGCAAAAATCCACCCTTTCATATAGGCGAAATAGAGTCCCATTCCCGCGATTGCAAGCCAATAGAGGAGATTGGTAAGTTGTTTTTTCGACATTTTTGACCCCTTTGCCATCATAATAGAAAATACAAGTATAAACTATTTCGGCTAATTGGAGGTTTTTAACGCAATGACAAGCTTACGAAGCCATTGCTCTTTATAGACCGGTGTTTTCGAATGGTAATTGCCTATGGCTTGCAGATTGAATCCGTTTTCTTTGATATGGTTAGATAAGAGCCAGCTTCCGACATAGATATTGATTTTCGGATCCATGATGTTTTTGTCGTCGATCCCCCATTGGCGCAATCGAGGAAGGTGGATCGAGTTGATCTGCATAAGACCGTAGTCTTTCGTACCGTTATCGTTTCGGCGAATGGCGTTCGGATTGCCGCCGCTTTCAATGCGTGCGATATTTTTTAGTAACAGCGGCGGAATGTTGTAATGTTCTCCCGCACTTGTGAAATAGCTGTCAAAGTCTGACGTATCGGCAAAAAGAGTGGCAAAGATAAATAGCAAAATAGCTAATGTTTTCATAATTAGGGTATTTGATATCCATCTGTAAGTGTTTTTAAAAATGCAACCAGTGCATCAACTTCGTCATTAGTGAGTTTTAAATCTCCGACAAGTGTTTTTTCATCAATATTTTCGCTTACTTCGCTTGGCCCCCATCGTGAAGTATTTGTATCCCTGGTATTATAGAATTCAACTACCTCTTTGAGAGTTTTAAAGACGCCGTTATGCATATATGGGGCTGTTAATTCTACATTTCGGAGTGTAGGTGTTTTAAATTTACCTTTGCTCTCCTCTATTTTACCATCAGCTATTACTTTAGGATTACGGGATAGTCCGAAATCAACAAAATTGGTTCCGTCAGGATTGTAGGCTGAAGGGATATTGTAATAAGGGTTTTCCGGATTTTTAGGAACACCGATATTAACATAGTCATATTCGGTAAAGAGGGCAGGAACTGTAGTCAAATCTTCGTTGCCTATAGGATGGCAAACATGACAGTTAGCTTTACCTGTAAAAAGGTCTAGACCGAGTTTTTCTTGTGCGGTTAATGTAACTTTATTATTTTGAAATGCATCAAATTTAGAACTAAATCGAGATACTTTTGAAGAACGCTCGTACGTCGCTAAAGCGTCGGCAACAGCAGCAAAACTGGCATTTTCATCATTGAAAATTGTTTGACCATAAATTCGTTTAAATTCGCTAGAGTAAGAAGAAGCGGCAATTTTATCGATATATTCACGGATAGTTGCATTGTGCATTTCGACAGGATTGAGCGGCGGACCTCCGGCTTGTTTTTCCAGTGTTGCGGCTCGTCCGTCCATAAATTGTCCGCCAATATAGTCTGTACCGTCAAAATAAAAATCGGGTGAATACTGTGAATAAGCAATACTCGGTGCATTACGGTCGGCAAATAGACCTGGGACAGCCCCTTCAGAGGTTGCAAAATCATGATTGGGATTAGCAAATCCTGCATCAGGATTATGGCAACTTACACATCCTTGGCCTAATGGTTCCGAAAGGTTAGTGTCAAAGAAAATTGTTTCTCCGAGTGCTATTTTTTCTTCAATAGTGACTTTTTCAGATGTAACACTAGAATTAGTTTCTGTTTCAGAGGTATTGTTCTCATTGTTTTCTTCGTTACCGCCGCACCCGTAAATCACAATAAGAAAAACTGCTATCACGGTTCCCAGTTTATAGAATGCTAAATTTTTCATAATATCCTTCTCTTTTGAATACGGCTCTTCGAATGAACCGTATTGAAAAGAGAACCTCCCCATAGGGAGGTGTATTTAACGCATAACAGGGATTTTCATATATCCGATAGATGCTTTTTTCTTATTAATTGTGCTGTTTAGAGACTGAACAATAGAATTTGACGCGTCCCAGTCGACAAGCAATGCATCACCTGGATGCTGAATGCTGGACATAATATATCCATGTCCTCCTAGCTCATCGATAGCCTGAAGACCTGTTGCTTCGGCTCCGGCTGTGTTAGAGAGGATACGAGAGAATTTTTTCGTGTCAACGTTGTATGCCCAGACAAAGTTATTAATGTGCATTCCACTGTCTTCACCGATGAAGAGCGTACGCATTTTTTCAGAGAATTTGAGATTATCCGGATTGGCAACTTTATTAACGTCAGCACTGTTTCCAAATACATCTTTAACCGATACAGTCTGACCTGTCAGAGCAGTAATAGCGTTCATTGTTGTAGCTACATATTCACTAGCTATTGTCGTATTTGATGTATCTTTTTGTGTACCTGTGAGTCCAAGCTCGAATACTGCTCCTGCTTTTTCAACCGGTGCATGGATATCATCGACAGGATCACTGCTACTTGTTGCCATACCGCCGCTCATATTAGAAATAGCCATATAGACTTTTTTGTCTTTAGCGTTGACAGTTACCCCTTCCATTTTGTTGAATTCACTGGTCGCACCGAGCAACGCTCCGTAACGACGCGATTCGAGGAATGCTGCGGCAAATTCCATACCAGATTTGAGTTTAAGATACTCTGTACCTTTATAGGTTTTGATTTTGGTATAACCGCCAGTAGTCGATGAAGCAGTCTCAAAAATATCGCTAAATTTGATTTTATCTGTAATTAATTGTTTGACAGCAGCGTCAGTGGCATGACCGAGTTTGATCCATGAAAGATTTGCTTTTACCGCACGATCAGTGCTATCACTGGTTTGTGACCATTTCGCGGCATACAACGTACCGGTACTTAAATTCCCTGCCGTGTCAGCAACATACATGAAAAGCATGGTATAAGAACCATCGTCTCCGAAATAGACAGTTTTGTTATCCGGCATAACGGCTGCGAGTTCATGAGAGAATCGTCCCATGCTATAGTGTTTTTTTACAGCTGTATTACCTGATGAATCAACTGTCGTTTCGTGGATATATCCGTAGTTGTAGACATTTGCCGTTGTCGTATCGCCGAAATAAGCATTCGGTCCACCAAGAGAATCGGTACCTGTTCCAGTTCCTTGTTCTACTTTATTTGCATCCGGCTCGTATTCTTCACTGCCTAGATGAGTAGTCCATGGTGTCATGCTGGCTGCACAGGTGATCCATAATCCGCCGACATCTTTTGTATCGATGTTTTTGATTGAACTAACGCTAAGTACACCGTTGCTGTCTTGAGTCAGAGTACTGAGATTCATCATTGCAGGTAAAATACCGTATCGGCTTGCTCCACTGCTATCAGCCGTTACATATTCAAACTGAGATACCATACGGATCGCGTTACCAATTTGCATAACGCTTTGACCGTCCGGAGTGTCAGAGACGAAAGGAATAGCTGGCGTAGCAGTTGTATCCATAATCGGATTTTGATTTACATCAAGGATTGCTCCAACTGTTGTACCACCGATGACATCGCCCGTATTCATCAATGTCGTAT
>Ga0172377_10001052_pt1 | contig 27426 bp, 15 predicted proteins | sample Pumphouse3metaG_FD_119749 | JGI IMG/M metagenome (GOLD analysis project Ga0172377, IMG submission 119749) | Leachate microbial communities from a municipal landfill in Southern Ontario, Canada - Pumphouse #3 metaG | ecosystem: Engineered > Solid waste > Landfill > Unclassified | place: Canada... | reverse complement strand
TTTTCTATTGTGGTACAAATGTATACGTGATTGTTCCGTGTTGAGGTGAAGGTGCATTAATATCTTCGTTAAATAAGGTTTTAAGAGCTGCCTGTCGGGCATAAGCAGGAAGCATTTCATCTTGAATTCCATTGTTTTCTCTAACTTCAGCTTTGATAACATCTCCGTTGGGTGCTACCCATATATCTACGGTTATTATACCTCCTCCTCTTGCCAGATAAACAGGAATTGGAAGTCTTACATGGTATCTGTTTTTTAGCAGGTAATGAATATTGCTTTTTCCCGAATAAATGGTGTTGCTTATAGACTTTGGATCCATACCCTTTGTTGTTTTTTCGGGCATTTTAAAATCTTTAATATCCGGAATTTTTTTTGACAGTTGGTTATTTACATCCGATGCAAGAGCTTTTGCAGCGTTGAGCTCTTTTTCCAGTTCCTTGTCTTTTGTAAATGATTTTTGGAAATTGCCTGTATATTGTCTGTTTTTTTGTGTGTTTTCATTTTTGTCATCATTAGAGGGTGTATTTGTGAAATTGTTTTCCCTTTGAACTGCTAATGTCTTTTTTACAACAGGAACAGAACTTTTTTCTTCAGCTAAAATTTCAATAGTAATAGGTTTTTCTTTTATTTCTTTTTTCACTTTTATGCCCGACATAAGAAAAATACTTAACAGAAGTATATGAAAAATCAGGGTGCCCATGACACCATATATATGCTTTTTATATAAATATTTTAGTTTCATTCATTATATTTTTCTGACTTCAAAGTTACAAACTAAACTGTTTTTTTAAATTAAAATTGAAAAAACAAGACTTATATTTTTTTAATATGAAATACTTTTTGAATTTTAACTTTTTTTGCTGATATATTATGTAGAGAAAATGAATTTGAATTAAAAATTAGGTGATACCTTAATTTTTAATATAAGTAACCTAATAAAGAATTCCCCGCAGATTTTATGTAATAGATGGAATAAATTTTTTTTCTTTGTTATTAATTTTATGATATAGATAAATCTGAAATGGAAGTTGTTTTAAAGATATTGTTTTTTATTTGTCTTATGATATTTTATCCCTTCAGTGGTGAAGTATGCAGGTCAGAGACAATTTTTCATCAGGCTCGGCAGGATGATTTTAATATCGTTCAGCATAGCTCTCCTGATACTTTAGACAAGATAGAGAAGATTCATCATGGAATAGGCGGGCTGATTTTTAAAAAGGCTACTTTGCAAAATGACAACTTAAGATCTTTATCTTTTCAATATTCAACACTTGAATTCAATAGTGGCAAAACCATTGTTTCTATATATTATCAGGAACTTGATCCTTTCGGTCCCACTTTTATGGATACCACAAAAGTGGCTAATACAAAACTTGGTAGATTTGGTAACAGAATACACATAAATACACGATTAAACCGAATAAAGAAAAATGTTTTTATTAAGGTAGGTGATAAATTAAAGGTAGAGAATGTACTCGAAAACGAAAGGATAATACGTTCTCTCCCATATATTGAGGATGTCCGGTTTTTTGCAATAGGGAGCAAAACAGATACCACAAAAGTAGATCTTTTGGTTATCACAAAAGATGTATTTTCTTTTGGTATTAGTGGACATTTAAGCGGAACAACATCAGCTTCATATAAAATATATAATCAGAATTTGTTTGGTTTGGGTCATCAGATTTCACTAAAAGTTGTCAATAATATTAACGAAAAGCCTTACATTGGTATAGAAGGAATTTATTCTATAAAAAATATTTTTAGTAAATTTTTTGATATTACAGTTGGTTATTCAAATACATACAAAGAAGAAGGGTTTTATTTTAATTTTGATAAGGAATTTTTATTTTCTAATACAAAATGGGGAGGAGGACTTTCAGGTTACAGGATGACCAGGGCAGAAAATATAATAAATTATGATGATTTAAAAACTGATAGCATCCCGTTAAATTATAAGTTAGGTGATTCGTGGCTGGGTTATGCCTTTTTACTTAATAAGCAAAATCCTATGAAAAAGATGCAACTTGTTTTGGCTGCAAGGTATTGTAATGTAAGATTTTATGATCGCTCTTCATTGCCAGACAAGGAATATTATTCCAATTCAAATTTATTTCTTGGGAGTATAAGTCTGTCCAAAAGAAATTATGTAAGGGATTATCTGATTTATAGCTATGGAATTACAGAAGATATTCCCAAAGGTTGCCTGAACGAATTTATCTTTGGATATGACAATAATGAATTTATTAAAAGATTGTATACGCATCTTTATCTTTCCACAAGTAATATTTTACCATACAGCTCTGCACATTTATTCGTTTCAGCAGGTTTTGGCAGTTTCTATAATGCTCACAAACTGGAACAGGGGATGTTTGAATCGCATATAAAATATATAAGCCGTCTTATGCCAATAGGTCTTCAAAAGATCAGACAATTTATTCAGATGGATTATATGACAGGAATAAAACGTTTTGAGAATGAAAAGATATATTTAAAAGACAATCTTGGTCTAAGGGGAATGCATAGCTATGAAATAGTCGGGAACAGGCGTTTATCTGTAAACTCAGAGTCAGTGGTTTTTCTAAAAAAGGCTATCGCAGATTTTCATGTAGCTTTTTTTGGATTCTATGATTTTGGTTTTATAGGATCAAAAAATAAACTTATTCTTGCACAAGATTTTTATTCAGGATTTGGATTTGGAATACGTCTTCGTAATGAGAATTTGGTATTCAGAACATTGCAGCTCAGGCTGGGTTTTTATCCTAACTATCCTTCAGATTCTCATTTTCTTGAAGTTTATTTCGATGAAATGAATAAAACAAAATTTCCGAGTTTCCAGCCAAGGGAGCCGGAAATATTAAAATTTAAATAGAAAAAGATCTTAATTTTATAATCTCTTATTCGGTCTGGATTTTCTTATTTGTTATTCTTCTTTTCTCTTTTCTTTGTACATATTATGTATCTCTTATTTTAATTTTTTAAAAAGACATAAAAAAAGGTTGTCTTTCGACAACCTTTGCACGGGAGGAGCGGCTCGAACGCCCGACCCTTGGTTTTGGAGACCAATGCTCTACCAACTGAGCTACACCCGTATTTTGTTTAATGCGGGTGCAAATATAATAACCTGAACCATACTAAAAAAGAATTTTACAGTTTAATTTCTATTTTTATTAGAAAGAAATATTTTTATTTTTGATATATATACTTATTTTCGTAAAACAGAATATTTTTATACACAATATAAAAAGTCATAAAATGAATGATAAGGAGTTAATTAGTATCGCAGGAAAATTTGTTACAGAAAATGAAATTAAAGAGGTTTCCATTTTGGGAGAAGGGTTTATCAATGATACTTTCGTGATTTATCCCAAAGATTCAGCTCATCCTAAATATTTACTTCAGAGAAAGAACAAAAATATTTTTACTAACATTCCTGCAATGATGGAAAATATTAATCAGGTAACTACTTATCTTAAGAAGAAGATTCGTGAGAACAATGGCGATACGGAAAGGGAATCTCTTACGCTCATACCTACGGTTGAAGGTAAACTTTATTATCTTGATGAGAATAAGGATTATTGGGCAGCCTGTCTTTTTATTAAAGACAGTATAAGTTACGAAAAGGTTGATTCACCTCTAATTGCAAGATCTGGAGGGAAAGGAATCGGTATGTTCCAAAAACTACTGGCTGATTTTCCAGGAACATTAACTAATATTTTACCCGGATTTCATGACATGAAATTTCGTTTTAAACAATGGGATGAAGTATTGATTGAAGATAGGATGAACAGGAAGAAGGATGTAAAAGAGGAAATTAGTTGGGTGGAAAACAGACGAAAAGAAATGCTTGAATTTTGGGATCTTATCGAAAAAGGGACAATTCCTAAAAGAGTAACACATAATGACACAAAAATTTCTAATATTCTTTTTGATAAAAAAGGAGAGGTGCTTTGTATGATTGATCTGGATACCGTATTAAGCGGTCCGGTGTTAAACGATTTTGGAGATGCTGTACGCTCTTATGTAAACACAGGAGCAGAGGATGAAAAGGATCTTAGCAAGGTTTCCTTGAGCCTTGATTATTATAGAGAATTTACTCGTGGATATGTAGAAGAAGCCGGAGTTTTTTTGACAGAACCGGAATGGGATAACCTCGCTTTTGCAGGTCGTTTTATTACTTTTGAGCAGGTTTTACGGTTTTTGATGGATTATATTGACGGAGACCGTTATTACAGAATAAAATATTCTGAGCATAACATTGTACGGACACGTGCACAATACAAACTTTTGCAGAGTATGGAGGAGCATTTCGATGAAATGCAAAAAATTATCGTGCAGTTGCGCTCTAAATAATCCGGTCGTTTGTTAATTTTGATTTCGTGAAATGAGTTTTTTTTATAACTAACTACTCTGTTTTTTAACAAGAAATGTAACGTTGGGTTCTTGTAGCCTGATGGTTATGTGTTTTTATGGTTTCTACTTATATCTTCTTAATAATAAAAAGCTAGTTATCTAAAATTCTTAACAGATGTTAAATAATTAAATAATGGTTATGAATTGTGGGATTTCCTTAAATTTGTAATTAATTTCTTAAGAGATAACCAAAAATATAGCTTAATGAATGACATTAAAAAAAATAAAAAACAGACTATTCCTGTCATGCTACAGGCGAGTTTCGAAAAATATAAGAATAATAAATCTCTTTCTTTTGTAGGAGAGAAAGATAAAACTTATGCAGAATTGAAGTCGGAAGTTGAAAGACTTGGAACTCAATTACGTGGGATAGGTGTAGTTAAAGGAACTAAGGTGGCTATTTTAAGTGAAAATATGCCTAATTGGGGTACAGCTTATTTTGCGATAGCTAGTATCGGAGGCATTGTTATTCCGATTTTACCTGATTTTCATTCCACAGAAATTTCTAATATTTTGAAGCTGGTGGATGCTGACGTTATTTTTGTTTCTGAACCTCTTAGAAAAAAAATTAATAATACTGAATTTCCTTCATTGAAAATCATAGGTATGGAAGATTTTCATATGGAAAACAATGATGGGTACGAAAATTTTTCTATGGCTAAGCCCTGCGAAAATTTTAAGTATGAAGACGTTGATGAGGAAGATTTATTGTCAATAATATATACATCAGGTACTACAGGAAAATCAAAGGGTGTTATGCTGACCCATAAAAATATTGTATGGACAACGGTACAGTGCAAGTCTTTTCAGAATATAACTGAAAAAGACCGTTTCCTTTCTGTTTTACCACTTTCTCATACATTGGAGAATACTCTTTGTCTTAATCTTCCAATTATGTATGGTGCGTCGGTTTATTATTTAAAAAGAGCACCGACTGCATCAGTTTTGCTTCCGGCATTAAAAAAGGTAAAGCCTACTTTTATGTTGCTTGTACCGCTCATTATAGAAAAAATATACATGAGAAAGGTTTTACCGGAAATAAACAATAATAAAATAACTAAAGCACTTTATAAAGTTCGTTTTTTCCAGAAAATAATTAACAGAATGGCCGGAAATAAACTTTTTGAAGTTTTTGGTGGTCAGTTAAATTTTTTTGGAATAGGTGGTGCGAAATTAGACTCACGAGTAGAACGTTTCCTTATGGATACTAAATTTCCACTTGCGATAGGTTATGGTCTTACTGAAACATCTCCTTTGCTGGCTGGTGCTGTGGGTAATAAAGTAAAATTTCTTTCTACAGGTACTCCTTTAAAAGGGGTAAAGCTTAGGATTGCTAATGCAGATCCGATTACAGGAGAAGGTGAAGTTCAGGCTATAGGTCAGAACGTAATGAAGGGTTATTATAAAGAACCGGAATTAACAGCCGGTGTATTTACAAAAGATGGCTGGTTTAAAACAGGAGACAGAGGAAAGTTTGATTCTTCAGGTGCCTTATTTTTAAAGGGACGTATAAAAAATATGATTGTTGGTTCCAGCGGCGAAAATATTTATCCAGAGGAAATAGAATCAGTGATAAATCGTATGCAATATGTTATGGAATCTCTTGTAGTTGAGCATAAAGGAAGACTTGTTGCCATGGTACATCTTAATATGGAAGATATAGAGCATCGCTACAGACAGATGAAAGAAGAAACTGTACAGAAAGTTAATGCACAGATTGATCAGATTCTACATGAAATCCAGCAGCATGTTAATGAGCAGGTTAATAAGTTTTCCCGTATACAGATGGTTGTTTTACAACCTGTTCCATTCGAAAAGACGCCTACGCATAAAATTAAAAGATTTCTGTATTTATAGTATTATTATGTAATAATTCTATTTTTATGATTTAAATAAAATGATAATAAATTTTGACTGTCTTTTCAAAGGACGGTAATTTAATAGAATAATGTTTAAAATTTTTTATCATGGTTTTGAGTTATTTATGTTTTTTGATAAATAAATCCAAAATATAAAATTTTAGAGATTATTAATTAGTTTCATATAGTTGCATATCAATTCTGTTTGATATTTTTTATTAACCTTAACAATTTTACGAATTAAGTAAGCATATAGGATATGCGGATAGACCGCAGATTATTTCGCTGTTTTAATATGCTTTGGTTATATTTCATTATCCGTAGCTCCTTTTTATATATTTTATAAAGTAAAACAGAGAGCAGCAAATGTTTACTACCTTATTCAAAAGTCTTATTTTGCTTAAAAAACGAAGCTTCAGAAAACCGTGTTTGTGATAAGACATACAAGGGTACTTTATCTTTTTATGTATATGTCTGTTCAATATGGGAGAAATCTGACAGCATTAGCTGCTTATCTATATCTGGCTTAGTATATGCCCTTTGTCTGATTATCAAAATTGGTAGAGAAAGGAAATTGCCGACATTTAAATGATTCAGCAGGTTTTTATTTGTGTTTTGCTCAGCAAGACAGCCAATACTTGCCTATCAAGGATTAATATTGCCTGGTGAGATAGAACTTTTCTGACGAACTGTATTTTAAGGTATAGTTTATAAAGAGAGGGGAATTGTGTCTGATTAGTTACTAAACTTGAAATAGATTTATTATATTTGTCTTTAATCTTTTTAGACTGGACTTATAAGTAATTATGGGATAAAGCTATACCTGACAGGTTTAAACTTTGAATAAATGAATATCTTCATATTCCTAATTATACTTTTTCAATTGCTACTGATTTTAGCCTTCGCACAGAAAAAGCTCACGGAAACATTCGAGGGAGGACTGATTTTTCAGTCTTATTTTGAACCTGATTCGAAAGTAATTCCAGAAGGGTCGAACGCTGATATCATCGGAACCGTTCGTTTAGGAAAATGGTTTATGCTTGAATATTACTACAAGGAAGGCGATTCTGAAAAAGGATTTTTTTTTATGAGCATACATCCGGACGGCGAAGCAAAACAGGTAATTTTCGATTTGACGCACAATACGCAAGACCCTAATCCTGATGGGGTAACTGATTTTACCCCATTAAATTATACACGTCGAAAAAATTGATTAATTATATAAGAAGCCTGGGAAAAACGCTTCAGATTTACTGGAGCTATTTTAAGCTCTGGAAGAATAAAATGCCAGGAATATAAAACAGAACATGTAAAATTAAAAACCATAACTAAATAAAAAAATAATTTATGAAAAAGATAGCTTTCATTTTTTTGTTGAGTTTTTTTTCAATCAGTGGTTTCTCATTTGAAAAACGCAATATTCTTCAAACCGAAGAGAATAAGATAGAGCTTGCAAATGCTCTTATCAGAAATTTTTCAGAAATAAAAGTTCCAACATACCAAGACCGTACGTTTTGGAGCAATATTCCTGAAGACCTTAAGAAACAATATATTCAGGAAGCTGAAAAAAAATTGAATTACGACTGGCCTGTGGTTAAAGCTACCGATTACCTCGAAATTATTCGCTCAGGCGACCGCCGACAGGAAGTTTATGGTGCTCCAAGAAGTGCTTTGATGGCATTGGTAATGGGAGAACTTATGGAAGGGAAAGGACGTTTTACCGATCAGATTGTAAATGGTGTCTGGTATTATAGCGAGCAAACCTGGTGGGGCTGGTCAGCACATCTTACCGCACAAAAAGCTCCAAACGGTTTACCCGATGTCAATGAACCAATTATTGATCTCGGAGTTGGTGAAATGACCAACATTCTATCATGGACATGGTTCCTTTTTAAAGATGAATTTGACAAAATACATCCGCTTATCGCTAAAAGGCTAAAAGACGAAATTATGAAAAAAGTGGTTATTCCGTATTACGAGCGCAATGATTTCTGGTGGCAGGGTTTAAAAGGAAGCCGTACAGTTAATAACTGGAACCCATGGACTAACCACAATATACTGACGGCAATTTTAATTTTGGAAGACGATCCGGTCAAAAAACTTGCAGGTGTCCAGAAAGTGATTAGTTCGCTAGATGTTTTTATCAATCAATATCCCGATGATGGTGGTTGTGATGAAGGTCCGTCATATTGGGGGAGAGCAGGTGCTTCGCTATATCAATGCCTTGATTTGTTGAAAATGGCGACTAACGGAAAGTTTAGTGTCTACGATAACCAATTGATCAAAAATATGGGTAATTATATTTATAAAGCCTTTATTCATTATCCCTATTTTTTAAATTTTGCGGATGCCGATGCAAAGACCGGCAGTCGCCCATATATTATTTATGCTTTTGGAAAAGACATTGGGGATCCGGTTATGCAAAAATTTGGAGTCTATCTGGCCAAAGAAACAAATTGGGGAAACGAACCATTAAATGGAAAAGTTGACGAGCAGATTTTGCAACTGATGCATTTAAAAGAACTGCAAAATGCCCCTGCTGAAGAAGCCCTGATCAGTGACTTCTGGCTTCCTCAAACCGAAATTGCCGGAGCGCGTGACAAGCGAGGTTCATCTTCCGGATTCTTTTTTGCAGCAAAAGGCGGATACAATAATGAAAGCCATAATCACAACGATGTTGGATCGTGCGTATTGTATTACAATGGTCAGCCCTGCCTTGTTGATATTGGACGTGAAAAATACACCGCAAAAACGTTTAGCAGCAAACGCTACGAAATATGGACCATGCAATCGCAGTACCACAATCTGCCGAAAATTAACGGACAGGATCAAGTTCCCGGAGCGGAATACAAAGCCATTAATACTACGTTTAAAGCCGATTCAAAAAAAGCAACGTTTTCTACAGATATTGCAGGAGCATATCCCAAAGCTGCTAATGTTAAAAAATGGGTGCGTAGATATATACTCGAAAGAGGCAACAAATTTATTATTCAGGATAAATACGAATTGAATCAGATCTTGGGAGAACCAACAACTTTTAATTTTGTAACCAATTGTAAAGTAACCGAATCAGGTATGGGTAAAATCTATTTGGAAGGTGACGGTTTTAAAATGAATATGAGCTATAACGCCAAAGTGGTTTTGCCCAAAATCGAATTTAATAAAATAACTGATAGTGGACTCAAAAGATACTGGCCCGATGGAATTACAAGAATTATTTTTACTTTGAAAAATCCAAAACTTAAGGGAGAAAATAAGATGGTAATTACTAACGTAAAAATGTAAAAAAAACGTAAATTTTGTGTTTTATTCCTATATACCATCAAATGAGTACAAAGAATTTTTTAAATATAATATTCGTTTTATTGTTGATTACTTTTTCTCAAATTATAGACATTAATACCGCTTATAGTCAGAAGAAATGGCAAAATATTAACACAGTTGAGGACGTATGTAAAGCTTATCCTGAACAGATGAAATCTATATTTCAGAACCTGAATTTGGATTATCCGGGGCTGGAACAGGTTAAAAAAGGTTACGAATCTAACGATATTCCGAAAGCCTGTAAAGAATTATTGTTTTATTACAGCAAATCAGATTGTATTAAGCACAAACTGCCATCAATTACAAAAAAAAATACGACAGATGCTGATTCTATTTTGCACGATATTTTTACATTTCAATTGATCGCGGCGCAGGTTCCCAGGTTGCCTGATGATCATTTGAACTGGAACTATAACGGGCCAGATAACGACATGGAATGGGCTTGGGCACTTAATAGACATTATACTACCAAATCTTTGATTATCGATTGGGAGAAAACCGGAAATCCTAAATATTTAAAATATATAGACAACTTTACCAAAGACTGGATTATCAGTAGTTGGCCATATCCGGCAAAAAAAAACACTACAGCGATGTGGCGTGGACTTGAAGTCAGTTTTAGAGTTAAAATGTGGGCTAGAGTTTTTTATGATTTATGGGATACAAACCTTATTTCTCCTGCAACGAAACTATTGATCATGAGTAGTTTACCTGATCATGCTGATTATGCCACAAATTATCATGCACAGGGGAATTGGCTAACCATGGAAATTTCGGGTTTGGCAACAATTGCCTCATATTGGCCGGAATACAAACAGTCACCTAACTGGATGAGCTATGCAATAGATACGATGGTTGCCAGTATGAAAAAACAGGTTTATCCCGATGGCGTTCAAACTGAACTAACATCACATTATCATAATGTAGCACTCTCAAATTTTAGTCTATTTGCTGATTTATGTCAAAAGTCCAAAGTCCCATTGCCTTTATATTATACAAAAATGCTGGAAAAAATGACCAGCTACATTGCAGAAACGATGCGTCCTAATGGGTTTGGCTTATTGAATAACGATGCTGATTTGGATTATAACCGTGAATTTATCCTTAAAGCTGCTAAAAAGTATGATCGACATGATTGGGAATATATAGCCTCGAATGGCAAATTGGGAAACAGACCTGAAAAAGGGTCTTCATATATTTTTAAATACGCCGGGCAACTCATTTCGCGAAGTGGTTTTGAAAAAAATGCACAATGGTCATTTTTTGACATAGGTCCCTGGGGAACAGGACATCAGCATAACGATAAATTGCATATTTCTATTTCTGCTTATGGTCGTGATTTTTTAGTCGATGGTGGACGATTTGCATATAAGGGTGAAACAGCCCGGAAGTTTAGAACGTACGCAGCAGGAAGCCTAAGCCACAATGTTGTTTTAATCGATGGAAACGGTCAGTATCCAGGTTCCAAGATGGCAAAAGAACCACTTTCAAAAAGTCAATATAAGATTGCAGATAATTTCGATTTTGCAACTGGCTCTTTCGACAAGTTTAATAAATTAGAAGAAAAATGCAAACATACTCGTACGCTTTTTTATTTGCGGGGAAATTTTTGGGTGGTTGTCGATAATATTTCAACTAATGTGCCGCGAAAAATCGAAACGCTCTGGCACTGGCATCCTGATTGCAAAGTTAAAACAGATACAGGTGAAATAACTGTTTCAAAAAATGGAAAAGGGATTCTCGAAATTATACCAGTAGGCTATCAAAAATGGGATATTAATTTGGTAAAAGGGCAGGAAGTTCCGGTAATTCAGGGTTGGTACAGCAAACAGTATAATATTTATGAACCAAACATCACAGCGGTTTATTCAACAAAAATTGAGTCAGATCAAACGTTTGTTTGGATTCTTTTTCCATCAGAAAAATTTTCGCCAAAGATAAAGGCAAATATTGTTTTTAAAAGTAGTGACAAATTAGTACTTAATGTTAATAACCAAAAAAAAGGAAAATGGGAGATTACAATTCCTTTTTACGATAGTACAAAAGCTTCAGTACATTATTCAAAGAAATAACTTAAATGATTATGAACCAGTTTAGAAATATAGTATGCTTATTTATGTGTTTTGTTTCAATTGCATTTCAATCGAAAGCACAGCTAAAAAGCTCTCTTCCTGAAAATTTAAAAACGTTGCAATTGAATGTCTGGAATGAAATTCATGATAGTTCAGTTAGGTCGGATGCCATTAAACCAATACTTGATAAGCTGCAAAGTAATGGTGAATGGCCTGACATTGATTATACCGACAAACAAAGGGGAAGCTGGCCTGTAATCAGGCATTTAAGCCGTATTTTGAAAATGGTTAAAGTTTATCAAAACGAAAAATCTGCATTTTATCATCAACCCAAACTTTTGACAGATATAAAACTGGCGCTAGATTTTTGGCTCAACAATGATTTTCAATGCCCCAACTGGTGGTATCCACAAATTGGTGTTCCACTGCAAATGGCACCAATACTGATTTTAATGGAAAAAGAACTTTCGCTTGAACAACTTACCAAGGGGATTAAAATTCTCGATCGTGCTAAAATTGGTATGACCGGACAAAATAAAGTATGGTTGTCTGGTAATGTTCTTTTAAAATCGCTACTTATGCGCGATGATATAACAATTCGAAAGGCTTCTTCGTCTATCAAGGAAGAACTGAAGGTAAGTATGGGTGAAGGAATTCAATCTGATGGATCTTTTCATCAGCATGGTCCTCAAATCCAATTTGGAAACTACGGATTGTCTTATGTGGATAATATGATCAAATGGATTCGAATCTTAAGAAACACACCTTTCCAGTTTGATGAATCTAAACTGGCTATTCTACGCGACTATTTACTTAACGGGCAGCAGTGGATTGTCTGGAAGAATCAAATGGACATCAGTGCTTGTGGTCGCCAATTGTTTGTTGATGCTCAAAGACGAAAGGCCCGTGATCTGGCAAGGGATTTTGTGCAGATGGAAACACTTGATCCTAACAATAAAACGCTATATAATCAGGCTAATAAATATGAAACACTATCTGGGAATAAACATTTTTGGCGCTCAGATTTTCAGGTTCAACGTACTCCTGAATACTATTTTTCGGTAAAAATGTGTTCAGAAAGAGTGCTTGGCGCAGAGTCGTGTAACTCTGAAAATATACAGGGTTATTATCTTGGAGATGGAGCCACTTATCTTTATCAATCAGGTAAAGAGTACGAAAATATCTTTCCATACTGGGATTGGAAGAAAATTCCGGGAACAACAACACAGCAAGATAATAAGGCATTACCGGTTTTAACTGCATCAGGATATCACATACCAAGCAAGTTTGTCGGAGGAGTTTCTGATGGAAAAAACGGAATTGCCGTAATGGATTATCATCGTGATGGTGTTTCCGTCAAAAAGGCATGGTTCATTTTTAACGATCAGATTGTTTGTCTGGGTGCCGGAATTAATTCAAATTCAGGATTGATGGTTACCACTTCAGTAAACCAATCATTTCTGAGTGGAGAAGTTGTCGTAAAAACCAATAAAGAACAGATTCTGCCGGTTGAATCGAGTGAAGTAGTTAATCCAAAATGGATTTTACACGATCGTATTGGTTATTTTTTCCCTGACGGAGGGAAACTGAAATTGGAAAATAAAACAGTTACTGGCTCATGGAATCGTGTTGCTCTAATGTACAAAGAAGAATCCATTAATAATCAAATTTTTAAATTATGGTTCGAACATGGAGTCAATCCTTCAGGGAAAACGTACGCCTATTGTCTTGTTCCGCAGGCAACAAAAGCAAAAATGCAAAAACTCGAAGACAAACCTTCATTCCAGATTGTGAAAAACGGAACTGATATGCAATCTGTAGTTTCTTCTGATAAACATTGGGGAGGTGTTGCTTTTTATAAGGCCCTTAAATCTGACTTTTTCGGAGGAATTGCGACAGATAAGCCCTGTGTTGTGATGTTAATAAGAGAAAAGAAAGGAATGTCTATTTCTGTTTCTGATCCAACACAGAACCTTGAACAAATCAAAATCACCCTGAAGGGAATTTATAAAACTGGTACAAATTCCGTAAATTGTTCTCAAGTTAAGGGGCATACAGAGCTGTTGATCGATTTGCCTAAAGGGAATAAAGCTGGCCAATCAGTTTTGATCGGGTTGACCAGTATATAAAAAAATAGAAGTAAATGATATTTTTACTTATTTTGTTGCTGACTCTGCTTTAGTTAAATCTGATTGCCCGGGAATACCCATATAAATCAACAATTGAATTTATGAAAAAACGTTTTACAATATTTTACTAAAATAACCAGATTGTTCTCGAATTCATGTGCTTTTGTATGGCGGATAACGCTACCTGCACTTCAAATCAGTCGTTACACTATGTAATCCTCAATCACCATAATGCTATGATTCAATCGGCTTACTTTCTGATTTATCGTTATTTGAATGCTCATTACAATACTTCCATGCGGAATTTAGGTACTGATTTCTCGTTATTTGAATGCTCACTACGAAATCTCCTTGCGGAATTTAGGGATTCTTTTTTACCCAAAAAGGTTTAACTCCCGCTAATACTAATGTCTCGGAAATGGTATAACCGGTTAAATTATCATCAGGGAATGCTACGGTAATTTTCACTGGAACATTCCATTGTGTTTGTATGGTACCTGAAACTTCTTCGCCAACACCTTTCCATGTTGCAATTTCTACGCCTCCACCTGAAAAGTGCAAATCGGTATTTGCGAGTACAGGTTTTTTACCATCCCAAGGGGTTATTCTCACCAATTTTGATTGATGTGGAAGAACCTTACCTAACAAAATGACATCTCCTGGATTAAAGATGCCTAATGTTTTTTGCGAAAAGAATTCTGAAACAAAATACTTATTTCCATGCAGAGTTTCAATGGTTTTATAATCCAATGGCACTTGCATATTCATTGGTTCATCGCTCCAATTAACAGCTGCAATAGTAATCCACGATTCCAGGTCTCCGCACTTAGGAATTATTTTCGTTAAAGTATAATTCGATATTTTAGAATTAAATAAGTCGATTGGCTGTGATGAAGAATTAACAGAAGGAATAACATGTTTGTACAACGAAAAACGAGAATCACTTAGGATATTAAAATCTTCGGTGAACGACACCAAACCTCCACCAATATATTGATTTAAGGCATTTGTTTTAGCCTCTTCATCCGTGAAATTTCCAATGGTTAAATTTGTATGTCTATCCGGATAAATAGTGAGGTCTGATTTTCGAACCATCATAGCATCAGGGTCAACATGCCATAATCTCGACATCCACGTTCTTAAAATATTTTGTCTGTATTTAGGAATTTCAGAATTTTTCCATCCTGAAACCACATCACTTCCAGAGCGTTGTGCATTCGCAATTCCCATTGAGGCCCCATAATGTCCTCCACATACATTTAAATAGGCATCTTTCCCAGTTCCTCTCTGTATGGCTTCAAGTCCCATTCTATATGCTTCTAATGATGTTTTAGTAGCATCATAAAACTTAGTATCTGGATTAATAAATACCGATCGCATAAAATCAAACTTAAAATATTTATATCCCCAGTCTCTACTAAGCATCCTGTATTTTTCTTCCAGATAATTACAAACACCTGGATATGTAAGATCTAAAACCCAATATTCATTACTATTGACGATAAATGTGATACGATCACCTTTGTTATTTTTTAATAACCATAGTGGATAATTTTCGGCAAGTTTACTGGCTTTATCCACAAGAAATGGAGGTGTCCAAATTCCGGGAATATAACCTAATGATTGTATTTTTTTTGCTACTACCTTCATTCCTGAAGGAAATTGGTTGTTAGCCACGAAATCTCCAAATGCTCCTCCCTCCCAACAATCATCAATTAAAAACACATCAAAAGGTACGTTCTTCTTCCTAAAGGTTTCTATATCGTGATTAAATATTTGTTGGTTATATTTTTCAGCATGGTAGTACCAGGTGCAATAGACAGTCGGAGCATTTTTAGCAGGCATTGGTATTTTATTATAGATAGCTACCCGATTTGCATACGAATCAATCAAATCATTTCCATCCTTTCCTGAGGTAATATAAACCCACTGACTAGTTCGTTGTGCTTGTGGAGGTAACTCAACACCTTCAAAATCACAAAAAGTCTCAAGAGAAGAAAATTCAACTTTATTTTTTTCTTCAAAACGAATATTTATTGATGCTTTATGCAGTTTACGACTTAAATAACCAATGAATAAATTAAGATTGGCGGTTTCATCATTTAATATAAAAAATGGATCTGCCTTTTCATTAATTTTTGTTTTTGGCTGAATTACAATTGGCCTTTCATTTTTTAGGCGATATTGCATAAGCAATTTCCAATTTTCTACATTACCACTACCAGCGTTAAAATTTTTATCGCTTATTTTTAAAGGAGATATTGACTTAAGATTTATTGGTTTTTTCAATAAGTTGGTAACAATGTTTCGTATGCAAACTACTTTGCTGTCATTCGATAACCAAACCTGACGTTCGAGCTGATACGTACCATTTTCAAAAAAGTCAGAAATCATTTCTCCTGTCATACCAGCAATTGTATAAAAGCTCTTTGCCCTTGATTTATGTTGCAGCCTCAAAGATTCTGATTTTTGAAGAATAACAGGTAAAGACTCATCTCCACGTAATGTGAATTTATCACTCTTTATACCTATTCCTGAAAGGCTCGTGGGTAATTCCAATTTTATTACATTTCCGGCATTAACCAATGATGCAAGAACTAAAAACAATAGGGTTGTTACTATTTTAATATTCATTATAAATCATTTGAGTCTGCTATGATAATCCCATTTTCTCAATATATCGACAATCGGATATTTTCGGAATCAGACAGGTTTCTTTGCAATATCGCAGTTAAAATTAATTTTATTGTAAAATAGTTATCCAAAAATAAAAGTTTAATTGTCTATTTTAAAAAATATAAAGTTTTTTGACATGATTTTTCAAACATTGGAGGCTTTCTCCAGGATAGGCAAACATATGAGCTAAAATACGGTTCAATACGACGATTTTGAAGGAAAATAAATTTATTATGTATTGCAGATTAAGGGCTCTAGACAATATTTATATATAGAGATTTTGGAGAACAATAAAATATCAGTACATTTATCTTAATCCTGAAAATAATGGTCTTTGATTTTATATAAAGGAATAAAAAAATGGATCGAATGATACCACAGTAGAGACTATCAAGGAATTAATCGAATAAAACCAAATATAATCTATTACCTTAAATCCGCAAGGGTTTTCGTAACGAAAAGTCTAAATTGCTGTTATTGTTGATGTAGCGCATTAAAAAGCAACGGAAACATAGCCGAGTTATGGGGAGTAGGTTTTTGATAGCATTCTCAACAATGATGGGCAGTTAGACTTTGTAGTAGAAATACTCTTGCGGATTTAAGGTATTATAATTCAGCTTAAGTTTAACTTAAAAAAAATTATGGTTCAAGATATTGAGTGTACTATAGTTTTACAATACATGAACTGGATGGACAAATGGAGTCTTGATGTTTATAATTTATTTATATGATATGAAAAAGATGTGTTTTAGACAATATATATTTTACTCGTTATTCTTTTTATTTATTTGTATAGGACAAAAAGGATTTTCTCAGCCTGAATCTTTTAGTGGGATTTATCCCCACCTTGCACATTACAACAATGAGGGGGAATGTGGAACAGGAGCTGTTGTTCCATGGGCGGACAAATTGTGGGTAATTACTTATGGTCCACATAAGCCTTTTGGTTCTTCTGATAAACTCTATGAGATTACTTCTGACTTAAAGCAAATAACCCGTGATGAAAGCATAGGTGGTACTCCGGCTAACCGGATGATTCATAAAGAAAGTAAACAGCTTTTTATTGGGCCATACGTTATTGACGAAAAAGGTAATGTCCGAACAATTTCATGTTCTCAAATGCCCGGACGCCTTACCGGGAATGCCAGGGATTTAAAGGATCCTGTTCATAAAATTTATTACGCTACCATGGAACAGGGGTTTTATGAAGTAAATGTAAATACGCTTGATGTAAAAACGTTTTATGAAGATGGAAACCTTTCTCGTAAGGAGGGTAAAAAAGGGAAATACGATTCCTTATTACCGGGAGCTCATGGTAAAGGATTATATTCAGGACAGGGAGTATTGGTTTATGCAAATAACGGAGAATTAAGCAATGAGGCTCAAATCAATTTTAAAACAACATCCGGAGTATTAGCGGAGTGGGATGGAAAAGACTGGAAGGTTATAAGAAGGAATCAGTTCACAGACGTTACGGGACCAGGAGGAATCTATGGTAATCCGCATCCTAAGACAGATCCGATATGGACCATTGGATGGGATTTCAAATCTTTGATTCTTGGTGTACGTAATTTTAAAACCGGATGGAACTTTTTCAGATTGCCAAAAGCCAGTAACAGCTATGACGGCGCAACTGGCTGGAATACAGAATGGCCAAGAATACGTAATATAGGAACATCTGAAAAACCTGATTATCTGATGACTATGCATGGTATGTTCTGGCGTTTTCCGGGTTCTTTCACTGCTGATAATTCGAAAGGAATTCGTCCGCGTTCTTCGTACTTAAAAGTAATAGGTGATTTTTCCCGCTGGAAAGATCGTCTGGTTTTTGGCTGCGACGATTCTGCAAAAGATGAATTTTTAAATAAACGGAAACAAAAAGGAAATATAAAAGGGGCAGGACAGTCCAATTCAAATTTATGGTTTACCTCTTTGGACAAACCGGATCATTTAGGACCGGTAACCTCTTCAGGAGCAGTCTGGGTAAATGATGATGTAAAAGGTGGAGAATATTCTGAGCCGTTTCTTTTTTCAGGATGGTCAAAACGTTGTGTCTGGATTCAGAATAACGGGGAAAATAGTGTTAAATTTAGTTTTGAAGTGGATAAAAACGGAACAGGTAATTTTATTGGTTTTAAAACGGTTAATGTTACTTCCGGAAGTTCTCAATTCCTTGAGTTTAATGAAGAAGATAAAGGAGAGTGGATTCGTGTTTCTGCAAATAAAAAAACAAACGCAACTGTTACTTTTAATTATTCGGATGCTGACAAGAGAGATGCTAAACCTTCAGCAATATTTAAAGGTCTCGCTGATGTAAAAAAAAATAAAGTGGTCGGCGGATTTTTATATAGTCTTGGTGATAATCGCCGGGTACTTGGGGTTTCAGCAATGAAATTTGAAAATGGAATAGATTCAGAAAACGGTTACTATGAGCTTGATGAAAAGTTCAATCTTGTTAAGAAGGATGATCCTGAAACTAATAGTTTTATACAGAAAAATTTTACCATTCCTAAAAATGTAATTCAGATTGAAAATTCGTCAGTTTTAGTAGTTGATGATAAAGGACGCAGATGGAGATTACCCCTGGGCAATGAAAAGTATAAATTATTGACTGATGCTGCTAAGCTGCGTATTTGTCGTGAAGTTTCAACTGAACGGGATTTGTTTAATGCAAGTGGAACTTTTTATGAATTACCTGCTGAAAATGCAGATGGATTTGCGAAACTTCGTCCCATATCTTCTCACAATTTCAGAATACATGATTATGCTTCTTATCGAGGATTGCTTGTAATGACGGGAATGGATATTAAAGCTAAATCCGATGAACATATTGTGCGTTCGGATGACGGTTATGCAGCCATTTGGTTAGGAGTTATAGACGATTTATGGAAACTAGGCAAACCTGTCGGATTTGGTGGTCCGTGGAAAGATTCTGAAATAAAAGCCGGCAGCCCTTCCGATCCTTATTTAATTGGCTTTTACGACAAACGGTTACTGAGAATTTCACATAACTCAAAAAAATCGATAACTTTCAAAATTGAAGTTGATCCGATTGGTGATGGTCAGTGGATGTTATACAAAAAGGTGACAGTACAGCCCGGTAAATCTTTTAAATATAAATTCCCTGATGGTTTTGAAGCACGCTGGGTGAGATTTGTCTCAGATAAAGATTGCAAGGCAACTACCTGGCTGGAATATAATTAATATTTATATTACAATAGAAATTGTTAACTTAGTATCGGATATCTAAATAAAACAAGTTGACGTTAGAAGACGTAATAAATCAAAATACTATGAAAAAAACATTTATTATCATGATGTTGTGTTTGTTTTTTATGAGTACAAATGCACAACAGAAAAAAATATGGGACGAAACTGAACAGGAAAAGACAGAACGATTGGCATGGTGGACGAATGCACGTTTTGGCATGTTTATCCATTGGGGGTTATATGCACAGGCGGCGCGTCATGAATGGGTGAAAAAAAACGAACGCATTTCCAATGAAGATTACCAGAAATATTTTGAGGTATTTAATCCCGACCTTTTTGATCCGCATGAATGGGCTAAAAAAGCAAAGGCTGCCGGAATGAAATATGCGGTTATAACAACAAAACATCATGAAGGATTCGACATGTTTAAGTCTGATTATACCGATTACAATGTCACCAATACGCCTTATGGTAAGGATATTTTAAAGGAATGGGTTGATGCATTTCGTGCGGAAGGGTTGAGAATTGGTTTTTACTATTCTTTAATAGACTGGCATCATCCTGATTTTACCATAGACAGCCGTCATCCTCAGAGTGCAAAAACGGAGGAAGAATATAACAGGTTAAACAAAAACCGGGATATGGCAGTTTATAGAAAATATCTTAAAAATCAGGTTCATGAGTTACTTACCAATTATGGAAAAGTAGACATACTATGGCTGGATTTTTCTTATCCTGGTAAATTTGGGAAAGATAAAAATGACTGGGGATCGGTTGACTTATTAAAAATGGTTCGCAAACTTCAGCCTGGAATTCTTGTGAACGATCGTTTAGACTTAAAAGATTATAAGGGTGGCTGGGATTTTACAACTCCCGAGCAGTATAAGGTAGCTAAATGGCCTGAAATTAACGGGAAGAAAATTCCATGGGAAACATGCCAGACTTTTTCCGGTTCCTGGGGCTATTACCGTGATGAATATACATGGAAAAACAACAAACAATTACTGGTACTTTTAATAGAATCGGTAAGTAAAGGTGGTAATTTATTATTAAATGTTGGTCCTACAGCAAGAGGAACCTTTGATTCCCGTGCAGACAAAGCACTTGAGGGAATGGGCGAATGGATGAAATATAATTCACGTTCAATTTATGGATGTACTCAGGCTCCCGAAGAATTTAAGGCACCGGCAAATACATTATTAACCTATAATCCCAAAACAAACCGTTTATATGTACATCTTCTCGTTTATCCTATGCAAAATTTTTTGATGCCGGGTTTTGCCGGTAAAATTAAGTATGCTCAGTTTTTAAATGATGCATCAGAGATTAAAATTGGTAAACCATCCGGTGCATGGGGAAAAGAAAAAGTAAATGGAGGTGATCTTAATATGCAGTTACCGGTAACTAAACCAAATGTGGAAATTCCTGTTATAGAATTGTTTCTTAAGTAATTTTAAAGGTAAAAACGGGAACTAATGCGAGTAAAGTTCTTTCAGATATTTTAAGTCTCTAATCAAACCATTTCAATACACCCTGGTTTTGTAGGTGTATTGAAATGGTTTGGCTACTAACAATCGGAAACAAGTGCTTTTTTTATTTTGGTACTGATTAGGTACGATACTTTTAATATAAATAAATATGATTTTTTTTAATAAATTTTTTTTTAAAGGTTTAACTTTTTTTATGATGGCTGGTTTACTGATTATGCAGTCGTGTAAATCACCCGTTAAGGAACATGTAAAAGATCCTAATATAGTATTTATTCTTGCAGATGATTTGGGATATGGCGATGTTTCGTGTTTTAATGAAAACTCCAAAATTAACACTCCTAATATTGATAAGCTTGCATCACAGGGTGTAATGTTTACTGATGCACATACCAGCAGTGCTGTATGTACCCCAACACGTTATAGTATAATAACGGGAAGATATAACTGGCGTTCAAGATTGAAGAAGAGTGTGCTTAGTGGTTATTCAAAATCATTGATTAAACCTGATCGTCTTACTATAGCCGGATTTTTGAAAAACAACGGATATACTACAGGTTATATAGGAAAATGGCATATGGGTTGGGACTGGGCTTTTATAGAAGATTCAGTAAATGGTATTGATGGATTGAATTTGCGTCCTGTTGCTGACTTTAGCAAACGTATAACTAATGGCCCGGATACTCATGGATTTGATTATAGTTATGGATTTTGCGGATCTTTGGATATGGCACCTTATGTATGGGTAGAAAATGGTATGCCAACAATGGTACCAACAGAGAAAACTCAGGGAAAACGTCCGGCATTCTGGCGTAAAGGTCTTACATCAGATGATTTTGTACACCAGCAGGTATTACCACATATTAAAGATAAGGCAGTTGCTTATATTAAGGAAAATGCAAATGGCAAAAAACCTTTTTTTCTATATTTGCCACTTTCAGCTCCACATACTCCAATCATTCCTACAAAAGAATTTGAGGGTAAAAGTGGATTGGATAATCCTTACGGTGATTTCGTAATGGAGGTCGACTGGGTTATTGGAGAGGTTATGAAAACATTGGAGAAACAGGGATTATCAAAAAATACTATAGTCATTTTTACCAGCGATAATGGTTGTTCACCTGAGGCTAACTATAAACAATTACTATCACAGGGTCATGATCCAAGTTATGTGTTCCGTGGTCATAAAGCCGATATTTTTGAAGGCGGACACCGTGTTCCTTACATTGTAATGTGGGCAGGGAAAATAAAACCTGCCAAGTCAAAGAAAATAATATGCTCTACAGATTTTTTTGCAACGGCAGCTGATATAATTAATGCTGATATTCCTGATGATGTAGCAGAAGATAGTTTTAGTTTTCTCTCAGCTTTAGGTTTGAAATCTACTGCGGAACAAAGAAAAAGTATTGTACACCATTCAATAAATGGCTCCTTTGCATTACGTAAAGGTGACTGGAAAGTATGTTTCTGTCCGGGATCAGGAGGTTGGAGTGATCCAAAACCTAATTCAAAAGCCGCAAAAGAGTTACCTAATGTACAGTTGTATAATCTGTCAACCGACATAGGTGAGAAGAATAATCTGCAATCAGAACATCCTGAAATTGTAAAGGAATTTAAAGAAGAACTTATGTCTGTTATTGATAACGGAAGAAGTACAAAGGGCGTAAAACAGGCAAATGATGGTACTGACAACTGGCCTCAGCTGGATAAACTAAAAAATGAATAGAAAAGAATATATTCCGAGTTTTACATAAAGCTACGGACTGCAGGACGAAAAATTTAGGTGCATTTCAAATAAATACAGAAGGTAACAGCGATACGGGTAACAGCAGAAATATGCTTAATACAATTTTTATGTAAAATTTAAAAAGTGTATTAAGCATATTTTTAAATAATAAGTATTTACAAAATGATTTGTCGTACATTAAGAAATAAAGTATCCTAATTATGTTAAAAAAACAATTTTGGTTACATTGTCTGATATTTTTTTGATATTTAACTTAAACAATAACAATATAAAAATGAAAGGAAAAAAAAATTTAAAATTTTTTGCATTGATTTCTTTGTTAGCTATATATGCTAATGTGGGGGCTGTAAATCTTACAAAAAAAAATCAAAAAAAGCCTAATATTCTTTTTATAATGTCTGATGATCATACCGGTCAGGCATGGGGCGTATATGGTGGAATTTTGAAGAATTATGTGCATACACCAAATATTCACCGTCTGGCAGAAGAAGGATGTGTGTTTGATAATTGTCTTTGTTCAAATTCTATTTGTGCACCCAGCCGTGCTACAATCCTTACAGGGCAATATAGTCAGATTAATGGTGTAAAAACATTGAGTGGTTCACTTTTCCCAGAACAAAATAATATTTCTAAAGTTGTACGGAAAGTTGGTTATCAGACTGCTATTATTGGTAAATGGCATTTAAAAAAAGAACCAACAGGATTTGATTATTACTGTGTCTTATCAGGGCAGGGTCGATACTGGGATCCAATACTGAAAACCAAGGATAACTGGGGTGATGGAGATAAAGGCGGAAAAGCCTATAAAGGATATAGTTCTGATGTAGTTTCCGGTATGATGATAGACTGGATAAAAAATCGTGATAAGACAAAACCTTTCCTGGCATGTTGTCATTTTAAAGCGACCCATGAGCCCTGGGATTATCCAAAGCGTTTTAGTTATTTGTATCGCAATGTAGATATTCCGGTTCCGGATTCCTTTTATGATCATGGTGCAGATGATACCGGACGTTCTTTTAAGGGGCAATCCATTGATAATTTACAAGAACGTTATCTTTTTGCTACACAGAATCCTGATAAAAAAGCAGATTATATGTTTTATCCTGAATTGCCATTTTCAGTAGATGGTTTATCATCGGATGAAGCCAGAATGAAAACCTATCAGAAGTTTTTAAAGGATTATATGCGTTGTGGCGCAGCTGTTGATGATAATGTTGGGAAATTACTTGATTACCTTGATGCATCAGGTCTTGCGGATAATACAATTGTTATTTATACTGCCGATCAGGGATATTTTCTTGGTGAGCATGGTTTCTTTGATAAACGATTGATTTTTGAAGAATCTATCCATATGCCATTTGTAATAAGATATCCTAAAGAAATTCCTGCCGGAACACGTAATGAAGATATTATTGAGAATGTTGATTTTTCTGCTCTAATTGCAGACTATGCCGGTGCTAAGTACCCAAAAACTATGCAGGGACGTAGTTTCCGCGAAAATCTCAAAGGTAATACTCCCTCCGATTGGAGAAAATATGGATATTATCGTTACTGGCAACATGAAACAAAACGTCCGGGGCACTTCGGTATAAGAGGAAAACGTTATATATTATCTTTTTCTTATGGAAATGGGTTTAAAAACAATAAATATCAGGAAGGTGAAGAGACCGGTCGTTTCTGGGATTTTTACGATTTATATATAGATCCGCATGAATTACATAATGCATACAAGGATAAAAAATATCAGACTATTATCGCTCAGATGAAAGAAGAAATTCTGAAACAGCGTAAACTGGTTAATGATACTGATAATAATAATCCTGAAATTTTAAAGATAATTGCTGAACATTGGGATGATTAAATATTTAGCAGATTCAAGCAACAGATACAAATATTAAGTTGTATCTGTTGCTTAATTCGATTTTTATTCAAATTTTTAAGATGTAATAATTTGAATAATAGAAAATTAACAGCTAAGAGGTTTTAGTTTTTTATTATATACTAAACAAGATTATAGATTACATAAACACATATTAAGGGATTGTAACGAAATAACCTAACAGTTTCGGCTTGTTCTTTTACGCTTTTTCTTTGTTGCAAAAGTCTTAAATAAACTGTGGCTATTCTCAACTTTTGCATCTCGAAAACCCGCAAAATTACCTCGTCGATTCCCGTCATTTTATTTCGTAACAAACCCTAATCTAAATATTACGAATAATATTTAATAAAAATTATGTCTGAATTAAAATTTGAAATATGTGCTAATTCTGTACAAAGTTGTATAGAAGCACAAAAAGGAGGAGCCGACAGAGTTGAACTATGTGCTGGTATTCCAGAGGGAGGTACCACTCCGTCTTATGGAGAAATACTCATAGCCAGAAAACATCTATCGATAAAACTTCATGTAATTATTCGACCTAGGGGTGGCGATTTCCTTTATTCTCCTACAGAATTGGAAATAATGGAAAATGACATTATTAATGCTAAAAAACTTGGTGCAGATGGTGTGGTTATTGGATGTTTAAATTCATCCGGGAATATTAATATAGAATTTTGTAAAAAATTAATTTCAGTTACAAAAGGAATGTCTATTACTTTTCATAGAGCTTTTGATTGTTGTCAGAACCAGCTTATGGCTCTGGAACAAATAATAGATATGGGATGCGAAAGGATACTAACTTCCGGCGGATATTCTACTGCGGAAGAAGGCATTATGCAACTAAAAATATTAAATAAAGCAGCACATGGCAGAATTAAGATAATGGCCGGATGTGGTGTTAATCAGAATAATATTGCGAAAATACACAAAAACACAGATATTAAAGAATTTCACTTCTCTGCCCGTGAAACATTTAGAAGTAAAATGCAATTTCAAAATCCTAAAATATATATGGGTTTACCTGGGATAAAAGAAGATGAGATTACAGAAACAACTTCAAGTAAAGTTAAAAAGATTGTCAAAGCTATTTCTGAATCTAATTTTTTAGGAATTTAAATTTCTTTTAAATTCCATTTACAACCTTCATTATTCTTTCTCCAAGTCCTATTGTATAACCTTGAGAAATAAAGATTACACGATTAAATGTATCTGTAAAAATAAATATAGGCAATAAATCCTTGTTTTTCAATTTCATATTATGTGTTATCTGTTTTTGAATAGAACCATCTTTATCTATTCCATAGACTACATTTGCAGGAAGATTATACTCAGATTTATATTTATTCATATCCCCTTTTGAAGGGAAAAGCAAAATAATCTTACGTCCCCATCTTTCTAATTCTTTTGAACGACTGGCAATATCTTTTAATGCATGATTTGTAGGCTCTTGATTAACTCCCAATATTCCCACGACAAAATATCCTCTTCCTGCTTTTTGAAGAAAACTCATATCAATTTTATCATCTATTGAATAAAATTTAGATTCAGAATTAAAACTACCTATAACCTGAATTAAGTTAGTTGCCTCTCTTATTAATAATTCTAATTTAGTAGTTTCGTCTGCTTTTATACTAAAAAATATAAGATTTGAAAGCACTTTACCGCTAGCTAAACGAGTTCCGGTAACTAATACATAATTTCCGACATCCATTTTTACTCCTTTTTTAAAGTAATTATATGAAGCCCCATTTTCATCATTACCATTACCCTAATCATAATTTAACAAATCAGGTATTCCGTTTTCGATTTTAGAAATAGAAAAATTATAATAATATTTAGGGTCATTTAAATACTTTGTAGGCTTATAAAACAAAACAAGTTCACCTTTCGACGATACTTTGCTTGTGGATTTATTAAAATTAACATCTATCCAAAGTCCATCCTTATTTTTATACTGAATTTTACCAGTTATGTCATCTTTTCTAGATTCAATTCCAGCAGTTCTGGCAAGTGTTACAAAAAATATATTTAGAGATCTTATATCAGCTTTTCTTAAATTCCAAACTCCCATAGGACTCATAGGAATTAAATTATAAGCATTTTCATCAATCGAAATATTGTTTTTACACCATTCTACTAAAATAGAAGGGTCTTCTTTATATTCTTCCAGTATCGAATGTTTTATCTTATTTATAAAAAATCCTTTATAAGGGGAAAGCATCTCACTTTCTACTCTTGGGTTTAAAAAAGAATTTCTGGCGAGCATATTATCATCTAATACATCTGTAGTTACATCTCTTAAGTCCTTCTTGGTCAATAATTTTAAAAGCTTAATAGCACGATTAATTTCTTTCCTGTTTTTATATAAAAAATTACTAATGACTTTATGATTTCCTCTGGAGTCTATCAATATATTTGTAATATCAGCTGACAAATCAATATTATCAACTATTTTTAATTTTTTTAGAAAATTCTCAGCTTTTGTTTTATTCATAAAAGTAGCTACATAAGAATTTCTTATAGAATCTTCAATAGACTTCCTTTTATCATTATCCGAACGTTGTTTAGCTGTAACTTCAGGTACATTTGCATGTTCAATAGGTGGTGTCTGGTTAAAAGCGATTATATTATTC
>Ga0172377_10001045_pt1 | contig 27496 bp, 20 predicted proteins | sample Pumphouse3metaG_FD_119749 | JGI IMG/M metagenome (GOLD analysis project Ga0172377, IMG submission 119749) | Leachate microbial communities from a municipal landfill in Southern Ontario, Canada - Pumphouse #3 metaG | ecosystem: Engineered > Solid waste > Landfill > Unclassified | place: Canada... | reverse complement strand
TGAATCCCCCAATAAATGATGTAATAACAACATACGCAATCATCGGTGACAATAACGGAACTGTAATCCGTAAAAACGTACGAGCTTTCGACGTTCCATCAATTTTAGCCGCTTGATAATATTGTTTATTGACGGTTTGTAGTCCACCTAATAAAATTAAAATTTTAAAAGGAAGAGCTTTCCAAATAATATAAATACAAACAACCATCATATTAGCACTCCAAGAAGACCCTGGATTAACCCAGTTAATCGCATTCACTCCGAAGATACCAATGATATTGTTAATAATTCCAGCTGTTTGAACAATATTACCTGCTCCAACTTGCGTAAACATCACATTAAATACCATTCCTATAGCAATTGAATTGGTAACATAAGGAAGGAAAAAGATAGTTTGTAATGTTTTTTGTAACGGTTTTATAGCATTAAGACCGACCGCAACTAATAGGGCAAGTGTTGTTGAAATAGGAACCGTAATGACACACAATAACAAGGTATTTTTCAAACAAACTTGAAAATCGGAATAATTGACAACCGTTTTAAAATTTTCAAATCCAAAAGAGAATGATTCTCCACCCACAATAGCAAGGCCATTGTATCCTTCTAAAAACGCAATTCGAAACGTATTTATCAAAGGATAGAACGAAAATATTCCCAGTAAAATTAATGCAGGGGCTAGATAGGCCCATGCTTTCCACTGATGCCTATTATCTACCATATTATTTTACCTTGAACCGAATTCTTTCTTCTGTCTCCTTATGGAAAAGGAAGATTTTATTCGGTTTCACACGGAATTTAATGGTTTTATCTTTTGCATTAAAAGGATAGTCCGCATCAACAATGGAACGAATAACTGGAGTGATTGCGGCTTCATTTTTAGTAATAATTGTTACATCACGTCCCATCACTTCAAGACTGACTAACTCAGATTCAAGGGGCCCTTCTTCATCCGGAAGGAACCCTTCAGGACGAATACCAATAAACACCTCTTGATCCGAAACGTTTTTAACGTTTAAGATTGGGTTGTTGCCTATCAATACCACCCCTTTTTCTACTTTCCCATTAAATACATTAATAGGAGGGGTTCCTAAGAATTTTGCAACAAACAAATTAATGGGGTCATCATACACCACTTGTGGTTCTCCAATTTGTTGACCAATTCCATTTTTCATTACGACAATTAAGTCAGAAATACTCATAGCTTCTTCTTGGTCATGGGTAACAAAGACGGTGGTGATTCCTGTTTCTTTTTGAATTCGTTTAATTTCTTCCCGAGTTTGTAATCTCAATCGTGCATCCAAATTAGAAAGAGGTTCATCAAGCAATAACACTCTCGGCATTTTAACAAGCGCTCTAGCAATCGCTACACGTTGTTGTTGTCCTCCTGATAACTCACTGGGTTTTCTTTCCATAAGTTCATCAATTTGAACCAGTTTTGCTGCCTCAAACGCCCGTTCAAGCATCACTTCTTTTGTTAATTTGTTTTCTCCCTTAAAATTTTGTAAGGGGAAAAGAATATTTTGTTTAACGCTCATATGAGGATATAAAGAATAGTTTTGGAACACTAATCCTACTCCCCTATTTTCTGGCTCTAATTCGGTAACATCATCTTCACCAAAAAAGATTTTACCGGCTGTCGGCTTTAATAAGCCGCAGATCATGTACAGCGTGGTGCTTTTTCCACATCCCGAAGGTCCTAATAGACCAATCAATTTGCCACTAGGAATTTCAAAACTAAAATCACTGACGGCAATTACTTCTTCATTGCTTTTTTTGCTCCTACTAGGAAAGATTTTTGTAAGTTTTTGTAATACTACTTTCATAATGTCCTCTCTAATTATCTAAAATTTTTTGCATTTTTGAAGTTGCTATTATTTAATTCGATTTTGAAACTTTTTCACTGTGTAATTTGTTTTTATAGGCTAACATGGTCTCTTCTGATTCAAAGATTAATTGACTATCGATATCAACAACCGTGGTATATGATAGAAAATCATGAATGAGTGTATGATATCGTGTGACAATGAATAAAGTAATTTGAATAAGAAGAAAGATAACAATAAGACCCGTTCCAATAATCCCTAGATTAGCAAAGTAAATGAGCAAAGCGATGAAAACAGGAATCATCGTTTCAAGAACACATTTCCCTAAGACACTACGAACAAACAAAGCAATGGAGTTGATTCTCACTCCGTTGTTTTTCACGACCCCTAATCCGAAAATTTTCTTACCCATTGTTTGACCGTTTTTTAAAATGAGCGGAATCACAAACTCTAACCCAAAGATAGCCAAGAAAATAGCCAACACCGTTATAATCATCGTTAAATTAATAACGATGTCATATGCTTCCATGGCTTCCTCATCTGCATTAAATGCATCATACGCTTCTTGAAATATCACTAAATCTTCGTCTGATAACTGTGCAAATTCATCGCTTGTTAAAGTGAATGAAACTCCATATAATTCTTCATATTCCGCATAGTATTCATTCAATTGATTATTATAATCATCATAACGAACGATTTTGGAAATAAGAAAAGCAAATCCCACCATTAAAATCGAAGTTATAATGGCATCAAATATAAAAGAGGATATTCTTTTCCATACATTTGCTTTTTGCAAATCAAATATCATGTTAAATAAACCCTCATTTCTTCGTTTTTAAACTATTCATTTTGTCAATTTTGATTTCAACATCACTATTATTTATTTCACGTAATGTTAAGCGATAGGTTTGAATATAAAGAAATACCATAAAGCAAATACAATTCCTAGCAATACCAATATAAAGATAAAGAATTTGCTAGCTTTTCTAAGGATGGTGACCAATCCTGGCAATAGTAAAAGAACCAATAAGACCACAATGATCGCATAAACTAAATAATATTCCTTGCTTAAAAAATCAACGATCTTATCCCAGATTGGTTTAATAATGGCTTCTAATTTAGTATTCATGTCAATAACAAAATTTTTAATAGGTTCCATAATTCCCCTCCATATTTAGGATATCCTTATTATACTATATTTTTCGTTTTCCTTCAAGTGCTTTTCTTAAAGTTATTTCATCTGCATATTCAATATCAGCCCCTACTGGCAAGCCATACCCTATTTTATAGACGGGAATCGCTTGATCTTCAAACATTTTTTGAATATATAAAGATGTCATCTCTCCAGAAACGGTCGATGATAGTGCCACAATGATTTCTTGAATTTTCTCTTTTTCAACCCGTTCACGCAAGTTTGCAAGACGAACATCACTCGGACCAACACCCGAAAGTGGAGAAATTAAGCCTCCAAGAACATGATATCGTCCATGAAATATTTCTGTTTTTTCAAACGAAATCACATCTTTGCTATTTTCAACAATCATCAATGTGGCATCACGGGTGTTATCTTGACAAATATCACACACATCCATTTCACTAATAGATCCACATATATTGCATTTTCCCAACACACGAATTGCCTCTTCAATAGCCAAAGCCAGAGACAACGCGTTTTCTTTAGTCATTTTAGTCACAGTGAAAAGAGCCAATCGTTCCGCTGTTTTGGGGCCAATTCCCGGAAAAACCTCAAAACATTTAATTAGTTTTTCCAAACTGTTTGGATATTTCATAAATATTAAAACATTCCGCCCATTTGCAAAAGAGCGTTATACTTTTCCATTTTTTCTTTCGTTGTTTTATCAATAATTTGATAAGCATTATTACAAGCAGACACAATCATATCTTGAAGCATTTCAATATCTTCACTGCCTTCAATCGTGAAACTCTCATCAATAGAGACCCCTTTGATTTCTTTGGTTCCCCAAACCTCAACGCTGATAACACCCCCAGCAGTTCCTTCAAAGATGGTTGTTTCAATTTCCTGTTGAGTCGTTACCATGTCTTCTTGCATTTTTTTTATTTTTTTTAATAGTGCTTGTTGATTCATTAGTTCCTCCTATTCAAATTCGATGAGTTCATCTCCAAAGAAATCCACTGTTTTTTTTACAATATCTTCTTTCGGGTCTTGATAATCATCTTGAATTTTTAATTGATCAAGGGTAGTAGAATCAAAGGGAGATAATGCCGGAAATTTAATCCCAATCATATATTGATCTACATACTCTTTACGCTTTGCATACCATATGGTTTGTGGGAGTGCAATATATTGATAAATCCCACCCAATATATCATATAATAGTTTCATGGATTTTCTTTTAAAGGACGGTCTCATGACGCGATTACAAGATGGACAATCATCATATATGATAATCATTTCTTTACTTCCAACCGCAGCAATTTTCCCCTGTCGTAATGTTTCAGCAATGCCGATATCATCGGGAGAAACACTTCGGTCTAACTTTTCCCACAATGTTTGAATCCGTTTCAAATCATTTCGAGACTCTTCACTACGAGCATCATGCATAATCCGTTCAACAATTTTGATATCATATGCTAAATAACAAGTAGGAGCATCCTCTTCATTTTCCAAAGGACTGGCTGTAGGAAGAATCACAGTCTTTCCATTTGCTTTTTTCTCTTGAGGAATAGACGGTCTAATGTGCTCCATTTCCTTCTCTAAAAGTTCTTTTTCTTGTTCAAATAAAGAGTCCTTATCCCGTTTGGTAATGACCAATTCAGAGTGGGGCTTTTCTTGACGAATAATATCTTCTTCAATCGTCATTTGAGAGTGAGTTGTTAGTGGCTTTTTTTCTTCCATTTTAGAAATTTGTTTTTCAACTACTTGTTCAATAATAGGTGGCTTTTCACTAGACAGAAGCATCTTCTCATCCGCAACAACTAATAATTCATCAGGAACAACTAACTTTTCTTTACGAGCAAGATCTTGAAAATTAATATCTTCTTTAACTGCTGTCTTTTTAAAATCCTCAATGGGCGTTAAATCATTAGCAAACAACGCAATTTGATTATTAGAAATCTTAGATTTTTTAGTCGGAGTTATTTGACGATTAGCCAATTCTCCCGACATGACTTCATATAACTTTTTCTCAATGGCATTGACTTTTTCTTGAAGAGATGGATCTACCGCGATATGAGAAGATGGATTAGCCGAAGTCGCCTTCGTTGTTTGAACCAATTCTTTAACCACTTCTTGAAGACTTTCAACATCTTCTTTTAAATATTTGATATCGTTTGTCATGTTAACAGCATCTGACTTATTGTTTTGCTTTTCAAATGACGTGAAAGCCGTTTTAATGGCTTCTAGTTGATCCGTCGTTTCTTCCAAATTAGTTAAACGACTCGCAATCCCCGAATAAGAAGTTTTTAAAATGAGAATTGTTTCTTTAATCTGATCCAAATCTTTAGAAACAGATGAATCGATAGTGACTTGTGAAGTGGGCTGATTGGATGCCAATCGGCTTTCAAAATCATCAATTTTTTCTTTCAATTTATACAGTTCAAGCTTATTAAACTCACTGACAACATGCTCTAATTTTAACGCCATCATTTCTACTTTTTCTGGATCCGCCATATCCCCCTCACCAGAAACAGCACTTGGCATATGTTCAACTTTATGCTCGAGTTGTTCGATACGATTAACAAAATTTAAATCTTCACTTGATAAATTAATCATTTTTACAATCGCAATTTCCAGATAAATCCGAGGATTTTGTGAATACTTCATTTTTGCTAAAGCATCACTTAAAATATCGATATAGAAAAATATCTTTTCAGGAGTTAACACATTCGCTAATGTTTGAAATGTTTGCTTTTCAAAAATATATTTCGTGTAAATCACCGAATTAACATTTTTATACAGCAATAAATCACGATAAAATTGCAATAATCCGTTGACAAGTTTCATGACTTCTTTACCCATATTGATGAGTTCATCAATAATTTCAAGGGCCGTATTGACATCTTTTTCTTCAAATTGAGTGGTTAATTCAATAAGCTTATCTGAACTTAAATTGCCTGTTACTTCATTGACTTCTTCAATTGTAACCTTGCCTTCTGCGTAAGAGATGGCTTGATCTAAAATACTCAAAGCATCTCGAAGTCCGCCTTCGGCAGCTTCACTAATCGCATTGATTGCTTCTTCAGACGCTTCAATTTCTTCTTTGCTACACACTTCACGAATTCTTCTAGAGATTTCACTAATGGTAACATATTTAAAATCAAATCGTTGACATCGAGAAATAATCGTCGCAGGTAGTTTTTGAGGTTCAGTCGTTGCAAGAATAAACACCACATGTTTAGGAGGTTCTTCTAAAGTTTTTAGTAACGCATTAAACGCCCCTGTACTAAGCATATGAACTTCATCAATAATATATATTTTATATTTAGCTCCACTAGGAAGAAAACCAACTTTATCACGAATGTTTCGGATTTCATCAACCCCATTATTACTAGCCGCATCAATTTCAATAACATCAGGACTATTGCTATCACTAATTTCATGACAGGATATACATTTATCACATGGCTCTAAATGTTCTCGATGTTCACAATTCAACGCCTTCGCAAAAATTCTGGCAATTGTTGTCTTACCAGTTCCTCGAGGACCACACATTAAATATGCATGGGATATTTTATTGTTTGCGATTGCATTTTGAATCATTCTAACGATTGCGTCTTGTCCCACAACATCGCGGAACAATTGAGGCCGATATGTACGATATAATGCTTTATATGCCATGCGTTCCTCCTAAAATCATTCCCATAATCTACCCTATTATAGCATATGTTTTTCAAATATTAAAGAGTTTTCTATTTTTGTTTGAATTCTTTATGCTGCCTTATATTTCTTGACGTTTTAAAAACAAAAAAGAACGATTCATAAAACTATGAATCGTTCTTTCACTCCTTGTAATACAAGGTTCATCAACCATTATTGAATGACAACATTGGTAGCTTGTGGACCGCGTGGACCTTCAGATTCGTCAAAACTAACAGCTTGACCTTCTTGAAGCACTTTCACATTGGGGGTTGTAATGGCTGAGAAATGAACGAAAATATCTTTTCCGTCTTCCATTGTAATGAATCCGTAACCTTTTTCAGCATTGAACCATTTAACTGTTCCTGTTTTCATGAGTGGACCTCCTTATTCTTAAAAATTGTAATGAAATTTCATGTAAAAACCGTATTACTAATCTTAAATGAATAAGACTACTATCAGAAATCAAATTTAGTTTCAAATTACTTAATTAGCATAACACCAATTGCCCTAAAAGTCAACATGTTTTATAAAAAAAAGTTTTTTATTAAACTCTTTATTCTTGACATATGTCACTTCTATGTTATAATATAATCAATTAAATAGGCGTTGATGAGACGAGTAATTGTTTAAGACGAAATCAAGTGATATAAGGACAGTGTGAACTTATACGTCTACCCAATGAAAAACACCTCGAAGTCGCTGGAAGAATCAAGTAGACCCAGCTGGTAGCTTTCCATTATGAGCATTAATTGAGTGCGCGAATCATTCGCGAATTAAGGTGGTACCACGATGTTTTCGTCCTTAACGAAAATAGTCATGGTTTTTTTTATAGGAGGAAGAACAATGAAAATAATGAACATGAGTACCTTACAAAATAAGTATCCCCTTTATGCCGACAAACCCATCACCATCCAAGGATGGATACGAACCAATCGCAATCAAAAAGAATTGGGTTTTATTAGTTTAAATGATGGAACAGCCTTTCAATCAATCCAAGTCGTCTATGATTGCAATCTATTGAATTTTGAAGTCGTTTCCAAATATAGAGTCGGCTGTGCTCTTACAATTGGTGGAATTTTAAAATTAACACCCGCTGCTAAGCAGCCTTATGAGCTTCATGCAACCATGATTCAATTAGAAGGGGATTCTCCAGAAGATTACCCCATTCAACCTAAGCGCCATAGTCGTGAATTTTTGCGAGAACAAGCCACTCTCCGTATGCGAACCAATTTGTTTTCTGCTGTTTTTCGAATACGAAGTCTTTTGGCGGCTGCTATTCATGAATTTTTTCAATCACAAGGATTTCTCTATGTTCACACTCCCATCATCACCGCCAGTGATGCTGAAGGAGCAGGAGAAATGTTTCAAGTGACAACCCTTCCCCTTCACCACATGCCCATAGCTAACGAAAAAGTTGATTTTTCTCAAGACTTTTTTGGGAAGCCTGCAAATCTGACAGTTTCCGGACAATTAGAAGCCGAAACATTTGCCCTCGCTTTTAAAAAAGTTTATACCTTTGGTCCAACTTTCCGAGCAGAAAACTCCAATACCACACGTCATGCATCTGAATTTTGGATGATTGAGCCTGAAGTTGCTTTTGCTGATTTAAATGATGATATGAATCTCATTGAAAACATGTTAAAATACGTCGTTAAATCTGTTCTAAAAAAAGCAAAAGATGAACTTCAATTTTTTGATCAATTTGTTGCTCCAGGAAAGATAAAACAACTTGAAAATCTTGTTAAATCTAACATTGTTCGATGTGATTATAAAGACGCAATTCATATCATTAAAAATGCTTCAAAAACATGGGAAAACAATATTGAATATGGTGATGATTTAGCATCTGAACACGAAAAATATTTAACTGATGAATATTTTTGTGCACCCGTTTTTGTAACCAATTGGCCTGAGGAAATCAAAGCCTTCTATATGCGTTTAAATGATGACCACAAAACGGTTGCAGCAGTTGACTTATTAGTCCCTGGAAGTGGAGAACTCGTTGGGGGTTCTCAAAGAGAAGAACGACTAGATTTTCTTCTTGAACGCATGAAGAAAATGAACGTTTCAACCGATGGGATGGAATGGTATATCAACTTACGAAAATATGGAGGAGTTTATCACTCTGGATTTGGTCTTGGCTTCGAACGTCTGATTATGTATGTAACTGGCGTTGAAAATATTCGTGATGTCATTCCTTTCCCACGAACTCCTAATAATTGTGATTTTTAAATAATAAAAACAACTGGCTATTCAACCAGTTGTTTTTTTGTGGATGGATCTAAAATAATTTCACCCGCTTTAACTAAAGCATATTTAGTCATTAATGGACCTACTAATTCATAAATAAGCGTTCCGCATAAGATAATAGCTCGAATCATTGGTGCATGTTCTGGAATAATTGACCCGGCAACAATTGTTAATCCAATTGCAACCCCGGCTTGGGGAATCAATGCAAATCCTAAATACTTTCTAACAGAGGCTGATGATTTTGATATCAACGCTCCAAAATAGGATCCGCCCAACTTCCCAAGGACACGGAAAATGATGTATACGAGCCCAATAATTCCAACAGATGTTAACACAGTTAAATTAAGTTCTGCTCCACTAATTACAAAAAACATAATCAAAATAGGTGGCGTTACCCGATCTACCAAATCCATCACTTGATGGAATTCTTCATCTGGAGAAAGATTGGTAAAGATGGCTCCAATCATCATGCAAGATAATAAGGTAGAAAATTCAAAATCAGGAAAAATATTTTTAACAATTGCCCCCAATGCCACCGTGATAAGAATTAAACTAATAACCACGCTAACTCGATTTCCTCGTCCTGTAAACCATTTGATTAGAAAAGTGAGTAAAAGCCCAGTAAGAGCCCCTACAACTACACTTGATAGAATTTCAACAAAGGGTTTTGCAATACTCCACACAACACTAACGTGAGTTGATGTCGTCATTTCAGCAATTGCAACCATTAGTCCAAAGAAAATGACAGCAGTTGCATCATCAAGTGCAACCACACTCATTAAATTTTCCGTCACTTCTCCTCGCGCTTTGTATTGCTTAATGACCATCAGCGTTGCTGCAGGCGCTGTCGCAGCCGCAATAGCCGATAGAATGAAAATGAATTCATAAGAAGCATTAATGACACCAGTAACCTTTAAAATCACAAGAACACCGAGTACCGCTAAAATCGCAAAAAGTGATTCAAATATAGCAATGATAATCGGTTTAGTTCCAACCCGTTTAAAATAGGATAATCTAAATTCACTTCCAATGGTAAAAGCGATAAATCCTAAAGCAATTTGTGGCATAATATCGAGTACATTTAAAACATCTGTCGATAAGAAATCCACCCCTACTAATCTCAAAATCGGGCCCATAATAAGTCCACCCAATAAGTATCCAGTCACATTGGGAACTTTTAATTTTTTAGCTAATTTCCCAAATAATAATCCAATTAAAATAACCGCCCCGGCAAAGGCGAGATAAATCGTCGCTGTTTGATTTAAAATAAGCATATTTTAATATTTAAACCCTTTAAAATCATCGACTGATAGTGTAAATATAACACCGGTATCCGGAAGATCTAAACTTCCTACAGTACGTTCAATTGCTTGATATACTTGAGGTATTTTTTCTTCATGAACAACCATGAAGATGGTCTTATTTTCTTTGCGTTGACTATTTAAAAAATGCCGAAATGAACCAATAATTCCAATGTCTTCAGAATTCATCAATTCGTGTACCATTCCTGTTGATGAAATAATGGTAGCTCCACTTATATTATTAGATGCAAATTCTTTTAACATCTTTTCTAAACATTCAACTTTATTTAAAACTAATACTAATAATTTCATATGTTCACCCTCCTCTTTCTATTATACTACATAATTACGTGTTTGCAACTGCTGTAAAACAAAAAAATTCATGATAGGTGAATCGAAAGCCAATCATGAATTTTTTTTGTGGAATTGATAAAAATCCCCATCAGTACTCTTTTGCGCAGCACTGATGCTTTTATTATAACGAGTCATATTGACGTTGTCAAGTAGTAATTTTCATTTGTTCGTCATATTGACGCATTTCTTCATGTTTCATTTTGACTCATGTATAATAATTCCAGGTGACCATATGAAACTATCTGAAACATTGCGTTCGCTAAGAAGCTTACATCAACTCACACAACAAGATCTTGCATCATATTTAAAGATTAGTCGAGCCACTTATGCCAATTATGAACAGAATCGGCGAGATCCTGATTATTATTTGTTGATTAAACTGGCTAATTTTTACCACATTTCTCTTGACTATTTATTAGACCATAACCAAGAACAAATGAATGTCATTGAAAAAGAACTTGATTTTAAATCTAGTATTCACCGTGATCTCTATAATACCTTAAATCAATTTGAAGAATCAGACATAAAACTTGTCAAACAATATGTCTATTTGCTTTGTGAAAAACAACAATCTAAAAAATAAACCGTCTTCTCAATTCAAGAAGACGGCTTTTTTTAATTCCAAGAGATAAAATAATCATACAATCCCCACACTCCATCAGATGGAATGTTAGTCAAGGGTGTTATATAAATATTAAATCGTCTAGTTCGATTTTTAGTCCCATTATTAATGTAAAAATACTTTCCTTCACCCCCAACGACATTCGTCAAGGCGGTACCATTAAATGTAATATAGTAATCATATATTTGTTGACTTGCCGCATTACGTGGTGGGACTATCACAAAAGCGTAATAGCCACTAATATTTCGGCCAAAAGAATATCGATAATTATCCGACACTGGAGTAAAGAATAAATTAGTATCATTATTGTTCGTCCCATAAGTCGTATACACAGGGAAATCTGCGACATTGTCGACTGAAACATCTCCTGCAGGAAGATTAGTCGTAAAGTTTTTAACATTAATTAAGATAGTTTTCCCGGTAAGAGGAGTCGCTATATGAGCCAAAATTGGATCTTGTCCACTAATCACATAATATACGGTAAAGACGATTGTGACGTTGTATACCCGATCGATAACCGTTACATGATAATACACTCCGTTGTCATCATAAGCAGTGTCATCACTAATCAGTTCGCCTGAAGAATAAACAAGGTCAGTCTCAGCAATCACGCGATAAGTAATGATGATATCTGTTTCCTCATCGCCTTCTTCTCCTGTTTCCGGATTAACGGTAAAGTCAGTATACAAAGTGGCTTTGTCTGCTTCTGAAGATTGTTTATTCACCGGAATAGTCCAGCTCCATGTTTCTGTAACAGAATCATAAGTATAACGTTGAATCTTCGCTCCTGCCGGTAAAAAGTCTAACATATAAGGTGAAAAATCATCTAGCGGCGTATTGGCAACCGTTCCATCAACACGAAAATCACGAATCTCATTAAGATCAGCGGTTCCATAGTCAATTCCTGCATAATAAGAATAAATAGAATATATACTAGACTCATTGATGTCTCCACTTCGGTTAGATTCATAGATTTTAGGATACGAGGGATCAGTCCCTAAAGGAGCAAAATCAATATCATATAAATAAGCATAAATTCCTTTTTCTTTACGAATGGCTTGAGAAGCTAATGTTACCACATAATCAGTTCCGTTATCAATGCGGTGATATTGAATAGTGATGGTATAATTTCCTGGAGACGTAATAATATAATCCCCAAATTCATCCAAATAATTCATATCCATGTACAGAAATTGTCCTGCGCGAGCTCTTAACCCAATAATTTCTTCAGGTAATAATGTCACTCCTTCAAAACTCACCCCTGTATAAGTGATATCAAAATAGCCAGTTGCTCCTTCAGTATATACTTTATATAAACTAGGAACAACGATTGAATCTAATCCTAAGTCAAATCCAAAAGCAGTTGTATCAGCCTCACGAGAAGCAAACACATTGTTAATATTAACTTTATTTCCATTTTTATAAACCGACACAATACTAATCATTCTTTCAACAATGTTGTGAATATACGTAGTCGATGATTGATTCTCATCCGTAATAGTATACGTTAATTGATAGGTTCGTAGTCCATTTGAATAAGTATATCCGTTATATACAAGGGTCATAGTTGCAAATGGTGAAATAGTAACATTGTAATTAGGAATAGAAGTCGTATAAGTGTTTGTAATTAAATAAGGCTTTGCCCCTGAAATAGCCACAGGTGTCACACTAATAGTACTATTGGGTGTTAAAGCAGCTAATCCTAAATTGACTCCAAAATTAATATTGGTTTGATACGTGGTCCCAGTTAGAGTATATCCTGTCGAGGAATAATGAGAAAGGGCAGTAATTGTTTTTTGAGTTGATTTCGCATTAGTAAAATTTTGAGTTAAGGCTGTACTTGCAGCAAAATATTTATAACTAAATGTATACGTCCCTTGACGGAGAGCCTCTTTCATCGTAAACGTCACCGTAAAGGTGCCACTAGACGATACCGGAGTCACAACAACCGTATAATAAGTACTTAAAACTTCTTCACTTCCATAATACAACTTCACAAAAGGAGCAATAGAATACCCTTCCACTAAAATATCAGCATTATCAGTAAAAGTATAGACAATGGTACTTTGAACAGAAGCAGTCGTCCAATTCGCTTGAGTAATCGTGCTTCCATCAATTTGAACAGTAGTAATTGCTATCGTCCCTGATGAACTTCCTAATGTGGGTCGTAAAATTAGTTTAACTTCATAATCGGTTGTATAATACGAATCCACTAAAAATACGGTATTATTTAAAGCAGCTTCTGAATAAACGCTGAAATATCCAATTGAAATTGGACTAGTTTGAGTTGTAATATTTCGATAACTCGACAAATCAATCGATAAAACAGGAGGAGCTATCGTTGAAATATTAGCCGCTCTATCTGGATACAAAATAGTTCTAAAATCATTTAGATGACTGGTATAACTACCCCCATTATAATCTTCAATTCGAGCTGCTAAAAGTGCATTTAATGACAAAAGAGCCGATGAAACATCATACGAAACAAGATGCTCTGTCGCATCGATCGTCCCAAATGCTTCCAAACTAATGTCAAACGTGATAACATTACCACTAACTACTCCATTTTGAAGAGTACTACCGGCTCCCCCTGCTTGTTCAGTTAATATGAGGGTGGTTTCCGTATTTAAAAGTGATGATTTGTCATTATATAATGTTTGAATTAAAGCAGTATATTTGGCAATAATGGTGCTATCTAAAGGATCTCGATTATCAATTGGAACTCCTCCATAATCCGCATCATACCCCAGCACCCCATCAATTCGATAAACGAGTGGTAGATTGAGATTGGTAGGTAATACAGACCCTAGGGTACTTCCACCAGAGGTTGACAAAACATACATTCCATTGGGATGAATATTACTAAAAGTAGGTGATAATAAGGCTCCATCCACATAATAGATATAAGCTGTAATTGGCTCCCCGTTTGATAAGATTGTACTATCTTTTCTCATCTCAAAATCTTCATCATAAATATATTGACCAGGATTCCCATTCGTCTCAGTAATAAGTGGAATAGGAATATTTCCCATCATAACCGACGCATCCGTCGTTCTAGTGGTGCTGACTGTTGTCTCTTCAATATAAATAGTCGTCGGTTTCCAATTAGCAGCTTGATAAGAAGTAGTGGAACTTATATAAATCCATTCATTCGGAATAGTTGTTTGTTGTGAAGAAGGATAAGTTGATAACGTAATTCCGATTTTTTGAATTAAAGTTGGAGAAGTACTCGATACCCGTTGAGTAGCATATTTGGCAGTAACAATAGACCATAAATATGCATTTCGATACGAATAATAACTTCCCCTTATATAAATTGTTCCATTTTTCGTAATAGTATCTGTTGCTGAATATCTAGAAATAATAAATCCAGTAAACACAGCTTGAGTCGTATCGTTGGGTTTAGCACTATAATATTTACAATTTGTAAATCTAAAATAGCGGGCTGAACTTGTAAAATCTAATACTTGGTCTAGTCTTCCAATCAAATCAACCTCATCATCCGCATTGACAATAAAGTTAAAGTTACCTCCTTCAGAGGTCATATATCCATTCACTCCCCGTTGTAATCGTCCGAAAATACCGCCAATTCCCCGTTTGTGTTCCGGAAATCTTGACACGTCATTATTATTAACAGTGGTGGTTGGTACAATAAAATCATCATCTGTGGCATACAAGTTTTGACTAATCCAAATATTACTATATTGGAGATCTCTTTTTTCAACATTGGCATATTCACTTGCTTTAAAAGCCCTGACCTCACCATAATGAATCGCCGTATCAATATTAACAATTGTTTCAACCGACCCACTAGTTGATCCTAATACATAGGTTGCTCCTACAATACCTCCAGCAACATCGGTTGATCCGATGTTTCCATGATTGATCATTCTTCTCATCGTACTCAGTCCATAGGCAATGATTCCCCCAGCACTCGCATAAATAGGAGGGCGATCAACTGTAGCTTGTTTGGACACCATCACCAACGTATCTCCATCTCGATAATGAGCACTCGAATAATAAATATAATACTGTGAATTTTGACTCACAAGTGTCTCACGATCATATTCACCAATCGTTGAAGTCATTGCAGAAACACTTCCATAATTAATACAATTTGATAAAATAGAATAAGCAATTTGAACAGAAGTTGGAGCTGGATTTGAAGTGGTATATTGGGACCCCAATTCTTCAATATATTGTGTAGAAATACCTCCTGCAGTAAGTTCGTTTAAAATAGAAACTGCAAGGACGCCGCCACTTCGAACATAGTTCTTCGCAACCCCAATGATATCTCCACTATTGGTATTATCATAAATGCGAGAACGGCCACTACCACTGACCGCTGAAATTCCACCCAACGTCAATCCGCCATAAAAAGTATTAATTCTACCGGCAACATCACTGGTAAAAGCAATATCAAACGTATCGGCACTAATCGTCTCATCCCGTTGTGCAAAAGTAATATTCCCCAAATTAGCTGAGTTTTGAATGGATCCTTGATTAAGGGTCGCAATTCCACTGGCATATAAGTTTCCAGTTCCATATACTCCATAAGAAGAGGATGATAGTGATTCTGTTGAAGATATCATACCAGAATTAACTGTATTCATAATACCGGTGGTAGCCACTGGTAAATTAGATGAATCTTGATTATGCAAATCTCCGGCATAATTGATATTAACAATTCCACCAATATACGTATTGGCGGTACTAGAAAGATTAGCAGTCATAATACTCCCTTGATTAAGGGAATTTTTAATATATTTCCCAAGAGAAGGAGTCGTATTCCCCGTTAAGGAATGAGCAATTCCAGCAATCCAAAGTGGAACCGTTGAGGTCACATTTTTTAACAAAATAGTTCCTGAATAATAAACATTCAAATAATCAATATTACTAGACGTTGAAATTCCAGCAATTTTTGTTTCTGAGGTAATACTCACCCCAGTATAGGTAATATCTCCTTTATTTTCAACAAATCTCAATAGTGATGGAGCATTATTTTTACTATAGAAAACGCCAGACATATTCGGGTAATTGATACTTAGACTGTGATCACCGTCATTTGATGATTGTGATAAAATCACTCCCGTTGAGCTAATATCATAGACCAAAGAAGTATACATAAAGGTAGCAGATGAAGGAGTTTGGAATGTGCCTTCATTATATAAAAATATAAATTCTACTTGACTAGAATGATTACTAACCAAAACACCTGATGCATAGACGTTATTATTGCTATCAACACTCGTGGCAACAATGTTTCCACGATTAGTCCATATACCAAATGATTGATCTAGCGTATAAGGCACTCCTGTAGATAGTCCAATAACGCCACTAGCATATTGGTTTACTGTTTTACCAGCCTTGAAGTTTTTCACTTGAATTGTCCCTTCATTGGTGATGGTAAACAAGTCATGATACGCAGTGGTCGTATTGGTCAAACGGCCAATAACTCCTCCTATAGCCATTTCAATAGAGCTATTAGAGGTAGTGATGCTGGTATCATTGGTCAACCCAAGAACTGTTGCTTCATTTAAAACATTAGATAAAACAAGTTTTGTAGACCCCGTTGAGCCAATAATTCCGCCCAAATTATACACGGCATCGATATCGTAACTTAAAATAAAGTCGTGATCTTTTCCATCAACTGTTCCCTTAACATAGATATTTGTCATTTGACCACTAGCGACTCCGACTAACCCTCCCATTGAAACACTTCCAATGCTGGTCGTTCCAATTCCGATATTTACATTGGCAGAAACATCCGTAATGGTTCCAGTATTAGTGGCATTTTCTGCCCAATCATATGACAATTCTCCTGCTAATAAACCAATTCTAAATTCGTTACTATAATTAGTACCAGTATTGGTGAGTTGCAGTGAACCACCCGAAAAAACGATGCGACTAACATCTCCAGTTAACACACTAAACATCCCACTATAATAAATTTCTTCGTTAATATATCCATTTTCAATTGACAAGTTATTAATATAATGGGACTTACTCACGCCACCATCAGTATAAGCGCCACTAAGCGTTCCCGCAAATTCTACCCGTGAGGTTTTATATGCTCCCGGAGCTAACACACTCATATCAATATCTTCTCGAATTAAATAGTTTAATCGTCGATAAGAAGTATCCTCTTCGGGACCGCCCTCATAATGAATTATTTTTGAAAATGCTTTTAAATCTAACGCAGTATCAATATAAAAAGTATTTAACGTATCATCATATTCTAATCCTAAAAGTGACGGATATCGTTCATCTTTAAAGAAGAACCAATTCGTTCCGGTTCCATTAAGAGCACTGGTTGATTCATCTTTTAATTCAATAGTAGATTGCCCAATTGCAAGTGATGATGAAGGTGCTTTTATCGTAGTGGGAGTTCCTCCCAAATTGACAGACCCCAAATATATTGATTGATCATACACTAAGTTTTCACCCGTATGTGAATTATAATTGAGATATACTAGTGGCTCAACCGTATCAGTAAAATTGGTAATATACGATGCATTTACCACTAAAATGGAAGCAAAATATGCATTAGTAAATGTTCCCGCATTGGTATGGACAATTCCAGCCGCAGTATTGAGGATTGTTGAAGTCCCTGATGCAACCTTCATTCTAATTCCAGCAGTATAAATATTGGTTCGATTATCGATTACATACACATGATCAACAGTGCCTTCATTATATCCCACCAAATTGGCCGTTTGATGCATATCTTCATGTTCTTCATTGAGCTCTAAAATGGGATTCACGAGTCCTAAATTACGAATGATTCCGGTTGTTGACACTGCCGTAAACATCGAATAATATAAGCTCATTGCTTGTTCCCTTTCGGTTGTCCCCGATCCTTGAATAGTAATCACATAATCATATCCAGCCACATATAAATTGGATATTTCAAACCCTTGACCATCAAAAATTCCTGTAAATTTAGCTGTAATATCAATGGTATCATCAACATTTTTAAAATTAAAGCCAATGGGTAAAAATTGACGACCAAGCATTACCGAATAATCGATATCATTTCCCAATACATAATGACGTCCCATTAAGAAAGTTATGACACTAAGTTTATAAGTTTCTGGACTAGCCGTCACATAATATCGAGTAGAATTATAGTTAACATCTGCTGAAAAATTATATAAATCCTCAGCAGTATCAATTCTAATTTTTTTACTGGCTAAAGCCGTTGTCATTTGCGATATTGTATTTCCAGGAATCGCAATTTGACTTCTAAAATATGAATAAGAAATAATATCAGTAGCCACAATCGGATCGGCAATTTCTTCAAAATTTTGTGCTAATTTATGAGGAATACTAGTTTCATATGATTGGGCACTTGGTTGCATTGGGATGGTGAATGACAATCCCAAAATGATAAGTAATCCAATAAGTGTAATAAGTATTTTTTTCATTACCAATTCCCTCCCCATGGGGGTGTTTCCATTCCCCAATTTTCTTCAACATATTCTCCTGCTTGGACAGCTTCTACAATAATGCCAATTTGCAAGGAATAGTTGGCTGGTTCTGCACTATAAAATTGCTCCGAAAAATAAGATGATATCAGTTCATGTTCCATTGGTTCACTCGCTGAAGAACGAATGCTTTTTTGGGTATAATAAAAATATCCATCCACTGCTCGATTATCATACCAATTGCTTGTTTCAAAATTTAAATCGGTGGGTTCTTCCATTAATTTTGAAACTTCAGTCACCACCGTAAAAACTCCATTTTCCGTTTCAATTTCACGAGTATATTTAATCGTTTTTTGTTCGATAATTTTCACACGAAAATAGGTTTCTACATTGCTATAATCTTGAATATGAATTCGCAAGTTTTCAATATATTTTGACGATTGATTATCAGAAATATTCACAAAATATACACCTTGTTTATATTGGCTATTTCCCAGAGAAATTTGATCTGCCAACGTAAGAATATCTTCATTTTCATAATAAGCAAGCCCAATGACTCGAACATCACCAATTTCAACGCTTTCACTATAAATATCGATATCTGTTAAAAAAGAGGTAACAAAAAATACGGTTGTTGAAAGAAACAACCCAATTATAATGAGTAACCCAATTAAATATTTTCTCATAAACAATTACCTCCTCTTATATTGTACACGATTTAGACAAAAAACGCCATCATTATGATGGCTTATTCTATGTCATTTTGGACCAAACTAATAATATAGTTTGTAATGGTTAGATTAACGTTTCTTAAGGTCGAAGGAATAGTTCCCAACGCTTCAATCGTAAAATCAAATTCAAAAAGCCCACTATCTTTTAATACTGTTTTATTGAGAAAAAGGTCAATATCCTGATTGATGCGCTCGTCAAGGGTTTTATCGACAGTTAATCCCGTCACCGGATTGACATAAGATAAGAGAAATTCACTCAAAATGTCATCGTTAGTGGTGATGATATTATTCATTGTAACCGATAAGTTCCCATCGACGGTCCCCTCATTAATTACAACAATTTTAAATGTATAAATTTGACCTGGAATGAGTGCAGAAACTTCAAATCCACCATGAACAAGTTCTTGATAACTACCATCATCTAAAACGCCATCATAATTAGAGTCAATTCCAACATAGAAGCGAGAACTTTGTTTTAAAGATCCCGTCGAGATAATAATCGGTTGGCTTTTTTCTGTAACTGTAAACCATGCATATGTAATATATACCGTTAACAGGACAGTTAATATCATCATTAAAAACAATATAAAAACTTTAAAGCGTCCGTTCATTTCTCTCACCTCCTATTGTTTCTTCAACTCCTTTATTACATACTTTATTCCATAGTATAATACAAATAACAAGGATAAAATAATCCAAGGATAAACACTATCAAAAAGTAATCCTACAATCGGAATTGAAAAAATCATAATACCCATAATTTGACTACTCGCTACTGGACTATCTAAATCATCATTGTGATCACCTTTTGTGGTGATGGTATTTCCATCAATTAAGGTAATGCGATGCATGAGGGGCAATTCTGCACCCACATCCATGGCCACCACATCCCCAACTTCAATAGTTTCTAGAACATCTTCAGAGGTAAGTTGTTTAATATACACGAGTGAATACTTTGGAATACTCGGATACATACTGCTTGTTTTTACAACATAGTATTGAACACCAAATAAACGAGCTCCTAACGTAAAGATGAGGAATATAGACACAACAGCGAGAAGAATAGTTCTAATAAGTTTCATGTTGATTATTCGATTATGCAGCTAATCCAGTTTCAAAATCAATGGAAGCAGTTCCTAATTCGGCCCATGTCACATAATCAGCTTGTTTTGCTTCAAACATAAGCGTTAATGTAAAGGTTGCCCCTGTATAATCATTTCCTACTTTTGATCCATCAATTTTTAAACTGCTTAAAAATACAAGAGCTTGAGTTCCAGCAGCAATAACAGGATCTGTGCTTGCTTCATAGTAGTAGTATCCATCTGTTTCCTCTGTTCCCCAATTACTTCCCAATACCATAGTGACAAGACTTTTCGCATTGGTTGCAGCAGGAGGATATGTTGTTGTTAAGGTCACTTTTACGCGAAGTTCTGAATCAACATTGGATGCATTAGTTAATGTGAATGCTGTTGCAACCAATTCTTGACCAGGAACAACATAAGTATCCGTCACTTTCGCACCAGACCAAGTGTATTCAATATCTCCCACAAGGAAAGTGTGCGGTCCTGTAGTATCCGTATCTGTTAACCATGCACTAACGGCATAAGTAGTTAATCCAACGACACCTAATAACATAATAATAACTAAATAAATAGACTTTTTAATTTTTCTCATAATTTTTCTCCCTTATTTTATAAATATTTCTATAGTATTAATTGAAAACAATGCTTCTTGAAAGGCAATATTTTCTATTTGACTATCAAATTGAATGGTGTATAAAACAACTCGTGTTGCTTGATACGGTAATGAGTAATCAGTGAGTACATAAAGTCGATCCAATACAACTAAATTACTAAATCGATATAATTCCAGTGGTTTGTTATCAATCTCAACCGCCTCATCAGTGACATAAGGAAGGGTGAATTGATCTATATTGGTATATGTTTCATCTTGAATGACAACATATCCATCTTCTAAATAAAAGGCATCTAACATATCATATCCTTCTAAAGAAGGCTCGCTCACAAAATCACTAAAAATGAGTGAAATATCAACATCTGTAGAACTTTGATTGACAATAGTTAATCGAAATTCAAATATATCATTCGGTATTGAATTTCCCAATAAAGTGTTTAACTGTTCGTTGGTTTCAATCTCAACATATTCAGGATGATAATTGGTTTTCACTTCTAATAAAACATCCACATCATATTTTCCAACAGTATGAACAACTTCATCAACGTCTACTTCACTTTGTGAGGCAAACCAAGCAAGGGATGATGCCACTAAAAGCATCAAAGAAAGGGCAAAGAATAAAAGAGCCTCGATAAACTTTTTTGATGTTTTCATGGCCTCTCCTCCCTTTATGTTACTATTATACAACACGAACAATTAATGAATCCTTAATGAAAAAGCGGTTATATCGAAATATAATCGCTTTTATCATTATAAATATATAGAATTTGATATACTTTCACATCAAATGTATCAACAATTTGATTCGTTTCCCAAATCATATCCGCAAATTCGGGATGATCAACAAATGGGTTGCGATTTCCTTGATAGCCATAAATAACGTCATTTCGATTACGTTCAAAGTCATCAACTGGATCTAATTGATTCCAAGTGAGCAATGTTGATAGTTTTCCTAATACCGCTCCACTCGTTCCCACGTAATCTACAATTTCTAAATCAACCTCTCCTGATTTATCGCCTTCATAACGAACAGCCATATAAAAAATAATACGCGCTATATCCCCCTTGACTTCATCCCTTGGTTCAAATGAATCACCATCATAATAACTATACGATGAACCCACTCCGTACGTATCATTAACGGGTTGTCCTCCATCATCAAAATCGAGATTTCCTCGAGTTGAATTGACCGACGCATCCGTTGGTCGAAGATGATGAAGATCAGTTCCCATCGGTTGTGTTTCTCCAAACCCTCCATGTGACTTAGGCCATGTGTGTTCCCGGTTCCAATCATCTCCATTGCCACCAAACGCTGTTTTCGCTTGACTTCTTCCCGTATACATAAGAATAACGTTGTTAGAATTATTGGGATCTTCATCAGTATTGCATAAAGCTGTTTTCGCAAAATCATAAGAATACGATTGATGATCATCAATCAGGTTATGCAGTGCCGTTTTTAGGGATAATCCACTCAACCCTTCCGCACTATCGTAATAAGGTTCATAATCACTTGGAATAATAGGATCGACAACCGTAATCATCACTTCTTGATAAATAGAAGATAAGACAAAGCTAGTTGCACGAATGGTGACACTTCCCGTTTGTATTCCTCTTACAACCCCCTCTTCCACCGTTGCAATATTTGAATTTGTACTCATCCAAACAATGTCTTGTAACGCCGTTAATGGAGTGATCGTAGCCTCAAGCGTAATTGTTTTTCCTACTTGAACAGCCATTGGACCCGATATATTCATGGCATCAGGTAATACAGGAATCACACTATCTTCTAGCAAAACAATAGTGATTACTTTTTCAACCGCCCGATATTGAATCGTAATGGTATGTTCTCCAGCCATCTTTAATTGATCGACATCGCTTTGGAAAAGCATATAGGATGCAAGCGGAACTTGTTCAGTAGTTCCATTGGGATACCGCACTTTTAAAATAACTAAATCTAGTCGAAATTCAGACACCGTCATCTCTTCGTGTACAGCTGATAAATCAATTTCAATTGTCATGGTTGAAGGAACTTTGGCTTGACAACCTGCCAACCCCATCAACAACAACATAAATAATAATATTTTTTTCATAATCTTACCTCAATAATATGTGCATCTTAATACGTATTATAGCACACTTGTTTTAGAACCTCAATTAATAATATGTGATATAAAAAAGTTTTACAAACTGTAAAACTTTTTGTCATTTACATATCTAATGCTTTTAATATATCCGTCTTACTTCGATAACCAACCAACTGTTTGACTAGTTTCCCATCTTTTATAATGACAAGAGTCGGAATACTCATAATATTATATTGTTTAGCTAATTCTGCTTCTTGATCGACATTCACTTTCACAACCTTTAGAAGCCCTTCTTTTTCATGTTCAATTTCTTCAATAATAGGAGTAAGCATTCGGCAAGGCCCACACCAATCTGCATAAAAATCGAGTAAAACAAATTTATTTTCTTTTAAAATATGATTCATCGTTTCCTCCTAAATATAATGATATATATATTATAGCACATTCTAAATCAAATTAAAAATTATTTTCATATTTTTTTTGCATTAATTATATTGAGTAGGCATTACTCAATAAGCAACTTAATGTATGATTTATTGACTATCCTTCATATTAAAAGCCAGGGGTTTGCCCTGGCTTCAAAATTATTTATTGTTCTTTGCTTTAATCGCTGCTTGAGCAGCAGCTAGACGAGCAATTGGAACTCGATATGGAGAACATGACACATAGTCAAGTCCCGCATTATGGAAGAATTCAACACTGCTAGGCTCTCCACCATGTTCGCCACAAACGCCAAGGTGTAAGTTTTTATTACTAGCACGGCCTAATTTGACAGCCATTTCAACTAATTTCCCAACACCATGTTGATCAAGTTTTGCAAATGGATCAAATTCATATACCCGTTTTTCATAATAATGACTTAAGAATCCACTCGCATCATCTCGACTAAATCCAAATGTCATTTGCGTTAAATCATTGGTTCCAAAACTAAAGAAGTCTGCTTCTGTCGCAATTTCATCAGCCAAAAGAGCAGCACGTGGAATCTCAATCATGGTCCCTACTTGATACTTAATATCCATACCACTCTTAGCAATGATTTCATCGGCTGTTTTTACCACAATATTTTTCACATATTTCAATTCTTTCACGTCACCCACTAGTGGAATCATGATTTCAGGTTGTGCTAAATATTTTGGATTACGTTTTTTTACATTAATGTATGCTTCAATCACGGCCCGTGTTTGCATTTCAGCAAGTTCAGGATATGAAACCGCTAACCGACATCCACGATGTCCCATCATTGGATTAAATTCATGTAAAGATACAATCTTTGCATTCAGTTTTTCACTAGTTATGCCCAATTCATCCGCTATTTCTTGAATATCGGCTGGATCAGTTGGAAGGAATTCATGTAGAGGAGGATCAAGATATCGAATAGTCACTGAATATGGATCCATGGCTTCAAAAATACCTTCAAAATCTTCTCGTTGCATTGGGAGCAGTTTATCAAGAGCATGTTTACGCTCTTCAATATTATCTGCAACAATCATTTCACGCATTGCTTTGATTCGATCAGCTTCAAAGAACATATGTTCTGTTCGACATAGCCCAATTCCTTCAGCCCCAAAGGCCCGTCCTTGACGCGCATCTTTTGGAGTATCAGCATTGGTGCGAACCTTTAATGTTTTAACTTCATTACACCAATTCATAAATTTTTCAAAATCACCAGAAATAGTAGCGGCAACCGTTGGAACTTTTTGACCATAAACAAATCCTGATGATCCATCAAGAGCAATAAAGTCTCCTTCGTTGAAGGTTTTTCCCCCTAATGTGAATGTTTTTTTAAGTTCATTGATAGAAAGGCCATGACATCCGGATACACAACATTTTCCCATTCCTCGAGCAACTACTGCCGCATGGGAAGTCATTCCTCCCCGAGCAGTTAAGAACCCTTCAGACACATGCATTCCTTCGATATCTTCAGGAGACGTTTCTAAACGAACAAGAACAACCTTTTCGCCTTTTTTTACCATAGTAATCGCTGTATCAACACTAAAAACAACTTTACCACAAGCAGCTCCTGGAGATGCCGGTAACCCTTCCCCTAATTTTTTAGCTTCTTTCAAAAACTTTTGATCAAATTGAGGATGTAAAAGGGTATCCAATTGATTAGGACCCACAAGCATGATGGCTTGTTCTTTACTAATCATCCCGGATTCAAACATATCAACCGCAATTTTTAGTGCTGCTTGAGCAGTCCTTTTTCCATTACGCGTTTGTAATAAATATAATTTCCCATTTTCAATGGTAAATTCGATATCTTGCATATCTTTAAAATGTTGCTCTAATTTTTGTGACACTTCAACAAATAATTGGTATGCTTCTGGAAGAATTTCATCAAGTTTTGCAATAGGAGCGGGTGTTCTAACCCCTGCAACAACGTCTTCACCTTGTGCATTCATTAAAAATTCACCATACAACTTATTTTCGCCTGTAGCAGGGTTACGAGTAAAAGCAACGCCTGTCCCTGAAGTATCGCCCATATTTCCATAAACCATTGACTGAACATTCACAGCGGTTCCCCATTCAGAAGAAATACCATTAATCTTCCGATAATAATTAGCACGTGGATTTTCCCATGATTGGAAAACGGCATTAATAGCACCAAATAATTGATCTTTAGGATCTTCTGGGAATTCTTGTTTTAATTCTTTCTTATAAAATTCTTTGAATTTTTTAATCATGATTTGGAAATCGCTTGGAACAAATTCGATATCGAATTCAATTCCTTTTTCCTTTTTCATGTCATCAATAATTTCTTCAAACCGTGCTTTTGATAATCCCATCACTACATCCGAATACATTTGAATAAACCGACGATATGAGTCATACGCAAACCGAGGGTTTTGAGTGATGTCCGCTAATCCTTTTACAACTTGATCGTTTAACCCAAGATTTAAAATGGTATCCATCATACCAGGCATTGAAACTCGAGCTCCACTACGAACAGAAACAAGAAGCGGATTACTCGGATTCCCAAATTCTTTCCCTGTAATCTTTTCCAAATGAGCAAACGATGTTTCGATTTCATCAATCACATTCTTGGTTAGTTTTCCACCGTGTTGATAGTAAAGAGCACATGCTTCGGTCGTCACCGTGAAGCCTTGAGGAATAGGAAGGCCTAGTTTAGTCATTCCACCTAAGTTTGCGCCTTTTCCGCCAACGAGATTTCTCATAGTTTCGTCGGTTTCTGTGAACATATAAACATACTTTTTGTTTAACATATTATCCTCCTAACTGATAACTTTTTTTACATTATACCATATTGCGTTGAATAAATAAACGTTCATATACTATACAAACGCTTTCGTCTTAAAACGATTTTGCGCCTTTTCTATTATACTAAAATAATTTGTTTTTTTCAAGTGAAATTTATTGAAAAAGACTACCCTCATAAGAGTAGTCTTTTTTTGCTGGTATTAATTAGTTTCTTTTTTGTAGAAGAAAGCACCAATCAAAAGTGATATTGCTGCTAACCCTAAGAAAACAGCAAAACTAATGATAGAATAGGTATCCCCCGTACTGACAAATTTAAATAATCCAGTCGCAGCAAATACCAATAAGAGAGCACATAAAATGGCAAGAATTGGCATAATATAACGATTAAAGATATTTAAGTTTTTCCCGGTTTTGATCATCCACACATACACAGCAATATATACCGCATAGATAAAGGCAATCGATAATTCATCCATGGTTCCTAAATAATTAAATGAAGTCAACATCGACACAATCCATAATCCCATAAAGGCAATTGCCAGAACATATCCAACCACAGATGAAGCAATTGACGTATTAGTTTTCTCATGTAGTTTTCTAAATACCTCTGGACGAGGACCTTGCTGACGAACCGCTAGCGAATAAAATCCTCGACTTCCCCCCATAGTTAATCCATTTAAAGTACCTAAGCAAGAAATGATTAAAAAGATATTAAATAACACTTCCCCAATGGGACCTAGCAGTGTTCCTATTGCAACAATAGGAGCATTGTTTTGTAATTGAATGATATCGTTTGTGTTGGGAATAATACTTGATAATCCCAAATAATACAACAAATATGCGGCAATAACAATCAATGTCCCAATCAGAAGGGCAATCGGCAAATTCTTTTTAGAGTCGGTTAATTCCGCATTGATCGATGTAGCAACAATCCATCCTTCATATGCAAAAATCGTAGCAAGAAGCGCTGATCCAAAATCATTCTTAACAATCGCATTATTTCCTAGAGAAGCAAAAGCCAATGATGTATTTCCATTAATTAATCCAACCACTGTTCCTACAATGGCAATAATGATAATAGGAATCATTTTAATAAATGTAGTTGATACTTGAAAATGTCCAGCAATTTTAGGAGCTAGAGTATTCA